>LSQX01260239.1_pt1 | contig 18961 bp, 16 predicted proteins | sample 654561 | NCBI WGS metagenome assembly LSQX01 (sample SAMN04489861, study PRJNA283612) | anaerobic digester metagenome | isolation source: 4 biogas reactors fed with cattle manure at either 37C or 55C with and... | place: Denmark: Kongens Lyngby | collected 2014
AGCTTATCAATTGCTGCAATCATTGTGATGTCTTCTATGGTCCTAAGCAGGCTTACAGGCTTTTTGCGAGAGACAATGCTTTCCTGGAGGGTTGGACTCAGCTGGGTACAGGATGCATATGTAGCTGCCTTCACTGTGCCGGATCTAGTATATATGCTGTTGGTTGGTGGCACCATATCCGCCGCCCTGGTACCCTTTCTCTCTGGAAAGCTTGAAAAGGGCGAGGAGGAGAAGGGCTGGCTTGGGGCAAGTACCTTTATTAACATTGTTTTTTTAGGTATGGTGCTATTATGTGTTCTGGGTATAATTTTTGCACCCAAGATTATGCCGGCTGTGGCTCCCGGTTTTTCTGACAGCAGCCCTCAAACTATGCAGCTGGCTGTAAAGCTGTCTAGAATTCTCTTTCCCTCAGTATCCTTCTTAATGATGGCAGGCATATGTAATGGAGTGTTAAATTCATATAAAAAATTTGCAGCTGCGGCCTTTGGTCCATCAATATATAACATTGGATGCGCAATAGGCATTTATCTGTTTGCAGATTCTAATCCAGAAAGCATGACCAAGGTTGCAATATTTGTTGCCCTGAGCGCGTTTGTATACTTTTTGATACAGCTCACATTTTCCTTTGGTAAATACAAGTTTTACAAGCCAGTGATACATATTAGAAACAAGGATTTTAGAAAGCTCTTTAGCCATGCAGTACCTTCATTGCTTTCGTCCTCCATAACTCAGGTTAATACGATAATATCTACTGCATTTGTAAGCTTTAGCGCCATTGAGGGAAGTCTCGCTGCTTTTAGAAATGCAAATACATTATGGCAGCTGCCCTATGGGATATTTGCAATGGGAATAGGAACGGCCATTCTGCCGTCCCTATCCGGGAAATACGCATTGGGAGAGCATGAAGAGTATAAAGGACTACTTATGAAATCCCTTACTTCTGTACTTTTTCTCGCTGTGCCTTCTGCAGCAGGATTTATAGTACTAAAGGAACAACTGGTCAGAGCTGTTTTTAAATGGGGAGGTAGATTCACCGAAGAAAATGTCCCATTTGTTGCAACGATACTGGCTTATTTTTGCCTTTCAATGATTACCCAGTCGATAGTAGCCATAATGAACAGGGCTTATTATGCTAGACAGGATACAAAAACACCATTGATAGCTGGTTTAATATCAGTGACTTTGAATATTGCCTTTGGAACAATTTTCAATTTGTATACTGACTTTGGCGCCGCAGGGATGGCTCTTTCATATTCGATCATAAGTCTGGTAAACTCGATCATATTACTGCTTTTGCTTAACGTGAAGATGAATGGGATACACTTAGACAGACTTGGTAGCTTTTTTATCCGTGCAATTCCTTCAGCTGTTTTAATGGGAGCTGTTTTGCTGCTTATTCAAGCTTTTATTCCCAATCCGCAGGGGAAATTGCTACAGCTGATATATTTAGTCTTAGAAATAATTACAGGAGCGATAATTTATACTATAATGATGTTGTTGATGAAGTCACAGGAAGCTATATATTTGAAGAAAAAGATTAAGCAATGATCTTATATGTAAAAATATGTTATAATGGTTATTGACTCTTTTAGAGAAATAATATATAATTTCAGTCAGAACAGATGTTCGTTTATTTAGTATAAGGAGGTCAGCCGAAAATGATCGAGAAGACAAAGGCTTTAGAAATGGCTCTTGGCCAGATAGAAAAACAGTTTGGCAAGGGTGCTGTCATGAAACTGGGAGAAAACTCCCACTTGAATGTAGAAACAATACCTACAGGCTCCATTGGCTTGGATATAGCCTTAGGTGTAGGTGGTGTACCAAGAGGCCGTATAGTAGAAATATTCGGCCCTGAATCTTCAGGCAAGACAACGGTTGCGCTACACATAGTTGCAGAGGCTCAGAAAGTAGGTGGCGACGCTGCTTTTATTGACGCGGAGCATGCGTTGGATCCAGTATATGCAAAAAAATTGGGCGTAGATATAGAAAATCTTATCGTATCTCAGCCTGATACTGGTGAGCAAGCCCTTGAGATAGCAGAAGCTTTAGTTAGGAGTGGCGCTATAGATGTCATCGTTATTGACTCTGTAGCTGCATTGGTACCAAAGGCTGAAATTGACGGCGAAATGGGTGACTCACATATTGGTCTACAGGCACGCCTTATGTCACAGGCTCTTAGAAAGTTGGCAGGTGTCATAAGTAAATCAAATACCACTGCCATATTTATAAACCAGTTGAGAGAAAAGGTAGGCGTCATGTTTGGTAACCCTGAGACAACCCCAGGAGGAAGAGCCCTCAAATTTTATTCCTCGGTTAGACTGGATGTCAGAAGGATAGAGTCGCTAAAGCAGGGCACAGAGGTAATAGGGAACAGGACAAGAGTCAAGGTTGTCAAAAATAAGGTCGCACCACCTTTCAAGGATGCAGAATTTGACATTATTTATGGCCAGGGTATATCAAAGGAAGGCAGTATTTTGGATGTAGGTGTAAATCTTGATATAGTAAATAAAAGTGGCTCATGGTTCTCTTATGGCGATCAGCGAATAGGACAGGGCAGGGAAAATGTTAAGCAATACCTAAGGGATAATCCAGAAATTACAAAAGAGATTGAAATGAAGATAAGAGAAAAATATAGTGAAACCCTTACTGGTAGCACTGAAAAAGATGATGTTAGTAATGCTGGGGATAAAGATTCTGAATAAAATCCATAACATTTTGCAAAGTGGGAGGTGGTGAACAGTTGAAAATCACATCTGTAGAAAAAAGTAAAAAAAACAAGGATAGGCTGTCAATATACGTTGATGGGAAGTTTTCATTCACCATCTCTGAGGAAGATTATATATCACTGAGTCTTTATGACAAATCAGAGATTAAAGAAGACACATTGAAGTATATAAAGAACATATTAAATTTTAGAGAAGCAAAGTCAAAAGGAGTCAGATACCTGTCTTTAAGGATGCGAACCGAAAATGAAGTCCAAAACAAGCTGCTAAATGAAGGATACGACCCTGATTGTACTGAGAATGTGATAAATGAGCTTAAGGCAATTGGTTATATTAATAACAAGCTTTATGCTCAAAAATATGTATTTGACAGGAGTAAACTAAAGCCTCTTTCGAAAAAAATGATGAGGCTAGAGCTTTTGTCCCGAGGTATACCTGAGGAAACGGCAGATGAGGTGCTTTCAGATTGGAAGATCGAGGATTCGGTGGTGGCATTAGGCCTTCTCAAAAGAAAATTTGGGAAATATGACATGAGTGATAAAAAAATAATTCGGAAGGCCTATATATTTCTGGTACACAGGGGTTTCTCATCAGACACAATAAAAGAGGCTATGAAGGAATTTGGCGCCAGCCTTACAGAAAACATAGAAGACAACTTGTGAAATTGCACATCATTCATAACAGCTTCTGTGGCGACACAGTTGACGTAGTCAATTCGCTTAGGTTAGGGAGTCAGGTGGAGACTGAAATCCACCTGACCAAGCAAGGTAATTAATTCGGTCAGCGTCTTCTGAAGACATAGATAAAGCATCACAGGATGAGTATGTGTCCTGTGATTACTTTATTGAGAAAATGTGAGATATAGTGTATATTAGTCTATATCAAAAAAGCAAAGAAACATGGGAGGCAATTTTTGAAAAAGAAAATAGGGCTTGTATCACTGGGTTGCCCCAAAAATCTTGTTGACGGTGAGCTAATGCTGGGTATACTCAAAGACAAGGACTTTGAAATAGTAAATAAAGCTGATGATGCAGAAATAATCATTGTCAATACATGCGGATTCATAGAGAGCGCAAAGCAGGAGTCCATAAATACGATATTAGAAATGGCAGCCTTCAAGGAAGACAAATGTGAACTGCTGGTAGTAACAGGCTGTATGGTTGAGCGATATAGACAGATGTTACTTGATGAGATCCCTGAGGTAGATGCAATACTCGGTACCGGTAGCTATGCTGATATAGCCGCTATCATTGAGGAAGCTTATAAGGGTGAAAGAATATCGAGATATGGCGAGTTAACAGGAACTGCCTACATGGAAGGCGAGCGAATAGTGTCAACAGGTAAGGGTTACGTATACCTGAAGATAGCGGAGGGCTGTGACAATCGCTGTACCTACTGTATTATTCCTTCTTTACGAGGTTCATATAGAAGTAGGAGTATCCCTTCAATTGTTAGTGAAGCTAAGAAGCTTGCTGCTACAGGCATAAAGGAGTTTATTCTAGCAGCTCAGGACACGACAAGATATGGTATGGATTTATATGGTAAAAAAGCACTGGTTGAGCTACTTCGAGAGCTTAGCTGCATAGAGGGAATTGAGTGGATAAGGCTTCTTTATAGTTATCCGGAAGAAATAGATAATGATTTGATCGAGGAAATTGCTAACAACGACAAGGTTTGCAAATATCTTGACATACCTATACAACATATTAGTGATTCCATACTAAAAAGAATGGGACGAAGAGGAAGAAGTTCTGATATATTTAGCCTGCTTGACAACTTAAGAGATAGGATACCGGGGCTTGTCATCAGAACAACAATAATTGTTGGATTTCCCGGAGAGACCGATGATGATTTTTTAATGCTGGAGGAATTCGTTAGAAAATATAAGTTTGACAGACTTGGGACATTTATGTATTCTAGAGAAGAAGATACTCCTGCGTATGATATGCAGGGGCAAATCCCTCAAAAGGTAAAAAAGTCTAGATACAACAGGCTAATGAAGCTACAGAGAAGGATTTCTGCTGTAGTGAATTCTCAAAGGCTTGGCATGACATATAGAGTACTTGTTGAAGGCGTAGCCGACGATGGAATATTCTACTATGGCAGAAGCTATGCAGAAACACCTGGCATAGATGGACTCATTTATTTCACCAGCAGTGAACCATTGGAACTAAACCGATTTGTTGAAGTAAAGATACTGGACAGCGGTGAATATGATATAACAGGAGAAGTGCCGTATGAATCTTCCAAATAAAATTACTCTATCTAGAATATTTTTAATACCAATATTAATGATTTTCATTATTCCAATACCTCAGGCGATTGTTGATGCAGGCATTTTAGGGTTTATTAGGCCTCAGATGACAGCTATTAATGAGTTTATTTCTTCCTTCGGCAGCTATATAGCCGCCGGTATATTCATAATAGCATCCAGTACAGATGCAGTTGATGGGTATATTGCAAGGAAAAGAAAGCTTGTGACAAGATTCGGTAAATTTCTCGATCCAATTGCTGACAAGCTCCTGGTAACAGCTGCCTTGCTAGCTCTTGTCCAGAGTGGTGATATAAATGGTTGGGCCGCAATGCTTATTATTTCTCGTGAGTTTATTGTTACTGGCCTGAGACTGGTTGCTGCCGGTGAAGGCATTGTAATAGCCGCAAGTAATCTGGGTAAGCTGAAAACCGTGCTACAGGATATAGCAATTGTAGCAGCGTTGCTCAATAATTTCCCACTCAGCCTGATTACTGATTTCCCCTTTGACGGTTATGCAATGCTATTAGCTGTCATTATTACTATTTATTCTTTGATCGATTATGTCAAGAAAAACCTCAACGTCATAAATACTAATGCCTAGTACTGTATAAACTTAAATTACAAGACAATAATAGAAAAATATGTGCTGGAAGTATGAGCACATTTTTTTTATAAAAATAGTTGCATACTTAATGAGAATATTATATACTATTATTAATAGGATATAGTATCAGGTAATAATTATTATAATTAGGAAGTGCTATTAATGAGTCGGTCATCCTTACACAAAAAAGAAAGACAGCAGGTATTAATAGAAAAGCTAAAGAGTGATCCATTTCTTACTGATGATGAGTTATCTGAGCTTTTTAATGTTAGTGTGCCGACAATAAGACTTGATAGACTAGAAATGGGAATACCTGAGCTAAGGGAAAGAATAAAGCATGTAGCAGAGAATAACTATGGCAAGGTAAAGTCACTGCAAGGCGCTGAAATTGTTGGTGAGCTTATAGATATAACATTGGGGAAATACGGTGTATCGATTTTAGAAACTGATGATTCTATGGCTTTTAAAAAGACAAAGATTATACGGGGCCACTATATTTATTCTTTAGCTGAATCCCTTGCAATTGCTGTTATTGATGCACAAGTAGCCCTTGTTGGAGTAGCAAACATTAAATACAAAATTCCGGCATATTCAGGTTGTAGATTGATAGCAAAAGCAGAGGTAAAGCAGGTTAGAGGAAGCAAATATATTGTTTGGGTCAAAATATTTGAAAAACAGAAGGAGATGTTCAGGGGAAAATTCATTCTTGTATCCCTTGAAAAACAGTAGGGAAAATAGTATTTTATATGTAGTGGTGATATCATCACCAACAACTGTAAGATACGGGAGTGAAACATTTTGAGGATATTGGTTGATGCAATGGGCGGGGATTATGCGCCGGATTCTATAGTTAATGGGAGTATTGATGCGTTAAAGGTCCAGGATGGATTTGACATAGCCTTAATTGGCGATAAATATCAGATTGAACGATTATTAAAGAAACGCAATTTTGAGAGTACGCGGCTGGAGGTAATACACACAAAGGAAGTTATAACAAATGATGATGTTCCTACAAGAGCTATTAGAAGCAAAAAGAACTCATCAATGGTCGTCGGTTTCAATATGCTTAAAGAAAGAAAAGGTGATGTATTCTTATCTGCCGGTAGTACAGGAGCACTACTTACAGGAGCACTTTTTATTCTCGGTAGACTAAAGGGTGTTGATAGACCGGCATTGGGAGCCGTAATACCAACAAAATCAGGGAAATGCCTTCTTATAGATGCCGGGCTGAACACTACATGCAAGCCTATTAACTATGTACAGTTTGGTATTTTTGGATCAGCCTATATGAGAGGTTTGTATGGCAAGGATAATCCCCGGGTTGGTCTTGTTAACATGGGGACAGAGGCTAAAAAGGGAACTGAAATTTTGAAGCAGGCCTATACTATGCTCAAATCTGCAGATTTGAATTTTGTAGGCAATATTGAAGGTAAGGACATACCTCTTGGAGAGGTTGATGTTGCAGTATGTGATGGATATGTAGGCAATGTTATGCTTAAATTTCTAGAGGGAACTGGATCTTTTTTCTCGGGGCTACTTAAAGGTATGTTCAAGCGTAACATTTTTTCTAAGATATCAACACTTTTTGTCATAAAGGATATGAAGGCTTTTAAAAAGATGATGGATCCCTCTGAGGATGGAGGAGCACCGGTACTTGGAGTAAATGGAATAGTTGTTAAAAGCCATGGGAATTCAAATGACAAGACAATTAGAAACGTAATATTGAAAGCAAAGAATATAGCAGATAGCTCAGTATTTAATGAAATCAAGGATAGTGTTGAAAATATGGAGGTTAACACCGATGGCAAGAAAACAAAACGAGAACGTAAGCGTTGGAATTTTAGGCATAGGAAGCTGCGTCCCAGAAAAGATATTGACTAACGCAGATCTTGAAAAAATTGTAGATACATCAGATGAATGGATATTGAAAAGAACTGGTATATCCGAAAGAAGGATTCTGGAAGAAAACTCTCCGCTTTATCCGCTGGCGGTTGAAGCATCAAGGCAGGCTATAAAGGATTCGGGCATTTTACCTGAGGACATTGACCTTGTAATTGTTACCACTTCAACCCCGGATTTTCTAACACCATCTACATCTTGCATAATACAAAAAGAAACTGGTGCCAAAAATGCAGCAGCATTTGATTTAGTTGCAGCTTGTTCTGGCTTTGTTTATGGGATGACAGTGGCAAAACAGTTTATAGAGACAGGCTATTATAAAAATGTTTTACTGGTTAGCAGTGAGGGAATGACCAAAGTAATTGACTGGAGTGACAGAAAAAGCTGTGTACTATTTGGAGATGGTGCCGGCGCAGTGGTTTTAGGTAAAGTTGAAGAGGGCTACGGCATATTGTCTACCTTTATCGGAGCTGATGGTGAAGCAAACCAGCTCATTACCATACCATGCCTACATATGTCAGATGATGACATGAAAAGGCGTGAAAATTTCGAGAACAAAATTGCTTTATGGCAGGATGGTCAGGAGGTATTTAAGTTTGCCGTCAAGATTATGCCTTATGCCACTGAAAAGGTTATTGAAAATACTGATGTGAGCCTTGATGATGTAAAATACATAATACCGCACCAGGCAAACTCTAGGATAATCGAAGGGGCAGCTAAAAGACTTGGCATTGCCTTTGAAAAGATATACACCACTATAAAAAAGTACGGAAACATATCATCTGCGTCAATCCCTGTTGCAATGGATTCAGCATATAGGGAAAAATGTCTATCCAAAGGCGATAATCTCGTTCTTGTAGCCTTCGGTGGAGGCCTAACATGGGGCTCTGCTCTTGTCAGATGGAGCAAGTAAGGCTAATCCATTTAATTTTCAGGAGGTTGTAATGGGTAAAATCGCTTTTATTTTCCCGGGTCAGGGAGCACAGTATATAGGTATGGGTAAAGAGATAGCCTCAGAATTCAGAGCCGCTGCGGATATATTCGATCAGGCTTCAGAGGCTCTTGATATGGATATGAAAAAAATGATATTTGAAAGTAACGATGAAGCCTTAAAGGTAACTGAAAATACTCAACCTGCAATTATGACTGCAAGTATTGCTTGCCTGCAGCCCTTGCTTGAGAAGAACATAACCCCTGATTTTACCGCAGGCTTGAGTCTTGGTGAATATGCTGCACATGTCGCTTCAGGGACAGTTGACTTCAAAACTGCAGTATCACTTGTTAGGGTTAGAGGAAGGTATATGCAGGAGGCTGTGCCCCTTGGTGTTGGTACAATGGCTGCAATACTTGGATTGGGAAGAGAGGAAGTATTAGAATGCTGTAGTATGGCATCTGAATATGGTATTGTAGAACCGGCAAATTTTAATTGTAACGGACAAATAGCAATAGCAGGTGAAATAAAGGCAGTAGAAAAAGCTATGGAGCTATGTCGCAGCAAAGGAGCGAGAAGAACTGTTATGCTTGCAGTCAGCGCTCCCTTTCATTGCAGTATGCTACATCCAGCTAAAGAAAGGCTGATGACGGAGCTTGATAAAATTGAATTTGTAGATTTTAAAGTTCCTTTGATAGCAAATGTTACAGCAGACATAGTAAAAGGAACAGCGGATATTAAGGATTTACTAGCAAGACAGGTAAGTAGTCCAGTTATGTGGGAGGATTCTATCCGTATGATGCTTAATCAAGGCGTAGATACCTTCGTTGAAATAGGCCCTGGAAAGGTTCTGAGCGGATTTGTCAGAAAAATCGATAAGGATGCCAGAAGCTATAACATAGAGGATTTGAAATCACTGGAGATAACTCTCAGGGAAATAGGTGCATAGAATAGGAGGAAACCGATAAAGATGCTATTAAGTGGTAGAACTGCTGTTATAACCGGTTCAGCAAGAGGTTTAGGAAAATCTATAGCTATGAAGCTTGCTTCCATGGGGGCAAATATTGTTTTAAATGATATACCATCATCTGAAGCACTTGATGAAACTGCTGAAGAGTTTAAGAAGGCAGGCTATAATGTGGCTGTTACTAGAGGCGATGTAAGGAACCAAGATGACGTTAAGGCTATGGTGAAGACTGCGATTGATAGCTTTGGAGCACTGGACATACTTATAAATAATGCTGGCATAACAAAAGATAAGCCCTTTGCTATGATGTCAGAAGATGATTGGGACATTGTTTTGGATATTAATCTCAAGGGTGCCTTTTTGTGCACTAAATTAGCAGCAAAACAAATGATGAAGCAAAGGTATGGTCGAATCGTCAATATGGCATCAGTAGCTGGAAGATATGGCAATAAGGGACAAGCCAACTATTCCGCTTCAAAAGCCGGGTTGATTGGATTAACTAAAACAACAGCCAAGGAATTTGCTTCAAGGAGCATAACCTGCAATGCAGTGGCTCCCGGAATCATAAGAAGTAAGATGACTGATGTATTACCTGAGGGAGTTAGGGAAAAGTATCTTGAGAACATACCCCTTGGAAGGTTTGGGACACCTGAAGATGTGGCTAATGTTGTCGCGTTTCTCGCTTCTGATGATGCTGCATACGTCACAGGACAAGTAATAGATATTGACGGCGGGCTCGTTATGTAATAATATCTTTATGTAAAAGTTGCTAAATCAAGCATAACTTTTACTAAGATTTATTATATATAATTACCCTCTTTGGGAGGAGGTGAATGTATGGCTTTCGATAAAGTTAAAAAAATTATTGTCGAGCAATTAGGTGTTGAGGAAGATGAAGTTAATATGGAATCATCTTTCATAGACGATTTAGGTGCAGATTCACTTGATATCGTTGAATTGATTATGGCTCTTGAAGAGGAATTCGATATTGAGATTCCAGATAGTGAAGCTGAAAAGATAGCTTCGGTTGGAGATGCCGTGAACTACATTAAAAATAACACATAAAAAAAGTCCCATAAAGGGACTTTTTTTATGTTGGTAGAGTATATGGGTGATGGCGGTAAAAAAAAACTGATGGAATATAGATAAGTCAAAATGTAAAGTTATCCGCTAGGAGGTTTTTTAATGAAGAAACGAGTAGTAATAACAGGTTTAGGAGTAGCGCATTCCTTAGGCCTTGGCCTTGATGACTTTTGGAGTGGGATACGTGAGGGGAGAAATGGGATTAGCCTTGTAACAAAATTTGACACATCGGCGTATGATGCCAAGGTTGCGGCAGAAATTAAAGGTTTTGAGCCTACGAATTATATGGAAAAAAAAGAAGCGAAAAGAATGGATATTTTTACTCAGTATGCATTGGCTGCTGCTAGAATGGCAATTGAAATGTCAGGTCTTAACATGGAGAAGGAAGACCGCTTCAGAGCAGGCTGTATAGTAGGTTCTGGTATAGGCGGAATTAAGACGTTAGAGGACCAGCATCAAATTCTTGCTACAAAGGGCCCTGGAAGAGTCAGCCCCTTTTTCATTACTTCAATGATAGCAAACATGGCAGCTGGAAGGATAGCCATTGAATTTAATCTACAGGGCTTTAATGAGTGCGTTGTGACAGCATGTGCATCAGGAAACAATGCAATAGGTGATGCATTTAAAGTGATACAACGAGGAGACGCTGACATAATGGTCACCGGCGGTGCAGAATCAGCTATTACGCCCTTGTCCTTTGCAGGTTTTTGTTCAAATAAAGCACTTTCCACAAATCCTGATCCGGCAACAGCGTGCAGGCCCTTTGATAAGGAACGTGATGGTTTCGTAATGGGCGAGGGGTCAGGCATACTGGTTATTGAAGAGTATGAACATGCCAGGAACCGTGGAGTCTCTATACTTGGCGAAATTGTGGGTTATGGATGCACCTGTGATGCCTATCATATTACAGCACCTTCACCAGATGGTGTCGGAGGTGCAAGATCGATGAAGAATGCCATTGATGATGCAGGTATAAAGCCAGAAGACATCGGATACATTAATGCACATGGTACGTCGACACCACTTAATGACGTTGGAGAAACAAGGGTTATCAAAGATGTGTTTGGCGAATATGCTTATAAGCTAGCTGTTAGCTCTACAAAATCAATGACAGGTCATTTGTTGGGAGCAGCAGGAGCAATCGAATCGATTATAACAGCCATGGTACTTAAGGATGGAATTCTACCACCTACTATTAACTACAAAAACCCAGATCCGGAATGTGACCTGGACTATGTGCCAAATAAAAGCAGACCCGCCAATATAAAATATGCATTGTCAAATGCACTTGGGTTTGGAGGCCACAATGCTGCATTGGTATTGAAGAAATATACCGATGACACTAAATGATAATGTTTGATTTGCGTAGTAATAAAAAGTAGGGTAAAATTTATCAAAGGCGGGAGAAAATCTTCCTGCCTTTAAGTTTTGCAAAGGCAATACAAAGGCAATACAAAGGAGCAGATAATGGATAATGATATAAAGCTACATGGAGTTAGTAACCTTAAGGAACTGGAAAAGACAATAGACTATCATTTTAAGGACAATGACAAATTACAACTGGCACTTACTCACAGCTCCTATGCAAATGAAAAAAAATCAGAAGGCCTTGTGAGTAATGAAAGGATTGAGTTTCTTGGTGATTCAGTACTTAACATAATCACCAGTGATTATATATATAAAAATCACCCTGAGCTACCTGAAGGTGAAATGACAAAAACAAGAGCGGCTATTGTCTGTGAATCATCATTAAAGAAATGCGCAGAAAAAATCAATTTGGGTGATTATCTGTTTCTTGGAAAGGGAGAAGAAAATACAGGGGGCAGGAAAAGGACGTCAATCCTATCAGACGCATTTGAAGCCTTAATCGGAGCCATTTATCTAGATGGTGGATTAGAAAACGCAGGTAAATTTATATTTAAATCAATGGAAGACATTTACCTTAACATAAAAAGTAAGGATGTTTTTAAGGATTACAAGACACAGTTCCAGGAAATTATCCAAAAGCAAAGTGAGCAGCATATAAGCTACTGTATCGTTGAGGAAAAGGGGCCGGATCACAACAAGGTATTTACTGCCCAGCTTTCAGTTGGCGATGTGCCCTATGGTATAGGCAGGGGCAGGACAAAAAAAGAGGCAGAGCAAAATGCAGCAGAGGCTGCCCTGAAAAAGATGGTGAAATAATGAGGGCAAAGCATGTAGTGATTCCAATTTTTATTCCTCATAAGGGCTGTCCCAATGATTGCATTTTTTGTAATCAAAAGAAAATCAGTGGACAAATAACAGATATGACCATCGAAAAAATTCCCAGAATCATTGAAGAGCACCTGAAAACCACAAAGAAGGGCTCCTTCGTAGAAATCGCCTTTTACGGTGGAAGCTTTACAGCTATTGAGATGGATCTCCAGGAAAGCTTTCTAAAACAGGCCTATAAATACATATCCTCTGGCAAAGCTTCTGAAATAAGAATATCAACAAGACCTGACTGCATCAATCCAGAAATTCTTATGATGCTTAAGAAATATGGTGTTAGAACAATAGAGCTAGGCGTTCAGAGCCTTGATGACCAAGTGCTTAAGGCAAGCTATCGTGGACATAATGCTGATGTTGTATATAACTCCTGTGAGCTCATTAAAAACATGAACTTCAGGCTGGGTATACAGACAATGACTGGTTTACCCGGCGATACCAGGGAAATATCCATAGATACGGCTAAGAAGGTAATTTCATTGGCACCTGAGCTTGTACGTATTTATCCTGTACTTGTCATCAAGGGTACGGGGCTGGAAAGACTTATGAAGAGTGGACTCTACACACCTCAAAAGCTCGATGAGGCAGTAGAATTATGTGGGCAGCTACTACAAATGTATGAGGATAAGGGTATAAAGGTCATAAGAATAGGCCTACAACCTACCGAAAACATACGTGAAGGCATTGATTCTGATGTTGTCGCTGGACCAATCCATCCAGCCTTTAGACAGCTTGTTGAATCCAGACTTGCACTTACAAGAATTGAAAACATTATAGTATCTGAAGGTCTTCAGGAGGCAACGGAAATTATTATCCAAACGGGCATTTCCAATATTTCCAATGTAGTAGGTCAAAAGAAATCAAATATTAAGTATCTTAAAAACAATTATGGATTTAAAAGCATTAAGATAATACCTGTAGCAGAGGCTTCAGGAAAAATTGTATGTACTGCACTAAAGAGACAGTAGCAGTTGAACAATGTCACAGTCCCCCTCCTCTTAGGTGGGGGTTACCGATTGATAAAGCTGTCAGTGGCGAGTACAATCTCCCGCTGACGTTGTTCAAACGCCACGTTTAGGCGTGGCNNGGCCTGCCCCCATTGGAAATTGAACCTTCGAATTTTGTTGAATAAGTCTCATTTTATGTTAAAATGAATATGCACAATTGACGTACGGGGGGGTCCATTTGTACTTAAAGCGACTAGATTTGCAGGGTTTTAAATCCTTTGCCGAAAAAATTAGCCTTGATTTCAATAGTGGTATTACATCTGTAGTAGGACCAAATGGTAGCGGAAAAAGTAATATTGCAGATGCCATCAGATGGGTTCTTGGTGAGCAGAGCGTAAAAACACTCCGAGGCGCCAAGATGGAGGATGTTATATTTGCAGGCACTGAGCACAGAAAACCGCTTGGATTTGCTGAGGTGTCCATAACTTTGGACAATTCTAATTCTTCACTCCCCATAGAATATGGAGAGGTCACTATCACAAGGAGAGTTTTTCGTTCAGGAGAAAGTGAATATTTGATAAATAAAGCAACCTGCAGGCTTAAGGATATCACGGAGCTGCTTCTGGATACCGGCATTGGCAAGGACGGTTACTCAGTCATTGGCCAGGGCAGAGTGGACGAAATATTAAGCTCCCGGTCTGAGGACAGAAGGCGAATATTCGAAGAAGCCTCTGGAATAATGAAGTATAAGGTCAGAAAGCTGGATTCCGAAAAGAAGCTTGAACTAACAAGGCAGAATCTAGAAAGAATTAATGACATAATAATAGAGCTTGAAACACAGTTGGAGCCACTAAAACAGCAGTCAGAGACAGCACGCAGATATTTGGATCTGCGAGAGGATCTGAAGGTACTGGAAATCAATGTATATCTAGACTCAATGGAAAAGTTCAGAAAAAAGCTTAAATTATTTGATGAACAGTATAAGACGGTTAAGAATCAGGTGGATGATGAAAACAAGAAGCTTGACGACATCACAAGCTCAAATAAGGAAAAAACCGATCTGTTGAAATCCATGGATGAACAGTTGGAGACAGTAAGACAACAATTTTATGAAATAGATGGAAATCTAGAGCGTTGCTCTTCTGAAATCAAGCTAAATAATGAGAAGATTACTAATTTTCAGCAAAACATCCAGAGACTAGAGTCTGAGATTGCTGACCTCGAAGAAAAAATTGATACTCTTGATAATGAGGAAACCGGCAAACAGGACAAGCTGAAGTACCTAGAAAAGCAGCTGGAGGACTTCAGTGTTAAACTGTCTGGTTACGAAAAACAGATGGAAGAATTGCTTAAGACACTTTCAGACGATGAGAGAAATATTGAATTAATGAAGTCAGGCATTATGGACAAGATGGACATACAGTCTGATAAAAAGCTACAGATAAACAATGTAAAGTCCCATATGGAGAATACTCAAAAACGAATGGGAAGTATAGACAGTGAGGTTTATCAAAACCTGGTGGAAAACGACAGAGAAAAAATGAAAAAAGAGGATTTGGTTGATAGTGTCAGATATGCTGAAGAGCAGATAAAGAAGCAAAAAGCCCAGCATCAGGTATTGCACGACGAGCGAGCACAATCTGATAAAATCCTTGAGGAATTAAGGTCAAAGCAAAGTAAGCTTAAATCCGAAATGCAGTTCAAGTCTTCAAGGTCGAGGACATTAAAGGAAATGGAGCAAAACCTAGAGGGCTACAATAGAAGTGTTCGTGAAGTGCTTCAAGCCTGCCATGAGTCTCCTCAGTTTGGAAAGGGTATACATGGAGCTCTTGCACAGCTAATTGAAGTAGAAAAAAAATATGAGACAGCTATAGAAATAACCCTTGGAAGTGCATTGCAAAATATAGTTACTCAGGATGAAGAGGATGCCAAAAAGGCTATAGAATTTCTTAAGAAAAATAGGCTTGGTCGCGCAACTTTTCTTCCTATTAGCTCAGTAAAATCCAGAAGCTTTGACGCCTCAACATTAGGGAAAATAAGCCGATGCGAAGGCTTTTGCGGTATTGGATCAGAATTAGTTAAGAATGGACCCAAATATAGTGGCATTATAGGTAATTTGCTGGGTAAGGTAGTTGTTACCGATAATCTTGACAACGGAATTAAAATGGCCAGAAGATTTGGGTACTCTTTCAGAATCGTGACTTTGGAAGGCGATCAGCTAAATACAGGAGGTTCAATGTCTGGTGGTAGTCTAGACAAAAGAGGAACAGGAATTCTTAGTCGAAGCAGGGAAATTACCGAGCTTGAAGCAGAGATTAAAAGCCTAATGATTACCGAGGCAGAATTGGAGAAGGATATAAAGCTTCTTGTAGGCGATATTGGACAGATTGATTCAGATATTTCTAGAATTTCTAATGATATTAAAAACAATGAATTGGTTAAAATAAGAGACGAAAGCCATTTAGCCCAGATAAATGAAAACATCAGCAGGCTATCGGCTAGAGTCGAAATGCTTAGACAGGAAAAGGAACAGCTAGAAAGACAGTTAGGCGATATAAGTAAAGAGATGGAGAAGTATCAAGAGGAGCTTTCGCAAATAGAGCTTGAAATAAGCGAAGCAAAAAATACTGTTACACAATATCAGGAAAAGCATAAGGAGGATCAGACAGCTAGGGATGCCCTCCATGCAGATATAACTGATTTCAAGATATCGGTGAATTCTATAGTCGAAAGTATTGCAGGCGTCAAGGAGCAATCTGAAAGACTCAATTCTGAAAAGGAGGCTATAGACAGAAGTATTTCAAAGAAGAATAATGAAAAATCAAGATATTTTATTGAGATAAGCAAGCTGGAGGAGCAGAACGAAGGTCTAAATATAAGAATTAGAAAACAAAATGAAGAAAAGTCTGGCAAAACCTATGAAATCGACAGGCTTGCCGAGGAGAGAAAAATTCTGGATGAGGATCTTTATGACACGGTCAATAAAATAAACGATGCCAATAAAACCATATTGCTTTTACAGGAGGAATACTCAAGGGTAGAAGTAAAAAAGGCCAAGCTTGATACTGAGATGGAGTCACTGCAGGACAGGATATGGAATGAGTACGAACTGACTTATTCCAGCGCTTTGGAGATGAAAAAGGATATTGGTAGCCTGACAACCGCTCAAAGAAAGATTAACGAACTTAAGAGAATCATAAAAGAGCTGGGACCGGTTAATGTAGCTTCAATTGAAGAATACATAAAAACTAAGGAACGCTATGAATTTATGAATTCCCAGAGAAACGATATGGAGCAAGCAAGAGAAAAATTACTCCGGGTAATATATGAAATGACCTCTATTATGAAAAAGCAATTCTTAGAGCAGTTTAAGCTAATTAATGAAAACTTCAATATAGTATTCAAAGAGCTTTTTAATGGGGGTAGGGCAAGCTTAATAATTGTAGACCAGGAAAATGTACTTGAAAGCGGTATTGACATAGAGGTACAACCTCCCGGAAAGAAATTGCAGAACATGATGTTGCTTTCAGGCGGTGAGCGTGCTTTCACAGCGATAGCACTTTTGTTTGCTATACTTAGGTTAAAACCAACACCCTTCTGCGTCCTTGATGAAATAGAGGCGGCTTTGGACGAGGCCAATGTTTACAGATTTATTGAATATATTAAAAATTTCTCCTGTAATACGCAGTTTATATTGGTCACCCATAGAAAGGGCACTATGGAAGGTTCTGATACATTGTATGGTGTGACTATGCAGGAGCATGGAATTTCTAAAATAGTTTCTATGAGAATGGGAGAAAAGGTGGGATAGTATGGGCTTCTTTGACAAACTTAAGGAAGGACTTTCAAAAACAAGGAAGGGTATAACTGAAAAAATAGACCAGGTGCTAGTATCCTTTGGCAAGGTGGATGACGACCTGTTTGATGAACTGGAGGAGGTGCTTGTTACTGCAGACCTGGGAATTGATACAGCAATCCGAATTATCGAAGATACTAAACAAAAGGTTAAAGAAAAAAAGATTACAGATCCCTTGAAAATTAAGGAGTTAATTAAAGAAGCTCTTGTTGAGATATTAGGTGAGGAAACCCAGAGGCTTGATATAGAGCCTTCACCTGCTATTATAATGGTGATAGGTGTCAATGGTGTTGGTAAAACCACGTCTATAGGAAAGATTGCTAATATGCTTAAGAAGCAGGGAAAGAAAGTAATGCTTGCAGCTGCGGATACTTTTAGGGCAGCCGCAATAGACCAGCTTGAGGTTTGGTCAAAACGGGTGGATGTGGAGCTTATTAAACAGGATGAGGGTTCTGACCCCGCAGCTGTTATTTATGACGCAATTCAGGCTGCCAGAGCCCGTAAGGTCGATGTGTTGATTTGTGATACCGCAGGCCGGCTTCACACGAAGAAAAACCTGATGGAGGAGCTTAAGAAGGTTTCGCGTATCATTGATAGAGAAATGCCTGGTGCAAAGCGCGAGAACCTGTTGGTGCTGGATGCGACTACAGGCCAGAATGCAGTTATGCAGGCTAAGACCTTTAGTGAAGTAAGCGAGGTTTCTGGTATTGTGCTGACAAAGCTTGACGGTACTGCAAAGGGAGGCATTGTTATTGCGATTAAGTCTGAGCTAAATGTGCCAGTAAAACTCATAGGAGTGGGTGAACAGCTGGACGATCTTCAGCCCTTCAACGCTAAAGACTTTGTAGAAGCACTGTTTTCTTGAATACTAGTCAATTCACTTGTTCAGGGAGTCAGGTGGAGACTGAACTCCACCGTCTTCCTTCATCGCAGCCCTATAGAGGTCGGAGATGAAGGAAGACGTAGATAAATACTGGTGGTTCAATGGTACCACTACGTCAGGGGACATCGCTAGGTTGCTGGCGGGCCCATGCTACCGTTGGGGCAGGGGAAATTGGTAGGGTTGCTTATCACGTTTATGTTTTAGACCATTATAGCATAAGCGCATACAGGTCCTCGACCTTTTCGCTCATATACGTTTGCGTATCTGCAATTGCCTGATTATATATATGTGGCCCAATTTTTTCAAGAATGAAATCCAGGATGATGCCGGAGGCAAGGTCTCCAAGAGTTTCGTCCCTCTCCTGTTCAAAGAACTGCTTAATTTCATCAATGGCAGTTTTTTTGTTCTCAGCCGATAGTTCAATATTTGTCATAATTGCCTCCATAAATCATTATGAAATATTTAGGTTTATTCTACATTTCAATTCTACCATAAACTGAAGTTTTAGTTTATGGCAATCAAAAAATCAACCACTGTATTGTCCAGTGGATGACATTGCAAGTA
>LSQX01362678.1_pt1 | contig 18961 bp, 15 predicted proteins | sample 654561 | NCBI WGS metagenome assembly LSQX01 (sample SAMN04489861, study PRJNA283612) | anaerobic digester metagenome | isolation source: 4 biogas reactors fed with cattle manure at either 37C or 55C with and... | place: Denmark: Kongens Lyngby | collected 2014
GGAGAGTGCAGTCGGGATGGTGAGAGCCAAGGGTATCATCGCGCAGTTCCGCGTGAGCCACCTCATCATGCCCGTTCACGCGGGAGACAATGCCGGAGATTAGTTGGTTTTCGGTCCAGTCGATCAGCAAGTCAGGCGCGAGATCGTAGTGCCTGCCCTCAAACAGCCCCTGCTTGCGTCGCACTGCTGTGGCGACGGGTTCACCCGTCTTCTCATCTCGCGCCGCCAGGAGCTTCTCAATTACGAAATCGCAGATCTGATCATACTCGCCGTTGGGATTGACAATTCCGTCCGGGTCGCGGCCGATCACGTTGATGTAGGGGTCGGTCTCCCAGTAGTACGAGTAGGCTTTGGTGTTGCTCCAGTCCACATCGGCAGTGAACGAGTCCGCGAAGACACGCTCGCGAGCCTGCGGCAGAATCCGATTCAGCTTCACCTTAACGGACTTGGGCAGGTAAGCGTTGGCATACTCAAAGCCCCACTTGCGGGCCCGAACGGCTGCCTGCTTGGCCCGGTCGAGGGCGGAGTCCGGCTCTCGCATCTGTAGCACGCCGATATTGCGCAAGAAGGCGCGGATCAGTGAGCGGCCACCCGTGTTCGCCGTCGCGCCGTGGTCGGACATTACGATCAGCGTGGTATCATCGTCCAGCTTGTCCATCAGGTCGCCCAGCACGCGGTCGCAGTGCTTGTAGATCTCCAGCAGCGTACCCTCGAGGCCCTGCTCGACGGCCTGCTGGTGGAGGGGGTGACGCTCATCGCTGCTGTGGAGGTAGTAGTGCTGGGCCGCGTCCGTCTCAACGAAGACCAGGACGAACAGGTCCCAATCCTCCTTCTCGAAGATCATCCGGCCAACTGCCGCCTTCTGCTCGATGCCCTGGTGAAGTTGCTCGATGGCGATGGTATGCTTGCCGGCCAGAAAGTGGCGCTTCACGTCGGCATGGAAGGCGTAGCCCGGCACCTGCTGCTGGATTTCGCCAGCCAGTTCGGCCGGGTAGGTCGCACCGGGCGCATTCAAGGAGGGGCAGAGCCAGTCCGCCACCTGTACGCCATTGACGGGCCGCACGGGGTAGGTGACAGGTACATTGAGCACGGCACAGCGCGCGCCCTGCGCCCCGGCGATTTCCCAGAAAGCCGCACCGTCGCGGTCATTCGCGTCGATGCGTTTGGAGCTATAGCTGCCGGGGACGCGATTCATGAAGCTGAAGATGCCGTGGCGGCCAGGGTTGAGGCCCGTGGCGAAGGAACTCCAGGCCGGAGCGCTGTTGCACTGCGGCGTGGAGGCCATGATTCCACCCGCACCCTCGCGGTAAACGCGTGCGAAGTTCGGCAGATGGCCGGCTTCTGCCCATCTGTGCAGCAGGTGCGGAGGCGCGCCGTCAAATCCGACTACGACGACTTTGGGTCTCGATGTTGTGGATGACATACTGTTCCCGAGTCAAAGCAGAGAAGATTGCCGGCGGGTCGAACTGCCGATTACCCTGTGGGGCGTGGAAAACCCTTCACCGTTCCAACCAAAGCAAACAACCCCGGCCAATGCTTCGCCAGAAGTGTGGCCATCTCAAGACCGGCGATGCCGCTATGATGCGAGGCCGCCCATTGCGCGTATTTCCGTGCGCGCTCCCGATCGCCGTGGCGCAGCGCGTGAAAGGTCAGTTTCAGCCACCACCACTGACATACCTTCTCGTATTCGCGAGGGGCGAGCAACTGGTTTTCAGGACTTTCTGACGGATCCCATTTGCTCAGGATGCCCTGCCAGGAGGCCTCCAGCAGATCAAGCCGCGAGCGGAGACTGCCCGGCCGGTCGTAGAAGATGTAGAGCGCCTCGGCAAGCACCGCAAGCTGATCTCCCGCGCCCAGCATCCGCAGCCACAGATCGTGATCCTCAGAGGCCCGCATGGAGGCGTCATAGCCGCCGTGACGTTCGAAGGCTTCTCGGCGGATCAGCATGGTAGCGCCACAAATGCGGTTACTCCAAATCTCGTCCTCGAAAGTGATATCGGTGACGCTGCCGTCAGCACGAGGGCTGGGGCGACGCCACAATTCCGTTCCAGAGGCGTCAATCTTGACCCGCACACGGTGGCAGCCCAATGCCGCCAGTTCCGGTCGCGCCTCTAACACTGCCAATTGCCGTTCCAGCTTCGTCGGGGCCCATTCGTCATCTGAATCAAGCAGCGCCAGCAGGTTTCCGGTGGCCAAAGCGGCGCCCGCGTTACGCGTCGCCGCGAGACCGACGTTTGCATGATAGTGATAGCGGACCTGCGGGTAATGGTCCGCCACGACACTTTCGGTGTCGTCACTCGAGCCGTCGTTGACTATGATTATCTCATCGGCCGGGTGGGATTGCGCCAACACCGAATCGATGGCTCGCGGCAAGGTGGCAACGGAATTGAAGGTGGGAATGATGACGCTGACGGTGTGCATGAACCTGATGTTCAAGCCTCAATACAAGAAGATGCAAAGCCCTGTTGACTGTAGCACAGGCCTGCCTGGGTGTCAAACGTGCTCGAACCCGATCCGGCTCGGGAACGATGCCCGGGATTGTCTCAAAGGCCTTGTCGTTAAGTATACCTTCATCCTTATGTTCCTGAACACATGTTATGGCTGAGCGTCAAGGTCGAAGACAACAGCACGATTTGCCACCGCTGGCGATGCTTGCGAGTCGTTTGGCGCATCTCGGTGGGGCAGCAAGCGCCGCTGCAGGCGGTGCGACAGTGTGAGGGTTTCTGCCTGATGTTCGCAGTCATGGAACTGCTATGGCCTGTCATTGGCAACTCGCCGTGCCTGGATGCTGCGGGGTTTTGTGACACCGCAGCTTCCGTCATGCGCGGCGTCAGTGTTCCGGTCCGATCGGGCTCCTCCTCGCCCGCCTCTCCCTGCTCTTGCTGCCCTTTCGGTGCTCGCCGATCGATTCGCTGCCTGCGGTGAGTCGCATCGTGCCCGGTCGCCTTTGGGCGGCCAAAGCAGTTGACGTCCAACGGGGGCGTACTGGCGTGTGTTTTTAGGAGGAGAATTATGTTGGATCGGAAGACACTGTGGTTTGTGCTCTTGCTGGCAGCGGTTACTATGGTCATTGTCATGGCTGGCTGTAGCGACGACGACGAGGACGATCTTGTGGCCACCGGCCAGCAGACCGCGTTCCTGAGCGGTGCGCAGGTTGATCCCGGCAGCAACTCTTTGGCAACTGGAACGGCAACAATCACCTATGCCAATCTCAACGACAATGTTGCCCAGAATCGGCAGGTTCGCGTGCGGCTGGTCACCACCGGCCTGGTCAACGTCACAACAGTTCAGATGCGCCTGGGCCTCCCGGATGAGACCGGCCCGGTGCTGTTCACGCTGTTTGACCGTGCCAATGCCAGCACGCAGTTCCCGGCCGACTTCACGCGCGTCATTCGCGCCAGCGACTGGGTCCCCGCCGGCGGCATTAACACCTTCGACGAATTCGTCAGCGCCTTGCGAGCTGGCCGGGTCTACATCATTGTCAACACTGTCGCCAATCCCAACGGCGAGATCCGCGGTCAGATCGGCGCGACGCGCTTCTCCCTGCACCTCACCGGTCAGGCGACCTCGACACTGACCCCTACCGCCGTGGTGACGGTAGATCAGCTGCGCCAGAGAATCCGCCTTCAGATGCCCAACGTGGGTATCCCGAATGCCACCGCCGTACGCTTCGTCTATGGCGGCCTCGGAGGCCCGCGGCTGATGAGCTTCCGTGAGCAGGGCGCCGGTCCGCTCGGCCCCATTGACACCACCCTTGGCGCTGGCAGCGTCGTAGCGCAGCCGAGTCTCGGTATCAACAACTTCCCCGATCTGCTCAACGCCCTGTACGCCGGGCAGGTCTACCTGGTTGTCTTCACCAGTACTTTTCCCGGTGGCGAGTATATCGCCCGCGTGGCTCCCAACGGTGAGGTTTTGCCACAGATCTTCACCGTCGCCATGAGTGACACGGCCTTCACCCCCGCGCTGGTGGAGGTCCCTGCCGGGTCCATCATCCGCTTCCGGAATGACTCGACTGTGCCGTTGCGAGTTATCGCCGATAGCACCAATCAGGTCGGCGGCGGACCTAACTCCAACACCGACTTTCCCGCTGGCATCGCGGCCGGGCAGACCTACGAGTTCCAGATACCCCTTGGTAGCGCCGTCAACACCAATTTCTTCTACCATGAAGCAACCCGCGGCACGGCTGGCAACGGCGTGCTCGTTGGCACCGGCATGGCGGGTGACATCAGGGTAATCTAAATGTCACTGATGAATTAGGACTGATGCAACCATAATGGGGGGGGCAACTGTCAGGGCAAAGGCCCGGCGCAGTGCCCCCTCCGGTTGCAGGCCATCATAATCGCGTGGGGGGATAGACATGCAACTGCATGACACCAGGAGACGAAACCTGTTTCAACGCGCCGGCGATCGGTGCGAGTGCCGTTTGACCCTCTGCAACCACAAGGGACGTTGTCGCCAGCAGCTGCGCTGGGAAGAGCGCGGCAGAGCTTGGGACGTGCTCCACATGCACCTCTCGGAGGACCCTGACGACTCCGACAACTGGCTGGTCCTGTGTCTCACGTGCCTGCGTCTGTGGCCATCCCACCTCGCAGACGGCGATCAGCAAGCGACACTTCCCAGCAAGGCCCTGCCGTAGGAACTCCTTTCGCCTTCTCCGCCTACGCTTTCCAGGCAGGTATCTGGCCCCGCCTGGTCGAATTCACATGGCTGGCGGCCTACCGGTTGCCGATTTCCAGTTCCTGAAGGGTCTGTTCCATGAATACTGACATCAAGCTCGTCGAAATTGAGCCGCTCTATTCCGACGCCACTTTCCGTGTGCCACTGAAGTTCGGCAGCGGCGTCGTCTCCGCCATCACCGACTGCACCGTCCGCGTTGTTGTTGAGACCCGCTCGGGCAAGCGCGGTGAGGGCCTTGGCAACATCCTGCTGTCCGACCTCTGGGGCTTCCCCAGCCAGGTCGTGGCGCATGAGCAGCGCGACGCAGCCATGCGCCGCGTCACTGAGACCTTCTGCCAGCATATGCTCGACAACGCCCGCTTTGGCCACCCGATGGAGCTTTATTTGGAGGCCAAGCCTCATCTGCACGAGATCGCCGCCGGCGTGGACGCTGAACTCGCGCTCGCCGAGCCGATGCCGATCCTCGGTGCCCTCGTCTGCGCTTCCCCGGTGGATGCCGCCCTCGCCGATGCCTTCGGCAACGCCAATGGAATCAGCACCTGGGATGGCTATGGCCCCGAGCACATGAATTATGATCTTTCGCAATGGTGTGGGCCGGACTTTCTCGGCAAATATCCCGCCGACTATCTGCACCCGAGCTTCAAGCCCCGGCTGCCGATCTTCCACCTTGTAGGCGGCATGGACAAGCTGACCGCCGATGAGATCACCGCCGAAGACCCGCACGATGGCCTGCCCGTCAGTCTCGACCAGTGGATCGAGCGGGACGGCATCCGCTGCTTCAAGGTCAAGCTGCGCGGCAATGACAACGACTGGGATGTCGAGCGCACCGCCCGCATCGCTGAAGTCGTCGAGCAGACCTACGCTCGCCTCGGTATCACCGACCGCTTCTACCTGTCCACCGACAGCAATGAGATGAACCCCAACCCCGAATCGGTCGTGGACTACCTGCACCGCCTGCAGGCACGCTCGCCGCTGGCCTATGACGCCCTGCTCTACCTGGAGCAGCCGACCGAGCGCGACCTCACCGTCCACCGCTATGATCTCTCCGCGGTCGCGGCGCTCAAGCCAGTTGTGGTAGACGAAGGCGTAACGGACGTGGAGCGCATGGACCTCGCAATTGAGCTCGGCTGGTCCGGCGTCGGTCTGAAGACCTGCAAAGGCCACTCCTCAGCGCTCCTGTATGTTGCCAAGGCAAAGGAAAAGGGCCTTGTCCTGACCTTCCAGGACCTCACGAACCCGGGCCTTTCGCTGGTCCACGAGGCCGCCTTCGCAGCGCGGATCGACACGCTGATGGGCTTTGAGTACAACTCTCGCCAGTTCTGCCCCTTCGAGCAAGCGCCAGTGCGCGAGAAGCACGAGAGTCTCTTCACAGTGGTGGACGGGCAGGTTAGCACGGAGACCATCGGGAGCGTTGGGATTGGGTACTGAGGGATCGCCGTATGGAGGGGCCGGATATCATCCGGCCCGCCGTCTTCTGCAGGGCGCGGACCTGTGCCGCGCCGGCGTAAGATAGCTGGTGAGCCCGGCGCGGCACAGGTCCGCGCCCTACAGTCCCAAACCGTATCCGCTTTCACCATCGAAGTTCATGACCGCCGCCAACGGCGGGCCGGATAGTATCCGGCCCCTCCAAAAGGCTTACGGCGAACGACAGACACCAAGGCCCCCACCCGGCCCACCATGGCATACATCCACGTCGAGATCGAGCAGGCTCAATCCTCCAAGAAGCCCGGTGCCCCTTGCGGCGATGTGGTGGCCTTCGAACGTACCCCCTCCGCTACTACCCTGGTCCTGTGCGACGGTCTCGGTTCGGGCATCAAGGCCAATGTCGCCGCCACCATGTGCGCTTCACGGATGCTTGAGTCCTTGCGCGCCGGGGGCTCCTTGCGCCAGGCCTTCGGCAGTCTCGTCAAGAACATGATCCGAGTGCGCGGGACTGAGCTTCCCTATGCGTGCTTCGTCGTAGTTCGCGTGCTCAATGACGGGCAGGCCACGGTGCTGTCTTACGAGATGCCCGAGCCGCTGTTTGTCACCACCAGCCACGCTTCTGTGCTCCCCCAGCGCACCCGCACCGTGGAGAATGCTCTGATCGGTGAATCGCACCTGCAACTGGCGCCCGGCGATGGCATCATGGTCTTCAGTGATGGCGTGACGCAGTCGGGACTGGGGCTGAGCATGCGGCAGGGCTGGCGAACCGAGGGCGTGCGGCAGTTTCTGTCAGAGCAACTCTCGCAGCGGCGGCCGCTTCGGGAGCTGGCGCTGGCGGTTCATGATCGCGCGCGGGAGCTTTGGGAGGACGTCGGGGGCGACGATATTACGGTCGCGCTGGGGCTGGCGCGCTGGGGCAAGACCCTCAACATCCTCACCGGTCCGCCCAGCAGCAAGAGCCATGACCGCCAGGTCGCGAGCCGCTTCCTGATGATGGAAGGCTGGAAGGTGGTTGCCGGCTCCACCACCTCGGAGATCATCGCCAAATATCTCGAACAAGAGCTTCAGGTGCAGCAGGACCTCACGAGCAACCTCGCGCCGCCGCGTTACTACATCAAGGGCATAGACCTCGTAACCGAGGGGGCGATCACGCTCAACCAGGTGTACAACATCCTCGGGGAAGACGCGACGGAACTGGAGGCGGAGAGTGGGGTGACCGAGCTGTATCATCTCCTGCACGCTGCCGACCGGATCAACTTCATCGTCGGGATGGCTCGCAACCCCGCGCATGGTGACATCGTCTTCCGGCAACGCGGCTTGCTGACGCGGGCCAATATTGTGCCACTGCTGGTGGAGAAACTACAGGGGATAGGCAAGCTCGTGACAGTGGAATACGTCTGAGGGGGGAGCGGGTGCGCAGAGCGATATACCGCCATGAACAGCGTCGGCGGGTGCAGCGTACTTCTGAGACATACACTACCCTGAACCAGCCTCGAGCAACTCAGGGAAGTCTGCTGCGAAGACGCGCATGGCCTTGCCGCGGTGGCTGACTGCGCTTTTTTCCTCAGACGACATCTCGGCGAAGGTGCGATCCCCGTACAGGAAGACCGGGTCAAAGCCGAAGCCCTGACTGCCGCGCGGCGCCTCGGCGATCAGGCCCTCGCAACTCTCCTGCCAAAGCCCGAGCAACTGTCCCGGCCGCGCCAGCGCCACCGCGCATACGAACCGCGCCCGGCGTTGCTCGCCATGCAGGCCCTCCATCTCCTCCAGCAGCCGCGCAATGCGTTCGGGGTCGCTTTGCGCATAGCGTGCCGTCAACACTCCCGGGCGACCTCCCAGCGCCTGAACCTCCAGCCCTGAATCATCGGCCAAAGCCCAACAGCCGCAAAACTCAGCCGCGGCGGCCGCCTTGCTCCCGGCATTCTCGGCGAAGGTGTAGTAAGGCTCGGGCAACTCCGGCGCGTCGGGGTATGCGTCCAGTCCGACCACCTCAACCGGCTGTGGGGCAAGCAGGCGCGTGATCTCCGCGATCTTGCCGCGATTCGTTGACGCCACCAGCAGTCGGCGGGTCATACGCCAAGCCCCTCGAAGAGAGCGCCCAGCGCCTGCGTTTCCCCCTCCGACAGCTTCCATTCGGCGGCTCCGGCGGATTCCTCAATGTGAGAGGCCCTCTTCGCGCCGCACAGGGCCACGGTCAGCCCCGGCTGGTGCAGCACCCACGCAATCGCCATCTGCGCGGCAGTCTTGCCATGCGCCGTGGCCATCTGGCCCATCTGCTCCACCGCCGCCGCTATCTGCGCCAGCCGCTCGCCCTGAAACAGCGGGTCGCGGCTGCGGCTATCACTGTCGGGAAAGGTGGCACCGGGGCCGTACTTGCCCGTCAGCAGGCCTCTTTGCATGGGACTGTAAGCCAGCACCGCCAAATCATGCTGGCGACAGAAGGGCAAGCTCTCCGCCTCGATCCCGCGCCTGAGCAGGCTGTACGGTGGCTGCAGCGAGACCAACTCCCCCGCTGCCATCATCCGCTCCACCATGGGCACGGTGAAGTTGCTGACCCCGATGTGGCGGATCTTCCCCTGCTCGCGCAGCTTCATCAGCGCGGCCATCGTCTCCTCATACGGTACCTTCTCATCCGGCCAGTGCACCTGGTACAGATCGATAAAGTCAGTCTGCAGATTGCGCAAACTCTGCTCGCACTCGGCGTTGATGCTGGCCGGCCGTGAGTCATTGCACATGCTGCCGTCGTCAGCGCAAATCCGGCCACATTTGGTGGCGATGATGACCTCGTCGCGGCGGCCGACAAGAGCCTTGCCCAGCACGCGTTCGCTGTGGCCCTCGCCATAGACTGCAGCGGTGTCAAAGAAGTTGATCCCCAGTTCGAGCGCGCGATGGACGGCGGCGATGGACTCCTCATCCACTACGTCATCGCCCCACATCCACTTGCCCATGGCCCAGCCACCGTATCCTATCTCGGAGACCATGAGGCCACTCGAACCAAGCTTGCGATATTGCATCAGCTCATCCCCTTGGGGTTACTGTACAGAACGCGTGGTTGAAGGCAGTTCAGGTTTGTGCAACATGAACTGCCAATAGTTGAACAGGCTGGCACAGAGCCGGAGCTAAAAGACCCCCCAGCGCTCGTCGCCGGGCTCGTGCTTGTAACTCTCAGCCTCGCCACGCGCGCGACGGCGGAGGGTCAGCAGCGGTCCGAGGATGATGGCGAAGCCCAGCAGACCTGTAGCAATCGCCACAATGGTCTCACCCGGGATATTGCCAGCCTGAGCGTGTCTCAACAGAGAGTGGAAGTCGTGAGCGGGGATGGGCCAGATGCCCAGTTTGATGATCCAGGCGGCATAGTCAAGCAGCAGGAGCCAGATGTAGATCCGCTTCAGGCGCCGGCCGACTGCCTCGTAGTAGGGCATGTGGAACCGCGCGCGGCGCAGATCTTCAGCCAGCAGTCGCCGCCACTGTTCCTCATGCTCCAGCTCGCGCTGAGCTGTTTCCTTCCATAGCGCCGGAGCGATCAGACCGCGCTCGAGTATCCGCAACCGGGAGCGCCAGATGTCATAGTACATGTAGCGCCGGGCTTCGATATGAAGCATCACCAGCGACAGGCCCACGGCCAACAGGATCGTCTCGTCAGGCGCGAGACCGCTCCCCAGGATGAAGGTGAGCATTCCGGCGGTCGCCGCCACTGCCCAGTATGTTGTCACATCAAGCCGTTGCCGCCACACCGTCGCGCGGTTCATCTCGGCGCGGTAGAAGTGGATCATCAACTGCATCCACTCCGGGTGGCTGAACTCATGTCCGTATTGCTCGTACGGAACCGGCTTGCGGGTATCAGGCATCACTATTTCCTGGAGGCGACTGACCTATATCTGTCGGTCCGTGCGCAGCGAGGCTGTGCGAGTTGCCAGTCCCTGCCGCATTGTTCTGAGCCGAACCATCGCCGTCCTGGTTGCCAGCGTCAGATGATTTCACTTTGGACTTACCGGCATTGCTCTCGGCGGAACCGCTTTTGGCCAATTCCTGCTTTGGCTCGCCTTCGTCGTCCACGATGCTCTTGGCTGCTGACTTGGCCGCGGACTTCTTCTTGGCGGCCGTCGGCGTCGGTACGCCCTGCTGTATCATCTGCGACTTCGTCTGCGAGCGCTGCTGGGTCGCACCCGTGGCTGGGGCGGAAGGAGTCGGCCCTGTGGCCGCTACGCCACTCGCTCCGGGCGCGCCCACCGCGGCGGCGGAGGCCCCGGCACTCGGCGGCGCGGGTAAGGGGTGCGTCGCCTTCGTGATATCAAAGCCATGGACGCCGGTAATCGACTTCGGCGCTGCGGCGCGGGGCATGTCAGAAACCGCCTCGGGCGTCGGGTGAGTCTCGCCCATGGCGATCTGCGTGTTGTTCAGACTATTGGTTCGTGTCCGGCGTGTGTAAGCAGAGTGGCGTGAGTTAGCTCGTCCATGGCGCGGCGTGCTGGTCAGCGCGACTCGTCCGGGCTTGGAGACGCCTGCAACAGCTTCAGGTTCGGGCGTGGCCTCAGGGACGGGGTGCTGAGCAACAACCGTCGGGGCTGGTGAGGGCAGGGAGGGTGCTTCGGTGGCCTCCGCAGGCTCACTCTCGGCGCGTTTCGCATCAGCCGGCTCACTCGCGACCATCGTCGGGGCCCCCTGGCCCATGCGCGCGAACTGGCCCGTAAAGGCAAAAACGCCGATGGCGATCATCAGGACTGCGGCAGCGGCAAAGCTGTAGAAACTGCGAGTGAGGGTCAGCTTGCCGGTCTTGCGGGGCAGGCTCCCGAAGACCCGCGCACACTCGGCACAGACTGACAGGTGAGACAGCAACTCGGCCTTGAGATCCGGAGCAACCCGGCCCTCAGCCAAAGCCGCCAGATCAGCGTCGGCAGGGTGCTCAACCTCTGCAGACTCATCGGCGGTATCGATGACGCCAAGGCAGCCAGTGATCCAGTCAAGCCCTTCGAGGTCACCACTGCATCTGGTGCACTGTTCGAGATGCTCCTGGATCTCCCAGCGCCGCCGGCTCTCCAGCCGGTCCTCGGCGAATTCATTCAGTTCGACTTCAGACGGGCACTTCATTCAAAACCTCGGGGTCGTCGTATCCATGAACTTAGAGCAGGGGAAGGGCCGCATTCTTCCCGTGAGCCGCCGTGCTGACTACGGTGAGAGTAGCTCCCGCAGCCGGCGCTTGGCGCGGCAGATACGCGTGGCCACCGTATTGGCCGGAACGCCGAGCAGGTCGGCGATCTCGTGGTATTCCATGCCACCGAAATGATGCAGCATCAGCGCAGTGCGGAACTGCTCGGGCAGGGCGCTCATCGCCTGGCGGACCTGTGTCGCAGTCAAGCCGGCGTCGGTGGGATCGGCAGACGGCTCCGGAAGCTGATCGTCCGCCGCCTGCACCACTTCGGGCCGCTTGCGAAAAACGCGATAGGCGCGGCGGATGGCAATGGCGCAGAGGTAGGTGTAGAAGGAGGAGCGTCCTTCGAAGGCGCGCAAGGCCGCAGCCTCGTTGGCGACCAGGGCCCCGAAGACATCCTGCACCACGTCATCGGCTTGATCGACGGTAAGCTGATGGCGGCTGCGCAAGAAGGCGTGCAGACGCTGGCGGTAGCGCTGGTCCAGAACGTCGAACGCAGCGCCGTCACCGGCGGTAAGCCGCCCGATCACTTGCAGGTCGGTGGGTTCAATCATAAGCTCGAAAACAAAACCATTCGCACCTGTGCAACGTCCCTGTACGCGTATTAGCGAAACAGGTGCCCGAAGCCAGCCCGGCAATTGCTGAGTTGGCCGAGAGCGTTCCACAAAAAAGTTGTGATGAAACATTGCGCCCAACGGGGACTTGCAGTGTAGCCGGAAGCGAGAATCAGCGCAATACCCTGCTACGGTGAGGAAAATTGGGGATAACTCGGTGGAAAACCACCCTTGGATGTGGAGAAACGGAGGGGTGAGGCGCCCCCTGCAAGGCGGGAGGCGCTGAACAGGGCAGAAACGGCTCGAGTCAAAGTCAGTACAAGATGAAGCCGCCAAAGCAGTACTCGTTTGTACTGATTTGGGCAGTCTGGACTACTTTGGGTGGGTCACTGTCCTGACCTTTGACCAAGCATGACCGAATGTACTTGTACTGACTCCGAGGGCTGGAACGTCAGGCCAATTCCACGTCCAGGACGATCATTCCACGTGGGGGAACGCGGATGTCGATAAAGTTTTCCACAGGCTCAATCGGACGCCCTGGGAAAGAACTCGCAATTTCAACTTTTCTTGCCGATCGCAGCAAATCGACCCGTCCGAGCACGTAAAGGTGCGCCTCATTACCCACCAGCACACGCCAGCGCTTGTCCCCCGCCTCGAACGCCAGAACGCGCAAATCAGGGCTATCGCTGACCACGCGGGGGGTATCTGTGAGGGTGATCAGCAGGTCGCTGCAGGCCTGAAGGAACTTATCTGAGACGTGGCGGAAGTACAACTCGTGCAGATAGTTAGGTGGCTCGGGCCTGACGTCCGCCAGGGGAGCGGCAGGTTCCGGCACAACCTGCGGAGCCTCAAGCTGCCGCTCCGTGAGGTTGTAGATTCGACAGCACAGTTGCTCCTCGTCCGTTCCCTCTGCGAAAGTCAGGTCCGCCTCGGGTAGAGAAGCTCCCTGCCGGCCAACCATCACCACCGGACCCTTCTGGTAGGCAAGCAGTTGCTCCAGTTCGGCCGGCGCAAGCAGTTCCGGCCTCGGGACCAGCAGGCAGCCCTCGGCGACCGCCAGGTCGCGGCTGTTGATCACGGCCATCAGCGGCGCGCCCCGGCGTTGCAGTGCGCCGGCGATCTTCTGCCGGGTCAGCGTCCGGTGCTGCTCATAGTCATCGAACTCCGCGTCCAGCGCCACCTCCGACCACACCACCGTCGCCCCCAGCACTCGCGATGGCACGCGCTCGTAAGCTGTCTCCCAGTTTTCCCGCAGCCACTGCCATTGCGGGCCGTTGATACCATCGGCAAGGCAGACCAAGGGGCCAGCGGAGGCGTGGACATAGCCCTCCGGCTTGCGGACGAAGGTGTGGCCGAGGGTGTAGATCTCCCGTTCGCTGACGGCAGGAGCGTGGTTGAGGATATCCCAGTTCTCCGTGGTGTCGCCGGTGCCATTGAGGCACAGTAGCGGCGTGTCCGGCAGGCAGGCCTTGGTGAAGGCCAGCATGAAGTTGAAGTCAAAACGCGGATCGGCGGGGAAGCCGCTTTCGGCGCCAATGGACACTCCGGCGCCTACGGTCTCGAGGACGAAGCGGTCCACGCCGGCGCGGACAAGGCGGCGATAGTCGATCCCGTAACGGTAGTAGGCCTCGAAGGGGTCGCGGGTCCAGGCGTTGTTGACTATGACCTCGCCGCCTGACTCGTGGACGGCGCGGCAGATCCTAATGAGCAACTGCTCAAAGCGCCGGGCGTAGAACTCACACCACTGGTGGCGCAGGTTCTGCCATATGTACTCGGCGCGCGCTTCGGACTGCGCCGGGTCGGCACCACCGCCGATAATGGGAAAGGGCAGCTGCACCTTCATCATCTCGACGAACTGCTGCACCATGTCATCGGAGTAATCAACCATCCATATCGGACTACGCGAACTGCTGTAGCCGTCGGCGACATGGCAGCCGTCGAAGCCGTAGTCGGCAATGACCGCGGATAGGCGCTCAGCCAGCACGTCCTCATAAGGGGTGCCATCGAGGAAGCGCTTGAGCGGGTTGATACAGGTGGACCCAGTGCCATCACGCAGCACTTCCCACAGCTCCGGGTGACTGTTGGACCAAGGACTGTGGTACAGCTTGCCATCGAGGTGGCTCGCGAAGGGGTTGAAGAGTGAGGGGAAGACCTTGATGCGATGTCTATGGAGTTCATCCACGAGGCCCTTGAGTTGCAGGTTCGTCCAGACCTGCCGCTGGCGTTCGGCGTTGTAAGGCTTGCCCGCATAGGAGCAGTAGTCCGGCGGGAAGGCAATCTCTCGCTCGAGGCCCTCGTGGGTGTGCACGAAGTCCGGTGTCGAGATGAGCAGGCACAGCCCCTCGGGGATGAACCCCGCATTGTCGAGGAAGGCGGCGACGTTGTAGTCCGCCTGCTCGTTATCGAAGCCGATGAGTTCAATCCACATCCAGCGCTCGCAGTTCGGGGTGGTGTCCACTGAAGTTCTCACTGGGTGAAGGTGCCGGGCATTGAAATGCCCGTCTGGAGGAGAGCGTCCCTCCGGGACGCGGAGAGACGGGACTGAGAACCAGCATTCCGTAACCCGACGGCCATTCCTGCTCACGGCTCATATATACAAGGTATTGATAATGCGATTCACGAACAGGCGCGGCATGGATATCTCTCTTCGTTATGGTCGCAGCGGACTTCAGGTTGAGCTACCCGAAGCGAACGTGCGGCATGTGCTGCGGATGAATGAGTTGCCGGTGATTGCCGATCCGCGGGGTGCCGCCGAGCAGGCGCTGCGGGCGCCAGTTGGGTCGATTCCACTGAGCGAAATCGCGCGCCATCGCCGCAATGCCGCCATCGTAGTGTCCGACCTCACACGCCCCGTCCCCAACCCGCTCCTGCTGCCGCCGATCATGGACTGCCTGCGCGAGGCCGGCCTCACCGCCGAAGACATCCTGATCCTGGTCGCAACGGGCTTGCATCGCGGTAATACCGAGGCGGAGTTAGCGGAGATGCTGGGGCCGGAGGTAATGGCGAGTGGTTGCCGGATCGAGAACCATCACGCCCGGGAAGCGGACGCGCATGTGGACCTTGGCGCCACCGCGCACGGCATCCCGGTCAAGATGGATCGGCGGTATGTCGAGGCTGATTTGAAAATCCTGACGGGGCTGATCGAACCGCACCTGATGGCCGGATACTCGGGCGGGCGCAAGGCGATCTGCCCCGGCCTGTGCGCTTCCGAGACGATCATGGCCTGGCACAGCCCGCGAATGCTCGATCCCGAAGAGGCGCGAGCGGGGAACCTGTATCGCAATCCGGTTCATGAGGAGGCGCTGGCGATTGCCGATCTGGCGGGTGGTGCTGATTTCATCGTCAATGTTGTCATGAACGAGCGGCGGGAAGTCACCGGACTCTTTGCGGGCGGCATGCGCGCGGCGCATCTGGCGGGGATGGAACTGGCGGAGAAGCAGACGAAGGTGGCACTGGAAAAGCCCGTCGACATAGCGATCACCACCGCCGCCGGTTACCCGCTGGACCTGACGTTCTACCAGGGCGTGAAGGGCATGATCGCCGCTTTGCCGATTGTGAAGCCGGGCGGAGCGATCATCATCGCGCAGGAGAATGCAGAGGGCATCGGCGGGGCGGAGTTCACCGAACTCGTCTTAGGGCAGGGGAACCTTGAGGACTTCATGGAGCACGCATTCTGTGGGCACCTCTGCAGCATCGACCAATGGCAGCTACAGGAACTCCACAAGGTCTGCCGCCACGCCAGCGTGATGAACTACTCGACGGGCCTCGATCCGCACCTGCAGAGCCAACTGTTTGTGGAGCCGGTGGCGAGCGTGGAGGCGGGGGTCGCGGAGGCGCTGCGGCGGCACGGTTCGGAGGCCACCATCGCGGTCATCCCCGAGGGCCCCTACGTGCTGGCGTGTTTGCGCGACGACCTCGTGGGGAGGCGCACGGTGCGAGAGATGATGTGACCCTGTGAAGCTGTCCCAACGTCTCAAGCAGTACGGCAAGTCCTTCAAGCGGCAAGTCCGGGTGTATCGCGCGGTCGCCGCGCACCCGCGAACGCCGCGACAGGCGAAGTGGCTGTTGGGGCTCGCGCTGGCATATGCCTTGATGCCCTTCGATCTGATCCCGGACTGGATTCCGGTGCTGGGCCTGCTGGATGATGTTGTTATTCTGCCGCTGCTGGTGTGGCTGGCCCTGAAGTCGGTGCCGCGGGCGCTATACGACGAGTGCGCCTCGCGAGTCGGGCGGGAAGAACTGGAGAGTGGCGTGTGGGAACATGAGTCGCAGGATGGTTGAGATGGAAGTGTCGGGGATGTCGTGCCGGCGTTGTGCGGAAGTCGTATCGGCGGCGCTGAAGCAGGTGCCGGGGGTCGTGAAGACCACCGTTGATCTCGACAGTGGCTGGGCCTTGTTGACGATCAACGATTATGTTCGCGAGGAAGACCTGGTGCGGGCGCTGGAAGAGGCGGGGTATAGCGCGCGGGTGGCGGAGATGGCGCGGTAGATCTCGCGGCGGGGCGGGAACCATCGTGTCTTCAGGTGACGCTTCTTAACGTAGGCCGGCCCCGAAGGCCGGGACTACGTGCTGTTACCCCGAAGGGGTCCTCCGATGGAAAAGCTCATCAGCCACAAGGCAGTCCGTCTGCAGTTAGGCGGACTGCATTGCGCTGCCTGCGCGGCCAATGTCGAGCGGGCGCTGGGGCGCGTTGAGGGTGTCTCCGAAGCACGGGTTAATCTCGCTGCCGAGACGGCAAGCGTGTTCTATGACCCGCAGCGGACAGATGTCGAGCGACTGATCGCCGCAGTACAGGACGCTGGGTACGAAGCCTCCCTGCCCGAGCCCGAGCTGTCGCGGGTGCGCCTGAGCCTCCAAGGGATGCACTGTGCCGGGTGCGTCGGGAATGTCGAGCGGGCGCTGAGGCGTATTGACGGAGTACGCGAGACGACGGTGAGTCTCGCGGCGGAGACCGCCGACGTCACGTATGACCCGGCTCTGACCAAAGTCGCCGATCTCATCGCGGCGGTGACAGACGCCGGGTACCGGGCGCAACCGGCGGCGGAAGTCGTTCCCGATGAGCGCGAGCAGCGCAAGGAAGAAGAGAGTCGCCACCAGTGGCGGCTGTTCCTGCTCGGCGCGATCCTCTCCGTGCCACTGATGATCTTTAGCATGTGGGTCGTCTACCCGTGGGTGCCCTTCGTGCTCATGGGCCTTGCGACGATCGTGCAGGTCGTCCTCGGAGGCCAGTTCTACCTCAGTTCCTTCAACGCTCTGCGTCACCGTACGACCAACATGGATGTGCTGATCGCGCTGGGCTCGACAGCCGCGTACCTCCTCAGCGTCTACAACACGGTCGCTCCCTCGATCTCCAACCTGCCCCATGGCGGCGGACACGCCGGCGGGCTCTACTACGATTCAGCAGCAATGATCCTCACCCTCATCACCCTCGGCCGGTACCTCGAAGCGCGTGCGCGCGGACGGGCCTCGGACGCTGTGCGCAAGCTGCTGCAATTGGCTCCGCGTGAGGCGGCGGTCGAGCGCGAGGGGCGGGAAGTGCAACTGCCCATCGAGCAGATCGTCGTGGACGACATCATTGTTGTGCGACCGGGCGAGAAGCTGCCGGTGGACGGCGAGGTGGTCTCAGGCGAGTCGGTAGTGGATGAATCGATGATCACCGGCGAGAGTATCCCGGTAGAGAAGTCGCCGGGAGCGCAGGTGATTGGCGGGACGATCAACCGCAGCGGCAGCTTCCGGTTCCGCGCCACGCGCGTCGGCAAGGACACCGTCTTGCAGGAGATCGTGCGACTGGTGCAGGAGGCGCAGGGGACCAAGCCGCCCATTCAGCGGATGGCCGATCTCATCGCGGCCTACTTCGTCCCGGCGATCATCATCATCGCACTGCTCACGCTTCTCGGCTGGCTGACGCTCGGAAACAGCACCTTCCAGCACGCGATGATCAACGCGGTCTCGGTTCTGGTCATCGCCTGCCCGTGCGCGCTGGGGCTGGCGACGCCGACGGCGGTCATGGTCGGGACTGGCCTCGGGGCGGAGCGCGGGATACTGATCCGCGAGGCGGCGGCGCTGGAGGCAGTCGGTGCGCTGCAGGCGATCATCTTCGACAAGACGGGAACGCTGACGGCAGGCGAGCCGCAGGTGACCGACGTGGTGCCGCTGGCGGAGGGGTGGGAGGAGGCGAGACTGCTGGAAGTTGCGGCAGCGGTCGAGCAAGGCTCGGAGCATCCGCTGGGACAGGCCGTCGTTGCTGAGGCGCTAAGGCGCGGGCTGGCGCTGCCGGGGGTGACGGGGTTTGAGGCGGTGGCGGGGAAGGGGGTCGCTGCTTTCTGTAGGGCGCGGACCTGTGCCGCGCCGGCCGTTGGCGGCGGGGACGAAGACGGCGGGGCACAGGTCCCCGCCCTACAAAAGAGGGTGCTCGTCGGTACGCCCAGTTTTCTCCAAGATAACGGCGTCGTCGCCGATTCCGGTCTTGACCGCTGCGATCTATTGGAGCAGCAGGGGAAGACCGTGCTGCTGGTGGCTCATGATGAGAAACTCGTCGGCATGATCGCGCTCGCCGATACGGTGAAGCCTACGGCGGCCGAGGCGGTGCGGCGGCTGCAGGACTTGGGCCTGTCGGTCTACCTGCTGACCGGCGACAATCAGCGCACGGCGCAGGCAGTGGCTTCGCACCTCGGGATCACCGAGGTGCTGGCGCAGGTGCTGCCTGATCAAAAGGCCGACGAGGTGAAGCGGCTGCAGGCGCAGGGTCTGAAGGTGGCGATGGTGGGTGATGGCATCAACGATGCGCCGGCCCTGGCTCAGGCGGATGTGGGGTTGGCGCTGGGGACGGGGACGGACGTGGCCATCGAGGCGGGTGCGATCACTCTTGTGAGTGGCGACCCGATGGCCGTGGTGCGGGCCATTGACCTCAGCCGCCTGACCATGCGGCACATCAAGCAAAATCTCTTCTTCGCGTTCTTCTATAACGTGGCGGCGATTCCGCTGGCGATTGCGGGCCTGCTCAATCCGATGATCGCGGCGGGGGCGATGGCGATGAGCAGCGTCTCGGTGGTCAGCAATTCATTGAGATTGCGGCGGAGGAAGATTTGATCGGTAGGAGCGCTCCCCTGAGCGCGACAGGGTGGGGATATGGTCGCGGTCAGGGGACCGCTCCTA
>LSQX01238133.1_pt1 | contig 18957 bp, 17 predicted proteins | sample 654561 | NCBI WGS metagenome assembly LSQX01 (sample SAMN04489861, study PRJNA283612) | anaerobic digester metagenome | isolation source: 4 biogas reactors fed with cattle manure at either 37C or 55C with and... | place: Denmark: Kongens Lyngby | collected 2014
CTTCTGGGTCAAATTCCACTTCCACACCCGGCAGGGGATCAAAAATATGACCGATGCCGAGGCGGAGGCGGCAATCGGCAAGTGTCGCGAGACTCACCAGCGCGACCTCTACGATGCTATTGAGCGCAAAGATTTTCCAGGCTGGACATTGTTCATTCAGGTGATGCCCGAAAAAGATGCGGCAAAAATGTCTTACAGCCCCTTTGACCTGACCAAAGTCTGGTATCATAAGGATTACCCGCTCATCGAAGTCGGCGTTCTCGAACTCAACAGGAATCCGGAAAATTATTTTGCCGAGGTCGAACAGTCGGCTTTTAACCCCGCGAATATTGTGCCCGGCATCGGTTTCTCGCCGGACAAGATGCTGCAGGGGCGGCTCTTCTCCTATGGTGACACCCAGCGTTACCGCCTCGGCGTCAACCATCACCAGATTCCGGTCAACGCGCCGCGCTGTGCGACAAACATCTACCATCGCGACGGCGCCATGCGCGTGGACGGCAACCAGGGCGGCACCCTGGGTTATGACCCCAACAGCTATGGCCAGTGGGGAGATTCACCCGAGCTACATGAACCGCCACTGGCGCTGGAGGGAGCTGTCGGCCACTATCCCCAGGATGACGATTATTATACGCAGCCGGGTAAGCTTTTCCGACTGATGGACGACACACAGAAACAGGCGCTCTTCGACAATACGGCGCGGGCCATGGGCGATGCACCCCGGGAAATCAAGATTCGTCATATCGGTAACTGTTTCAAGGCCGATCCGGCCTACGGTGAAGGCGTAGCCAAGGCATTGGGCATCGCGATGAGTGAAATTGGATGATCGTAAACAACTGACGAGTCGGTTGCAGCGGACGGTCCGCTTTGCGGGCCGCCGCTGAAACCGAGCGTGTTTGCCAGGTATGGCACGCAACTAATGAGGTGTAAGTCCACATACCAGTTTCCACCCCATCTATGCAATGCCGGTCATTTGTTCTATAGCACCCCCGCAATAATCAGCGATTATATCCGGTTGTTCCCGCCTGTGACGTGCATTGCCCCGCAAGGCCCGTCAGGGGATGAGGGCAGGGAGCCGGCTCAAAATAAGCCGTCCAGGTGTTTTGAGCTGTGCATTTGTACAGTGTGCCCAGGTTTCCTTCGTCCACGGCGAAATAGGCCGTATTCACCGTGCAGGAGGCGGGGCGTGATGATAATGTGCCGCGCCCGACGCCCGTCGTGCCGTCAAACGCGTCCGTGTAGTCGTAGTAATCCCGGTTCGGCTTGATATGGCGTTGTGAGTCGTTGATGACGTGAAACGGCACTTCGGTTGTCCCGTCCGTTCGTTTGTTGTTCCAGGCGTAGGCCGGCATCAGCGGCTGATTATAAGCATCTGCGGGGTTGTGGCTCCATTGAACCGCATCATGCCCCCGGCCGATCTGGTCGCGGCAGGGCCAGCCTGTTTCATCCTCGTTGCCGTCCCACTCGGAAAGGCCGTCGCAGGGGCGGATGGCCGCCAGCGCCGGGCGTGTAATGCGATAGGCGTCGCCGTTGTTCCAGAACTGTCTGGTCCCGCCGGTCAGGTTACAAGACATGGTTGTCGCCATGCCCGAGGTGCTGATGCATTCACTCCCGGCGGTGGTGTTTTTTACAAGGGAGCCGACAAAATACATTGAAGCAAATGAGGCCGATGAATTAGAAAGAAACGATAAACCGTTCCCGCCGTTGTGTGTTCCCGAATAGTCCGCATAGCTGCGTACGTTGTCCAGTGCGATACCGAAATTGGTCCACTTGCCTAAAATGTGATTATTCGCTACCACGCCGGTGCCGCCGCGAAGACGGAAGGGATAATAAGTTTGGCCGCCCTGGTTATCGAGCACATTGTTGTATATCTCCCACCTTTGGGTTGCCCGGTTCATGGCTTGAATGGAATGGGCTTCAATGTACTGGCCCGCGTTTGAGGATGTAGCTGTGACGGCGGTGGTGATCGTATTGTAGCGGAAAACATAACGGCCCCCGCAGTTGGTGTCAATGGCATTGCCCCCGAGTTCACGCTCGGATAAAAAGGTGTTTCCCTCCACATAGATGATCTCATCGGTGCCGCCCATTGTCTGGAGCTGCGCCCAGCGCCGGTGTGATGAATTGTCGTCGGTGACGTTGTAGGTTGCGCCATAGATGGCGATCCGGACGTTCACGAAACGGCAGGAGTGAATGATGCCGGTCGGATGCCTCTCCGGCGAGTCGGAGTTGATGACAATTTCTCCCTTGGAAACCGAAGCGGGATTGTCATAGCGAATATGGTCGATGGAGAATCCCTGGCCGCCGCCGATGTACAACGCGCCCCCCTTATTGTAGAGACTCAAGTGAGCCAGGCGTGAGCCCCCTGTTCCCAGACGGAAAAGGCACAAGCCGTTTGATGCCGCCTCGATGATAGTATCGTCCAAACCTGCTCCGATGATAGACAGACGTTTTGCTCCCAGATTAAGTATTTGTGACCAGGTGGCGCGACCGGCTGTAATGTTGATGGTGTCGCCCGCGGAGGCCCGCGAGACACAGTCGCTCACCGATTGATAATCAGGCGTGGCACTCCATGTGGGGCTTGCCCCCGTGCAGGAAGGCGTGTATCCGGGTGATGAGGGTATAAAACCGGCCGGGCCGCCGTCGGAGTCTCCTCCGCTGCAGGCGATGAGAAAAAAATATATCAGTATCAATGAAGGCAGTAAAGTACGTCCTGTCCGGCGTGTCATCTTGAACCTCCGTGTGAAAGTATTTCCGCTGTCTGCGGGGCTGAGCAGTGCCGCGTGGCAAAAATCCGACCGGCCGCGCCCTTGCCGGTGAGACGATCGGTACTGAACGGTCCCGCACCGCTCTTTTTTTATCAAAAAATAAATTTTGCTGTGCAAAAACACTATTATATTCCCGGGCTGCTTGTCAAACATAAAGAGGCGGCAGGCGGTGTGTTTTATGAGGCTGTTCGGGGGGGCAAAAGGGGGTATGGCGGTTTTGCTTTGATCAGTCCGGCCGGTTTTCAGAGGCCAGAAGCGCGGCTCCGAATGCAGCCGTGAGCCGTGGCCCGGGCGGCACCAGCACTTTCAGTTTGAGCGCCAGGCTTATGGCCTGCACCAGTCCTTCGTCTTCGCCTCCTCCTCCGGTGAGCACAACGTCCGGCTCCATTTTCAGTCTTTTGACCAGCATGGAAACTTTGGCGGCCATGGCCCTATGTACGCCGGCGAGAATGTCGGCGGGCTTTGCTCCTTCTGCGATGCGGGAGATTGTTTCCGACTCGGCAAAGACGGCGCAGTTGGTGGAAAACTCGACCGGCTTTTCCGAGAGCATGGAAAGCGGGCCGATCTCGTCGAGCGGCACCTGAAGGATGCGGGAAATTACCTGCAAAAAACGCCCGGAGCCGGTCGCGCATTTTTCGCTCATCAAAAAATCCGCGATGCGCCCCTCCGGCGTGATTTTCGCGGCTTTGGTGAACTGGCCGCCGATGTCGATGACGGTTTTGGCGGAAGGGAAAATGAAATGACAGCCTCTGGCATGGCAGGAAATATCGGAAACCTGATGAGCCGGCCAGGGCGAGCTCTCTGCGCCCAGGCCGGTGACGACCATCCCGGAAAGGACGTCGAATGATATGCCGGCGCTGGAAAGAACATCGTTGACCACCGTTTTGGCGACGTTTTTGTAATGGCCACCGGAGGGAATCAGGCTGGAGGCGACTGCCCGGCCGTCCTGAACAATCACGGCCTTGATGGAGACGGAGCCCATGTCCAGACCCGCGTAAAAATTTTTATCATTCATGTAAGGTTACCATACTCATCCCCTATCTATCCGTCAGAAGAATTCAGAAAAATGATGGGGGATTCACACCCGCCGATGTTATTGAATTTATGCTCTCTACCCGGCCACAACCGACCGGTGGAGAGCACATGAAACACGGTCGGGTTTTTCCATCAGGCGAAAAAAGTCACATCCTCTTTTTTGCGCTCCTTCGCCGGCCTTAAACCCCGGTCATAAAAATCTTTGCCGACCAGGGCCGCGCCCAGGGCCCCGGTGATGAAAGGTTCCGGCGGCGTGAGCACGGCAAAGCCGACTTTGCCTTCAATGGCTTTGACCAATCCGATGTTTTTGGCTCCGCCTCCGGTCACGATGACGTCTTTTTCAATACCCAGACGGCGCGTCATGTTGACGACCCGACCGGCGATGGCCTCATGCAGCCCCGCCACAATTTCCGGCACGCCCGCTCCTTCGGCGAGCCGCGAGGTCACTTCATGCTCGGCAAATACGGTGCACATATTGGATATCTGCACGAAACCGTCGGCTTTGAGGGCGATCTGGCCCATATCTACAAGGTTGATGCCCAGAGTCTCGGAGATGACCTCCAGAAAACGGCCGGTTCCGGCGGCGCATTTATCGTTCATGACGAAGTTGGCGACTTTGCCTTCCGCGTCCAGTTTGATGCCTTTGGAGTCCTGCCCGCCGATGTCGATAATGATTCTGGCGGAAGGAAACAGAGCGCGGATCCCGCGCGCATGACAAGTTATTTCCGTAATCTGCCTGTCGGCAAAGGGCACGTTGATGCGCCCGTAGCCGGTGGCGATGATGAAGTCCAGCTCATCGAAAGACAGCCCGGCCTTTTTGATCGTCTCGTCCATAACCTTGAGGGCCAGGTGGCGATGCTCGGCGCCGGTCGGCCCGATATGGGAGGCAAGTATATTTTCCCGGTCATCCACGATTACGGCTTTAGTCATCGTGGAGCCGATATCAATTCCCGCAAACGGCATAAACAACCTTCATTCTTTTTTTCTTGCCTGCAGCGCCTCGGTGAACGCGCCGATCTGCGCTTTCCACTGCGCCTCTGAATAGTCGCGCAGATCCACCATGTCGGAAACGAGCTGCATCATGGGGAGATCCGAATACTTGCCCAGCTCATTTTTCATATGCACCTGGCCGATGGTGGTGGCCCGGCAGGAGCGACAGGCATGGAAGACAACACCGTCGATTTTGTAGTCGTCAATCATTTCCAGAAGTTTTTCCACCGTCGGGATGCCGCTGTTGGCACGCGCTTTTTCATGATAGGCCGTGTAGCGCAGGAAGGCGCGCCAGGCCAGGTAATCGACCGGGTCCTTCACATGCGCCGGCACTTCCACCGGGTCGAAGCCGCGATAGACGTTTTCAATGACAAACACCGCCCCGAAGCTTTCAAAGTAGTTGAAAATCCACAGTGTGTGCCAGGGGGGCAGGCCGCCCCCGTACAGAATGCGGTATTTTTCATCGGGAATCACGCCGATTTTATTGTCCGTCTTGTATTTCACCTCATCGTAGAGCTTCTGATAAAAATCCACGGCAGTTTGCGTGCCGGAATAATAATGGCCGGGCACCATGATGCTGAAGTGGTCCTGTGAAGGCATGGGGCACGGGACGGCCACGCGCAGACGGTCAATGTCGTACCACAACTGCCAGGCTTTATCGCCCAGGCGGATGCATTCCCAGAGTTTTTCCGGGTCCATCTTTTTTCCGGTCTGAACTTCCAGAAAGTCGATCAGCGCCTGAAGCTGATCGCGCTGATAGCGGATGTAGTAGTCGCGCACTTCGTTCAAATCAGCCTGTGGCGGGGGAAACACAACATCCATGCCGAAGGTGGGCACATCCAGATAACGCCTGGCCGCTTGATACCATTTGAAGCGCGGGTCGCAAACGGCGGAGCTGCCCAACATCATGTCGGGGGCGGGCATGCCTCCGTCGGGGCTCCCCTCCGGAATATGGCCCAGCTCGCGGCGCATGGAGTCGAAACCCAGGCCGATGCGCGCGTAGCTGCAAAGCACCTGGGAGTAGCCGTCCGCTTCCGCTTTGAGCAAAAAGCGGTCCATGTCGCGCTTGGCCGCGCAAAGCCCCGCGTAATTTTCCGTAGGCAGAGGCACGACATCCATTGCCCGCACGACTTCGTCATACTGCGAGGCCACCATGAAGTAGGCGATTTTCTGCCCCCGGGCTTTGGCCTCGTGCGCACTTTTGTAAATGTTTTTGACCAGTCCACGGATTTCCCGCGCCGTGTCCGTTCCCTTGACGGCCGTTGTTTTCACCTGCTGTGCTTGTTCCATCGTCATTTTCCATTTCCGCCGAAAACGGTTTGCAACCGTTGTCTGCCTGCAAAAAGTTGATTGCCGTTACTGTCAGGATTGTTTTCGTCCAATACCCATCTGGTGGATTGTTGGCGATGTGTTCACGTATCAGATGCCGTCTTTGCCTACATAATCATTTCCAGAAACGCCTGGATTCTTGTTCTCAACTGCCCCATCGTCGATGTCGAGTAGTCGTCCTCGATCATCAGCACGGGCAGATTCAGGCCGTTTAAGTATTCTTTCAGGTCCGGCCCTTCCAGTTCGCATGTGTCACAGTAGCGCACGATGTAGAAGATTGCGCCGGCCGCCTCCCAGTCTTCGATAAACCGGCGGATGTAGCCGAAGCGGTTTTCCAGGTCATCTTCGCGCGCCCCGGCCTGCGGCTTGAGCGTGCGCGGGCAGTGAATGTCGAGGTATCTGCGTACCAGGCCGTCAAAAGGGTCTTCCGTTTCGTCCACGTCCTGCCAGAAAAAGCGCGAGCCGGTGCACAGGTCATCCATTACTACGTGCGCGCCGCATTCTTCGACGAGCTCGATGAAGGAGCTGTCATCGATTTCATTGCCCCACAGGAAGATGCGTGGCAGACCGTCGGACGCCGCGGCGGGCCTCTCTTTTACTTCCGCGATCAGACCCGTGATCAGTTCGATATGCTCCGTTGCGGGAATGCCCATGCCGGCCACCAATGTTTTGGTGATTTCCGCGCCGGTGACGCGCGGCGGATTTTCCTTGCGCAGCCCGTAGAGTTCGCGAAGCAGCGCGCGGCGTCGATTGTAGAGCCTGATCGCTTCTTTGAGCCTTTCAAGATCGAGTTTCCGTCCGGCGAATTCTTCGAGCCGCCTGGTGAAATAAAGCAGCTCATTTTTGTAAAACTCATCGGATGAAGGTCCGAGCATATGCGGTACATTGATCAGGTGGTTGAAGGGGGAAGGCTTGTTTGTGTGCCAGATGTGGTACAGCCGCTCGATGGTATCGCAGCTGTGCGGCGCGACAAAGCCGTCGAGAAAATCATATTCGTCTTTCAGCGCCATGTTGAAGCAACTGCGGGCGAAAGGGCAGGCCATTGGTTCCAGCAGAGCGTCCGCCTCGTCGATCGGCTCGGTTTGCGACCCCTGAATGCGGTAAGGGACCAGGCCCAGCGCGGTAATGATTTCATCCGGCACAAAGCAGCAGAAATAGCCGATGATTTTATGCCCCTCATCGCGCAGGCTCCGGGCGCGGCTGCCTCTGTTGTTGTAGATGTCTTCGATTTTCTGCATCGCGGTCATGGGCTCGCTCCTTTTTTCAAATCCCGTGAAGGTCGGTCATTATTGTGTTTATCGCGGATAAAATCAACATTTTTCTCCCGGCTGCCGCGCCGGGACAAAGGACGCTGCAGCTTGATAACGGTGCTGTGACATGATATGGCGCCGTCATGTTAAAAACAATCGTCCAGATCTATGAAGTGCAAAGGCAAAGCGAGGCGGAAAAGCTGGTAAGCCTCGGTGTGGATCACATAGGCAGCGTGCTTATGGAAAGCGGCAGGTGGAAGCAGCCGGCCCTCAGGCGCTGCGTCGGGTCGGTTCAGGCCGGCGGGGCAAAAAGCGGCCTGATTCCTCTAACCCAAGACCCGGTGAAAATATTTTCGGCGCTGGATTACTACCGGCCGGATTTTGTTCATTTGTGCGATGCCCTCCCGCCCGGCCCTGACAATCATAGGGCAGCGGTCCGCGAGTTCGACGCGCTTCTGACGCTGCAGATCGACCTGAAAGACCGCTTCCCGCAAATCGACATCATGCGTTCCGTGTCGGTTCCGACACCGGGTGTCTCCGACGCGCCCGCCATTGAAAAAAACATTTTACAGACTCTCGAGATGTTCGCGCCCGTGTCCGATTATTTTCTCATCGACACGCTGCTTGCCGATCTTCGCCAACCGGTGGAGGGATTTGTCGGCATTACCGGCGAAGTGTGCGACTGGGATATGGCGGCGGCCATCATTGGCGCAAGCCCGATTCCGGTCATTCTGGCCGGGGGCATTTCCGGCGGGAATGTCTATGAAGCCATCACTCGCCTCAGGCCGGCCGGGGTGGACAGTTGCACGAAAACCAACGCGGTGGACCGCGCGGGCAATCCCGTGCGCTTCAGAAAAGACATGAAAAAAGTCCGCGAGCTGCTCGAGGAGGCGCGCCGGGCGGATGAGTTTCTCTCAGGGAGTGGCGGATGAGCGATTTTATCACCAAAGAGCATGAAACGCTCGAGGCCATGATTTCACTGTACTGCCGCGAGTGCCACCGCACGCCCGAAGGCGCCATGTGCGACTCGTGCCGGGAACTTTTCGACTATGCCAAAGCGCGTCTGGAAAAGTGCCCGTACGGTGAGGATAAACCGGTCTGTTCGGACTGCCCGGTCCACTGCTACAAGCCGGCCAGGCGCGAACAGATACGTCAGGTCATGCGCTACGCCGGCCCGCGCCTGCTGCGCTCCCATCCGCTTCTGGCCGTGCGCCACCTGGCGCGCAGCCTCAAGAAACCGCCTAAAGGTCCGCCATGAAGATTGCCGTCATCGGCGCCGGTCCGGCGGGGCTATTTGCCGCCCTGGCCGCCAGACGCTACAACATCAGCGTGGATGTGTTCGAGAAAAGACAAGTGGGCGGGGGCATTGTCTGCGGTGAATGCATTTTCGATTCACTCAGAATTTTTCCCCGCCCGGACGAAGGGCTGCTGCGCCCGGTGCGGGAAATAATTTTGCAGGGCCGTCGCGGCTATAAACTTGCCTTGGGCAAGTACAGACCGCTGTGGATGGTGGACCGCAAAACATGGCAGCGAGGCCTTGCCCGTCGGGCGCGCGATATGGGCGCCTCTCTTCACGAAAATACTGCCGTTTCGCCCGCCCGGCTGAGCGCGATGCAAGCCGAGTATGACTGGGTCATAGACGCCGGCGGCGCTCCTTGCGTAACCTCGCGCCTTCATTCTTTTCAGGCGGAATATTTCCGCGAATATCTGCTGGCGTATCAGTTTGTGCTCGAGGGAGATTTCAGCGCGCTGATGCCGCGTCTCAAGTTCGCTTTTTTGGAAAATATACCGACCAGGTTTCAGCCTTCTTATTACTGGGTGTTTCCCAAATACGCGCACACAGCCAATGTCGGTGTGGTCTGCACCGTGCACGGCTCGCTTGGGCGTCACGATCCGAATTTAAAAGAACTGCTGGCGGATGTTTGTCGTCGCGAGAATCTGCAGGGTTTTACGATTGTGGAAAAAGGCGGCGGCATTGCCGCCTCGCGGATGGTGACGCGCCTGGTTTACGGCAATATTCTGCTGGCCGGTGACGCAGCCGGGCTGACTTCGCCTCTGCACGGAGGCGGCATCGACCTGGCCTGTTTAAGCGGCGTTGTGGCCGTGGAAGCCCTCTGGGGCGGACCGCGTGAAGTTGCCCGCTACGGAAAGAAGCTCAAAGCCTTTCTGCGGGAGAGAAAAGCCGTGGAGGATATCGCCATCCGTAAAATGAGATCCTTTTCTTTCGATCAGTTTGACCGCCTGCTGGCCGGTGTTACCGCCAGGGGCACGCCAGCGCGTCTCAAAACGGGGCTTTGCCATCCTGATCTGCTCTGGGCGACGCTCAGGTGGTTCGGCACCAAAAAGAAGCCGCCCGCCTGGCCTGTATAGACCATGGCTGCTCGCTGTTTAAAAATAAGTGATGATGCCGTCTGATCAAGCGGTCATTGCGGTTTCACCCGGAAGTGATACGCGCTCAGTGTTTTTCCAGCACCAGGCTGCCTACGGAGTATCCTGCGCCGAATGAGCAGATCATGCCGATGTCGCCTTTTTCCAGGTCGCTGTTGTGCAGATGAAAAGCGATGATGGAGCCGGCCGATGCCGCGTTTCCGTAGCGATCGAGGACGGTGGGGGCCACGCCGTTTTCGGCCTCACGGCCGAGGACTTCTTTGATGACCATGTTGTTCATGTTGAGGTTTGCCTGGTGAAGCCAGAAGCGCCTCACATCATCGGGGGTGAGATCAAGACTTCCCAGATGTTCCCGGATGTGCCGCGCGGCCACCGGGCTTACCTCTTCAAACACCTTACGGCCGGACTGGTGAAACAGCTTGTCCCAGCCGAAAGGCTCAACGTCGTGCGCGTAGATCATGTGACCGAAGTTGCAGCGAATGTTACTGGAAAACCTGGTCAGGGCCTTCGTGCTGAGAATTTCATAGCATGACGAAGCGGTGCACGTTTCCAGACGCTCCATGACGATGGCGGTGGCGACATCGCCGAAGATGAAATGACTGTCCCGGTCGCAGAAATTGACCTGGGGAGTCACCAGTTCCGGGTTGACGGCCAGGACACATTTTGCCGAGCCGGACTTGAGGGCGTCATAGGCGCGGTGCAGGCCGAAAGTAGCGGCCGAACAGGCGCCGAGCATATCGAAGGCAAATCCGTCAATGTCCAGCGCCTCCTGAATTTCGATGGCGATAGCCGGATATGGTCTTTGGGTGTAGGCGGCGGCCACGATGACCGCATCGATGTCCGCGGCTGTCCTGCCGGCGGCGTTCATCGCCTCGCGCGCCGCGCTGATACCTATTTCCGCCTGATAACTGAGCTCGTCTTCTTTCCTTTCCGGGAAGCTGGGGCGCATGCGCCCGGTGTCGAGAATCCCTTCTCTGGTATAAACATAGCGCGCCTTGATTCCGGAGGCCTTTTCGATGAATCTCACGCTGGAGGGATATTTTTCTTCGACAGTCCCGGCGGCGATTTGAGCCGCGTGCTCGGTGTTGAACTTTTCCGCGTAGGCGTTGTAACTTTCAACCAGCTCTTCATTTGTGATGACTTCCGGCGGTGTCCAGATGCCCGAGCCGCTGATGACGATCTTCTGTGCTGACGAATTTACCATAAACAGCTTTATCCTTTTGGAATGCCCGATGTTATAAATTATTGCGTGTGCGCAGACGGGCCCGTGTATTTGCGCATCGTATTCCTCTGTTTTTAAAAACGTGGACGGCTCGCGAGTATAGGTAAAACACCTCTGCTTGTCAAAGAAATAAAAATCAAGTTAAAACAAGAACATACGCATTAAACGAAAAAGATTGGAGCATAAAATGGCATCACAGCGCACAGCCTGCTTGCCAGGCAGGGCGCTGTGTGTTACACCGCAGAAGCTATGAGTTCAGGAGCAATCATTTTAAAAGGGAGGAATTGAAATGCTGACGGTTGTCGCCAGAATACCCATTAAGGAAGGGAAGATGGATGAGGCCCTGAAGGTTTTCGGGGAATTGATGGAGAAAGTGGCCGGGGAGGAAGGCACGGTGATGTATTCACTCAACAAAGACCAGGCCATCGCCAACATGCTGGTAGTTGTCGAGCAGTACAAGGACAAGGCCGCATTCGACTTTCATACCTCCACCGCGTACTTCAAGGAATTTTTTACAGCCTCGGCGGCATTTATCGGCGGAAAACCTGAAATGTCGATGCTGGACGAAATTAAAAGTATCTGAATATCTGTCAGATTACGCAGGCGGGGGAGCAGGCGCGACGCAATCTCCCGCCTGAGCTTTCAAAAGCAGCGCCTGAAACGCTTCCGCCTCTCCGGTTCCTTCCGGAGGAGACCAGGGCGCGAAAGAAGCAGGGGCCGCCGGGTCGTACGGGCCTTTCTTCACTTCGAAAAAAACAGATCCCTGTACCAGGGGAATCCAGGTGTGATAAACGTCCGCCGGGATTTCCAGGCCGATAATGTCCTTATCCCGGCCGGCGCAGATGCGCTCGGTCACAGTGCCGTCATCGTCAAAAATCAGAATGTCGAACAGGCCGCGCACGATGACGGCAAACTCGCTTTTTCCCTCATGCCGGTGCGGCCGGAAGTAAGATGACGGCTCAGCGGCGATAAATAATCTCTGTATGGGATCGTCCGGAGATTCATGGACGTTATGGTTGGTTCTGAGCCGCGGCGAGCCGCCCGCCCGGGCGGTCAAAGCATCCAGCATCTCGTGTGTCATGAGCTTCATGTCTTTTTCACCTGTGTTTATTTTGAAAATCTGTCAGCCATTGTTAGCACAACCGGCGCGCGTGTCAATGCCGGAAACAGGCCCTTTCCCGTGCCCCCCCGCCCAAACGATCCCAAGGCGCGAAATGCTTTTGTCCGCTTGCGCAAGATTAAAAAATTTGTTAGCTTAATCAATGTTTTGAGGCTGGCACAGTTTAAAAATAAAGGGGGCGCATATGAAAAAGCATAAAAGCTTCATTTTTTTTGCAGTAACGATTCTGGCTCTGATGTGGGCGGCGCCGGCCGCTATGGCGGATGACATTGTCTTCGGCTACACAGGCCCTTTAAGCGGACCGGGAGCTGAATACGGCGAAGATTGCGCCAATGGCCTGGAGATGGCCATCGATGAGATCAACCAGCAAGGCGGCGTGACGGTCAAAGGGAAAAAATACACTTTCCGGCTGGAGAAAATGGACGACAAGGTAAGCCCGGAGCTCGCCGTGGCCAACGCCGGCCGGCTGCGCAAGGACCACAAGGCGGTAGCCGTGTTCAATCCGGTGGCGACGACGATTGCCCCGCTCATGAAAATCAATCAGGAAAAGAAAAATGAGTTTATCATCATGGGCTATACCAGTGTACCCACCATGTCCATGATGGGCAACAAGCTTTTAGTTACCACGGCCACTCCTTTTACCATGTATATCAAGGTCTATGTGTCACTTGCCTGGGATAAGGGCTGGCGCAAAGGGGCGATGGTGGTGGCCCAGGGAGCCTACGGAGAAGCGTGGCGCAAGCTTTTTGCAGATGCCTGGACCAAAAAAGGAGGCGTGATCACCGCAGACAAACCGGCCAATTATTATACACGCACAGATTACGCCGGCCCCCTGGCGGAGGCGCTGGCCACCGACCCTGACTTCATACTGATCGGCGGGCCTTCCGCCACGACAGCGCTCATCATCGAACAGGCGCGCGCGCGGGGCTTCGAGGGGGGCTTCCTCATGATCGATCAGGCCAAGCTCGACGCGGTCCGCGTCGTCATGGAAAAGCCTCTGGGCATGGAAGGCTGCATCGGAGTGGGCATGGTCGATTCAACCGGCTATCCGGCAACCGAGTCCTTCACACGGGAATATGTGACCAGATATAAAAGAGCGCCCACCTGGGAGAGCGTTCTGCATTACACGCACGGTCACGCGCTGGCGCAGGCGATCGAGGCGGCGGGCTCGGTGGACAATCCGGCGGCCATCCGCGCGGCTTTCCCTAAAATATTTCCCATGCTGGGTGATAAATATCCGATGGAGCTGTGGGGAATCACGCCCACCGGGCTATTGATCTATTATCCGCTTGTACAAACCATGAAACACGGACGATTTACACAGGCGACCGGCTACATCTGGTGGTTAAAAACACAGAGAGAATTCGAAGGCTTGAAAAGAGCGTCGAAGGGCAGCACTTACCTGGTGTGGTTCCCGCAGCAATAGACTGTCTGCCTTAACTCCCTTTTTTAAGGGCGGCCGCGGCTTTTAAATTGTGCGCGGCCGCCCTTAATTTTTAACAGACCGTAAATTTGCTTTGACAACTCTTTGGGCATTTCCTATGCTTTGCAGTCGAAAAATTCAAGCCTGCGCCGTGGCGTGCCTTACCCGGTCGCACAGGGTTTACTGGTCTGCTGAAGCGATCGGGTAATCATAAATATATTTAAGGAGGATTTCATGCTTAAGACGAAAATGACGCAGATGTTCGGGATCAAACATCCCATTATGCTTGCCGGTATGAACTGGATTACGGAGCCGAAACTGGTTTCCGCCGTCTGCAACGCAGGGGGAATGGGGCTGCTGGCCATCGCGCGGTGCAACCCTAAAGAGACAAGGGAAAACATCAGACAGATACGAGACATGACGGATCAGCCCTTTGGTGTCAACCAGATTCTGGTAGGTCCCGGTGCGAAAGAAAACATCGCCGTGGCGATCGAGGAAAAAGTTCCCATCATCAATTATTCACTGGGCAAGCCCTGGTTCGTCAAGGACGTGCACGCCTATGGCGGCAAAGTGGTCGGGACCATTGCCATCGCCCGGCACGCTTCCAGGGCCATTGAACTGGGCTGTGACGCCCTGGTGATCACCGGGCATGAAGCGGCCGCGCATGGTGCGGCAGCCACTTCAATGGTGCTGATTCCCCTTGTCGCCTCGATGGTTGACGTGCCGCTTATCGCCGCGGGAGGATTTTATGACGGCCGCGGGCTGGCGGCCGCGCTGGCGCTGGGGGCGGACGGCATCTCCATGGGCAGCCGTTTCATGGTGGTCAAAGAAAGCATGGTGCATGAAAATTTCAAGAGACTGTGTATTGAGGCCACCGAGCAGGATACCCTCTATGATAACGTCTTTGACGGTATGGATGGCCGTGTGCTGAAGACCAGTGAGGCCGAAAGGATGATGAAACGCGGCTTCCCGCTGGTCGAAGCAGTGAAGGGCGCGCTTCTGGTAAAGCGCCTGATGAATTTGTCCTGGGCGAAATTCATGGGGGTCAGCATAGAAATGCTGCGCGCCGAAGAGGGGCATCCGCTGATGGTGCTGGCGCGCCAGGCCGTGGGCAATATGAAGCACCTCAAAGCCCTCAACGAAGGCGACGTGGACGGCGGCATCCTTTTTGCGGGACAGTGTTGCGGCGGTATCAAGGATATTCCCACAACGAAAGAGCTCATCGACCGCGTAATCAATGAAGCCGAAACCGCTATGGAAAAATTAAACAGCTACAGGGCATGACCGATTCTTTCCGGCCGGCAGACCCTGGCGTCTTGCCGCCTGGGTGAATGTATGAAGCTTATCTTAATCCGTCACGGCGAAACACTTTGGAACAAAGAAGGCCGGATTCAGGGGCTCAGCGATGTCGATCTTAACGACGCGGGGATCGAGCAGGCCCGCCGGCTGGCCTTTTCCCTGCAGGACACGACAATCGGCGCCGTCCATGCCAGTCCGTTGAAGCGGGCTTACCGGACCGCCGAAATCATCAACAGTTTCCACGGCAGGAGAATCGAAGTTCATGCCGATCTGATGGAGATGGATCAGGGTGATTTTGAGGGAGTACCCTTCAAGGAGCTGATGGCCCGCGAAAAAGATTTCCTTCGTCGCTGGGTTGCCGATCCTGTATCCGTCAGGATGCCGCGGGGGGAATCGCTGGAGGAACTGCAAAAGCGCGCCTGGCGGCCCATTGAAAAGATGATCGCCGCGGGTGAAGACTCTTTGGTGGTTGCGCACAACTTTACCATTGCTGTAATTTTATGCCGTCTCAGGAATATCAGCCTCAACGAGTTTCGCAGTTCCTGCGTGGACAACGCCTCGAAAACGCTGATCCGGGTAAGCGACGGCCAGGCCAGCATCGAGGTGATGAATGACCGCTCCCACCTGGAGCCGTCTGGTATATGAGGAGGTCCTCCCGTGAACGACCGGCCAGGCTTGACATCGCGTGAAAATCCGGACCGAACTAAACTCAAAGAGATTTATGACGAGCTCTATCCTGTTTATGACGGGATTTTGCAGTCGTTGCGCAGACAGGTGCGCCAGCTTCTGGATGCCAACCGCAGCTTCTTTGCCATCAAGAGCCGCGTGAAGCATTTTGACGCGTATTTTGACAAGCTGATTAAAATATCGCGCCACGAGCGGGCGGCAATTACGGATATGATGGGCCTCAGAATCGTCTGCCCTTTTCTGGAAGATCTGAAAATAGTCGAAAATCTGATCAGAAGCAGCTTTAAGGTCCTCGAGCTCGAACGGAAGGGTTCCCGCCACGCAATAGGAGAGTTCGGCTATGAATCGATTCATCTTCTGATTAAGGCAGACCCCGTCTGTCACGGCCGGGGGCTTCCGCATACACAAGATGTGTGTGAGGTGCAACTGCGCACCATCTTACAGGATGCCTGGGCTGAAGTAGAGCATGAACTGATTTACAAATCAGACATCACTATGCCCAATGAGTCCATCCGGAGAAAACTTGCCTCGCTCAACGCGACACTGACCCTGTCGGATCTGATCTTTCAGGAGCTGCGCGATTACCAGAAAGACATCAGGCGACGCGGCAAAAAACGCCGTGAAAGCCTGGATAATAAATTCACCGAGCTGCCGGAAATCACTGAGTCCCTCAAGGCGTCCTCCGAGGCGGACCGGCTGTCGGTGAGCGAAGACGAAGTCGCCGAGGCCATCGCCGGCAAGAATCTGGAAAAAGCCCTGCTGGCCGCGCTGACGGCGCACAGCGGCGGACAGTTGAAAACCGCCGTGGAGATTTATTCGTCCGTTTTGCGTCTGAAAATGACAACGGTGATCAGGTCGCTGGTCTATAATCACAGAGGAATGGCTTATTTCGCTCTGTCTGATTATACGCGGGCGGTGCGCGATTTTTCAAAATCGATCAAATGCGATCCTCTGAATGTGCGCAGCTACAACAACCGCGCTTTGGCTTTCCGGGTTTTAAAGCGCTTTGACCGATCGCTCACAGACTATGATCGTTCCGTTGCACTGGATCCCTCCCAGTTCGACGGCTTCTGGGGGCGTGCGCAAACTCTGTATGAAATGAAGCTCTACACTCGCGCCCTGGCCGACTGTAAAAAGGTTCTGGGGATGCGCAGTGATTTTGAAGCGGCGCGGTCGCTGACTAAAATCATCAGCAAACTCGTTTTTTAGGCACAGCCGGTGAAGTCAGAAAGATGTTCCGGGTTCAATGCCCGATATTTAACGTTGAAGAACTTATAAAATGGAAGCAGATGGGACGGATTGGAAGATTAGACGGCTGGAAGACAAGGGACATAAAGAAAACGACAGACAGGAGGCATCAACAGCTTTTACGGTTTTTGTGCCGCCGTCAAAGATAAAGCCTCCGAGGGCAAGGTATCCATATTATGGTCATTAACAGAAAGCTGATCGACGAATTTTATGCAGGACTCGATGAACGCTCCCGCGGCGCTGTGGAAAGCGCCGTGTCCAGCGTGGTGCGCGCAAAGGAAAGGGGGGGGAAGGTGGCGGTGGTTACCGGCAGCGGCCCCAATCTTCACGAGGGCGTGACCACGCTGATTGCCGAACTGATGGACAAGGGCGTTGTGGACAGCGTCACGACCAGCTCCGCAGTAGTTATTCATGAGATGGGTGGTGTGCTCGACCGGGTGAAGATGTGTGATGCGTCCCTTTTCGGCTTTGATGAGCAAAAAATGCCGCGGGGCAATATCTTTGAATTTACCGAACTGACCGACGGGCAGCTCGCCGGACTACGCCTTGAAATGCTCCTCGATGAAGAGCTGCTTGAAAAGGGCGCCCGCGCCGACGGACGCATGGTGATCAAGGCGGCGGCAAATATGGCCTATCCGATGGGCCTGCGCACCGAGATGCTGGCCGACGAGATTTTAGCCATCTGCCGCAGGGTAAAGCTTCCCTTTGAAAAAGTCGCCGGCTGGGGCTGCGACCTGCGCACGATGCTGGGCAAGGGCGCGCAAAAAGGGATTCCCGTCCTGGTCACCGTTCCTCAACTGGTTGGAGGCGGTCATGTCGGGCTGGCCGTGGCCGACAGTATTTTGGTCACCGAACGTTCACGGCTTATCGCGGACATGCTCGCGCAGGCGGATGTAATTGTCGAATCGGCGGTGGCCCTGACCCAGGAAATCCATGACGGCCCTTTTGAAACATACACCGGGCACGGTATATGGTCGTGGTGGCGCGGAGAGCCTGTTTTCAGCCTCGAGGGCAAAACGCTCATCCGCTTTGATCTGGATGAAAATATCCGGCTTGCGCAGGACCTGCAAAAAGACGGCGCGATGATTCAGAAGGCGATCAACGAAGGTCTTCCCAAGACAAAATTGTCAAAAATTCCGTTTCGCATGGAGATGTCGGCTTTTGCCCGCCATGAAGGAAGCATCCCGGTCATCGGTGATATCGGGATGATCTGGCCGGTATTCGCCCTGAAAATAGCGGACGCCCTGGGTATCGAACTGGAATTCATGAGCTACAAGCAGGAGACGCCGCAAGGGCGCGAAATGAGAGAGTGGATCGTGCGGCAAATCAACTATTTTGACCGGGAAAAAATGCTGGCCGGTCTGAGAAGATGGGAGAAGAAAAATGGCAATGCCTGAAGTACTGGGGGTTATCCCCTCTCGCTATGCTTCCTCGCGTCTGCCCGGAAAGCCTCTTGTGGATCTGGGCGGAAAAACAATGCTCGAGCGCGTTTATGAACGGGCCTGCGCCGCGGATGTGTTTTTTCGTGTGATTATCGCCACGGACGACCACAGGATTTATGACGCGGCGAAAAAATTCGGCGCGGATGTCGTCATGACGCGCGCCGACCACCCTGACGGCTCCAGCCGGGTCGCGGAAGTGGCGCGTGGCGTCAATGCGGATTATGTGGTGAATATACAAGGAGATGAGCCGATGCTCGACCCGCGGATGCTCGAAGAACTGGTGCGGGGATTCATCGCGGACAAAACCGCCGATTCCGCGACCGTCTGCGTTGCTGTTTCAGACCCAAAGGTGCTGCACAATCCGGGTGTGGTCAAAGTGGTCAGGGCTCGAAACGGTCGCGCTCTTTACTTCAGCCGCTCACTCATCCCCTATCCGCGTGTGGACACCGGATACACCGTTTATGAGCACTTGGGCATTTACGCCTTTACGAAGGATTTTCTGCTGAAAATGGTGGAGCTGCCGCCTACGCCGCTGATGGAAACGGAATCGCTCGAACAGTTGCGCATTCTCGAGCACGGCTATACGATGGCGGTGATTGAAACCAAGTACCCGCCGGCGGGACCGAACGTGAACACGCCGGAAGATGTCGAGAAAATTCGTCTCATCCTGGCAGGAAATGAAAGGCAGGGGGGCAACCGGTGACGCCACAGCCGCGGCGGGCGGACGCTTTTCGTGTGCCCCATAACCTGTTGCCGCCGGCT
>LSQX01390935.1_pt1 | contig 18956 bp, 17 predicted proteins | sample 654561 | NCBI WGS metagenome assembly LSQX01 (sample SAMN04489861, study PRJNA283612) | anaerobic digester metagenome | isolation source: 4 biogas reactors fed with cattle manure at either 37C or 55C with and... | place: Denmark: Kongens Lyngby | collected 2014
TTTCGGAATCCCATACCAGCGAACAGGCGGCAAGGATGGTTAACATGAGTTCGGCTGGCAAGAATGCAGAAGAGATAATAGAAGACCTTACAAGAATGTTCAACAGAAAACGTCAGGCAGTAATTACGCAGGAGCTAAGCGAGATTGTGGGAAGTGTAAGTATATTGAATAAGGGTGAACTAGATGGCTGAAGTAAACAAGGGTAAAATTGTTCAGATAATTGGAGCGGTTATAGATATAAGGTTTGAGAGCGAACTACCTTCTCTATACAATGCGATTGAAATAAAGAATGGAGATGAGATTATTGTCGCTGAGGTCATGCAGCATCTTGGCGATAATACTGTAAGGTGCATATCCATGCATCCTACAGATGGTTTGAGAAGAGGCATGGACGCAGTTGACACTGGCAATCCGATATCAGTGCCTGTTGGAGAAGAGGTATTGGGCAGAATGCTCAATGTGTTTGGTGAGCCTATTGACAACCAGCCGGTTGTAGAGGCAAAGGAAAAATGGGTAATACACAGAGAAGCTCCAAAGCTTTCGGAACAGGTTGCTACTCCCGAAGTGTTGGAAACGGGTATAAAGGCAATAGACCTTCTTTGTCCCTTTGCTAAAGGAGGAAAAATAGGTCTGTTTGGTGGCGCCGGTGTCGGCAAGACCGTACTGATTATGGAACTCATAAACAGTATTGCAAAAGAGCATGGAGGTTACTCCGTATTTGTCGGAGTAGGAGAGCGTACCCGTGAGGGCAATGATTTGTACTTCGATATGAAAAACTCCGGAGTTCTTGACAAGACTGTTTTGGTATTCGGTCAGATGAACGAGCCTCCAGGAGTAAGAATGAGAGTTGGTTTAACCGGTCTTACCATGGCAGAATATTTCCGTGACCAGAAAAACCAGGACGTTCTCCTTTTCATAGACAACATATTCCGTTTTGTACAGGCGGGTTCCGAGGTTTCGGCTCTATTGGGAAGGACACCAAGTGCAGTTGGATACCAGCCTACACTGGCTACGGAAATTGGCGCATTGCAGGAAAGAATTGCATCAACAAAAGCAGGTTCCATAACATCTGTTCAAGCAATCTATGTGCCTGCGGACGACTTTACCGATCCGGCAACAGCTACCACTTTTGCTCACCTGGATGCAGTAACCGTTCTCTCAAGAAGCATAGTGGAGATGGGAATTTATCCTGCGGTGGATCCTCTGAGTTCATCCTCAAGAATTCTTGAGGCAAGCATAGTAGGTTCCGAGCACTACAATGTATCCCGTTCGGTAAAAAGTCTTCTTCAGAGATATCAGGACCTGCAGGATATTGTTGCAATACTTGGTATAGATGAGTTGTCCGAAGAGGACAAGAAGATAGTAAACAGGGCTAGAAAGGTACAGAGATTTTTGTCCCAGCCTTTCTACGTGGCTGAAAAGTATACACAGATACCTGGAAGATACGTTCCCATAGAGGAAACGGTAAGAGGATTCAGGGAAATTATTGAAGGCGTTCATGATGATATACCAGAAGGTTTCTTTCTGAATGTAGGAACAATTGACGAGGTTGTCGAGAGATACAAGCGTTCCATGGGTGATATTGATGGCTGAAGCTGCAGCGAAAGCTGATAGAAAAATAGATTTGAGGATAACCACACCCAGAGGTCTTAAGTTTGAGGAAAAAGCAGACATGATTATTATGCGCTGCATAGACGGAGACATGGGTGTGTTAAGAGACCATGCTCCCATTTCTGCAGTGTTGGGAGATGGTATATTGAGAATTATTAATGATGGTGTTGAGCAAAAGCTTGCCTTGTTCGGAGGAATAGTGGAGATAAGCGATAATACAGTTGATATTTACAGCACCATTGCCCAGCGTCCTGAAGAAATTGACCTGGAGCGCGCAAAAAGAGACAAGGAAGAAGCGGAAGCCATCATTATGGAGGAAACAGAAGAACTCAAGATTCGCAGCATGCAGATTGTACTCAGAAGGTCACTGGTTAGAATCGAGGTCAGTCTTCACCTTGATGAAGAGAATGAAATTAGTATTGGTAATACCAATGATGACGAGGAATAAAAAAGCAGGTACCAAAGCACCTGTTTTTTTATTGTATTCTTCCATCGTCAATACGTATAATTCTATGGCATTGCTCGTATATGAAAGGATCATGGGTGGCAATCAGAATGGTTGCCCCTTCATTTTTGTTCAAGTCATGGAAAATATCCATCATATCCTTTGAGGTTGAACGATCAAGATGCCCTGTGGGTTCATCGGCAAGTATCAAGAGAGGATTGTTGATTATGGCTCTTGCTATGGCAACTCGCTGCTGCTGACCACCTGACAAGGATTCCACCAGGTTTTTTTTCTTTTGATAGATGCCCAGTTTCTTTAAGATTTCATCTATTTTGAGCTCAATCTCGGAAACTTTCGTTTTGTTTGACAGAAGCAGAGGAAGAGCTATATTATTGTATACCGTATTGCCTAGTATAAGGCCAAAGCTTTGGAGCACAAACCCAATTTCCTCATTCCTTATTCTTGCAATCTGTTTGGAACCTAACTTGGTTATATTCCTTCCTTTGAAGTAATACTCTCCCGAATCATAATCATCAAGGCACCCTAATATGTGAAGAAGAGTACTTTTTCCAGAACCTGAAACACCCACCAGTGCAACCAGCTCCCCTTCTTCTATATTTAAAGATACATCCTTTAATGCATGAACATCGTTTTTGTTCCCTTTCCTATAAACCTTATTTATATTTACAAGCTCAATCATAATTATATATCCCTCCCGCTGATTATCCCTACCGGACTCTGTTTTGAAATAATTGAGAGTACAAGGAATGACAAAAGCACATGTATGGCTAAAGTAATGGCAATGAATCCAAAAAAGGCTGTTGTGTTGAAAAACATGTATTTAAATTCAACCCTGTACAGGTATTTAATGAGAAAGTAGCTTATTAACCCTGAAGTCAATACCACAGGTATGTTCTGAAGAAACTGCATTGTCAATGCCTTCCTCCTCGTTGCACCGCATAAAAACATTGTAGCAAAAGTCTTTGTATATGTATCAATGTTCAATATTCTGTCCCCTGTAAATCCACAAAGGAATATTGTATACAAGGTAGATATTAATATAACAAGAAATCCTCTGTCACTTTTGTTTATTTCAAGAACTCTTTTGTATTCCTCATCAAATCTCACAATACCCAATTGTGCAAGTTCGTTTGTATCGAAGTAATCAAGCCTTGCGTATTTCATATTGTTATACTCATATCTTTTTTCATGTGGAATTATCCCCTTGGCATCAAGACAGATTATCTCATCACTGTGTATGTATGGTTTTAAAAGACCTGCAACATAAACCGTATACTTTGCATTTTCATCTTCCAGAGTGGTATATAGTTTGTAGGTTTTGCCTACCTTCAAATCCTTCCTGAATTTATAGGGAATAACAACAATAAAGTCATATTCTCCAATATCAATATCATCAAACCATTTGCCAATCTTCAAGGGCAGCTTGACTATATTTAGATATTCTCTTGAATACACTCTTGTGTTGAACCCATCTCTCAGAGGTCTGTCAGGACTTTCCTTGTAGAAATATAAGGATGGATAATTGTAATCAATAGGATTGCCATTCTTTGTGCAGTATTCTACTTGCTCCTCATCTTCCATGTCGTAGATGACAATATTGTTTGCAACAAGTGCTCTAAGTTCGGTTCTGTTTGCATTGTCAATCAACAGATGATTGAAAGCTATATTTCCCAATACGAGCACAATAATCAGTTCGAGAATTATAATTATCCTGTTGATTGAGAATATGCTGCCATATTTAAAAGCCAGCATCATATTTTTAATAAATTTCATTAGAGCACCTCCCTTTTCATGACTGATAAGGCAGTGGGCAGAAGCAGTATAAAACAGAATACGATGTTTGCAAAAAACGTAATGTAAACAAGGTTGGGACTGAGCATTAGCAGGGTTGTGTCAAACTTTTTGAAGAAGCCAAACAGAAACAGTTTGTAGATTAATGTGCCTAAACCAAAGGAAATTGCAGTTATTACTATTGGGATTGTGTACATGATTGACAACGTAAACAGTTTGCCTGCACCACACAGTTTATATATTTTAAACCTGTATTTGTTTTTCTGTATAAGATATCTGTTGAGGTTTAGTGTATTAAAAGCAACCAGGAGAAACACCAAAAGAATTATGGTGATTATGAATCTGTGTTCCACTGAATTACTGGCATCATCCAGGCTGTACAAAGCATATATCTCATACTTGACAATTGAATTTATCTTTTTAATTTCTTCATGCTCAAGCTCCCTTTCAAACTCACATTGGGCATAATAAGCATATCGTTCTTCTTCAATTAGCTGCATATTGATTACTTTTGGAAAACCTTCAAACAGTTTGTTTACATATTCAATATTAAACTCATTCTCTCCCACATCATCTTTAAGAAAAGCAATATTGTATTTTCGTTTGTTTTTCTCCACTTCTTCGAGATATGTAAGCTCGTCTTTGAATTTTGACATGAAGGTAAGCACGCATGCAGTGGAGATGCTGGCGCAGAGGATGAATATAACTATTACAATGTAGTTCCTTCTTGACACAAGGGAAATGTCTGAAAACAAAACCTTTAATTTTTTCATTAGAACCACCTGGGCCAAAGCTTTTTCACACCCATATTGATTGCATAACCAATCCAGAAATAGAGAACAAACAGCAGACCAATTGTTATTTCTGCATATTTCCAGGTCATGTTTGCAAAGATGATAATGGAACTGAAGATTATGTACGGGCTTAGACCAAGGATAATGGAGGTTGTTAATGCCTTCTTCCAAGTTATGTTCCCATATGCATTCTTTATTGAAAAACCTGTCAACACGGGAATCGGAGCAAAGCTGACATAAGTTTTAAACAGCACTGTTCTTACCAGTTCGTTGAACCCCATCCTGGAGATAATGGAATATATCTCATAAAAGGGAACAAGCCCCAAATGAGCAAGCTTGCTCCTGTCAAGAGCATGCAGCTCCATTTTCCACATGTCAGAAGCAAGAGGCATGGGAAGGAAATTACGTGCAAACCATGCATAGACTCCAAAACAGAATAGAATGTGAAAGAGGACCATTTTTGAATCCCGGTGTTTTTTGTAAAGAAAGTACGCAATTATGGCGCAGATTATGGTCACGGGACCAATGATGGTTATGTCATTTTCCAGAATAGTAAACATTAGATAATTCTCTCCTTAATATTATTCATTTCAATACGGTTATTTCTGTCAACTATTAAATCAAAAAAGTGTGTATAAAGCATAATATTAAGGTTAATTAACATTAATTGTGGTATTTGCCTTAAATGTTAAAATGTTATACCTTTTCCTGCAGGGGATTTCTTGGTAAAATTACATATATAACTAATAGGCGGTTTGGAATGAAACACGAATGGAGGAAGCACGAAAAAGAGCTGTTCATGCCAAAAGAAAAACCAGAGATTGTTAATGTGCCTCCCATGAACTTCATTAAAATAAGCGGCGCAGGAGATCCAAACAAACAGGATTTCGCAGACAGGGTTGGAACTCTGTATCCAATTGCGTATGCCATAAGGATGATGCCGAAGAACGGGTATACACCAGAAGGGTATTTTGAATATATTGTATATCCATTGGAGGGAGTCTGGGACCTTAGTGAGGAAGGAAGGAAAAAAGGTACACTTGACAAGGATGAGCTGGTATACACGATTATGATAAGGCAGCCGGATTTTGTTACCAGGGAAGTGTTTGAAAGGGCAGTTGAGATTGCAAAAAGAAAGAGCAGCAATCCGTTATTTGACGAGGTCAGGTTTGAGACAATAACAGATGGTTTGTCAGTACAGATGATGCATGTAGGTCCCTTTGACGAGGAATACAAAACGTTTGAGAAAATGAAGGAATATATTTCTGAGAATAATCTTAAACTTAGGACTCTTGTACACAGGGAAATCTATATATCAGATATTAGGAAAACAGAGCAGGAGAAGTTGAAGACAATATTGAGATATCTTGTTGAATAAAGGTGATGGAGCATGGCCAGTTTTTTTGGAAAGAGAAGAAAAGATGAAGAGCTAATGGAAAATATCAATGTTGGACAAAGATTGTCGAAGACAGGTTTCTTCACGCATGATTTGGTTAAGGACAAGCTGATTATGACCAGCCAGGTTTATAACATTCTTTGCATGGAATCACATGATAATATCTACAATGTTATCCATGATGAAGGCCAGAAGGCTTTTTTTGAACATGAAGAGATGAGTTATGAAATGACGCTGGAAGGTCAGGAGAAGCATTTGCAGGTATGGACAAGGACGGTTTTTGATAAGGAAAAAAGACCAGTAAAGATATATGGAGCATTGCAGGATATAACTGATAGAAAACTTATTGAGAACAACCTTAAGGCAATTGGAGAAGACTTAAGTATTGCGCAGAAGGTATCCGGCGTGGGAAGTTGGAGGTATGATGTATTAAAGGACGAGTTGTATGGAACTGAAGAGATGTTCAGCATATACGGAATAAAGCCTGAAGAGTTTGACAATGACTTTGAGAGCACAATAAAACTTATTCACCCTGATGACAGGGACAAGGTAAGACATTGTCTTTCTGAGCATTTTGCAGGAAGGTCCTGTGAAATAGAGTTCCGCATTCCTCAAAAGGACGGCTCTATGAAGTATGTAAAAGGAAAGAGAGAAGCCATTCTTAATGAGCTTGGACAGACTGTCTGCGTTATTGGCACACTAAGGGATATTACCCAGGAAAAACTTCTTCAGACGCAGCTGGAGCAGCATTACAGAATGATGGAACAGAGTCAGAACCTGGCCAAAACAGGCAGCTGGGTATATGATATTGCAACCAACAAAAGTACCAGCTCGAAGGGAGTTTACAGAATATTTGGAATTGATCCTGAGAACTTTGATAATACATATGAGAGTTTTATGTCATTGGTGCACCATGAGGACAAGTCCCGGATCGACAAGCTTCTTGATTCTAGATTTGAAGGGCCTTTTGAGACTAAGTTCAGGATTGTACGGCCGGACGGAGAGGTACGGTATATTCATCAGGTGTCCGAGTACGTTTTTGATGAAAAGGGGAATCCTGAATATTTGTACGGAGTAGTAAGGGATATAACTGAGGAGACGAAGCTTTACGAAGAGGTTGCAAAGCAGCAGGAGGAGATTGCAAGGCTTAAGAACCGTTATCAAATGCTTCTTCAGGAATCCAGTGATGTATATGAGATAATCAATCCGGATGGCACCATCATATATATCAGTGATGCGGTGGAGAAAGTGTTAGGATGCAAGCCTGAAGAACGTATTGGCAGGAAAGTATATGACTTTTATGAAGAAGAGGAGCTTGAGAAGGTTAGGAACTTTATAAACAGTGTGGTTGAAAATCCTGGGGTCAGGCTAAAGGGTGATGTGAAGCTGAGATTAAAGGATGGAAAGGAATTAAATATTGAGGCTGAACTTCAGAATTTGATGGACAATCCTTTCATTAAAGGTATTGTCATCCACTTCAGGGACATAAGCGACATAGTGGAGATGAAGAACAAGCTCACATATATCTCAACACACGATGACCTTACCAAGCTTCCAAACCAATCCTATTTCAAAGAGCAGCTTAAATCATACTGTAGTGAGGTAAAGGACACAAAAATGCCTTTTGCCCTAATGTTTATATCCATAAGCGGTCTGAGTTATGTGATTTACACATTGGGATACAGTATTGAACAACTGCTTGTTTTGGAGATTGTAAAGCGATTAAAGGAACTGTTTAATGATAATTTTATTGCCCGCTATTCTGCAGATGATTTTGCCATTGTACTCAAACACCATGAAGAGGATTATGAATCCCTTGCAAAAAGGGTAATAAGCACGCTGACAAAACCATACAAGATACAGCAGTATGAGCTTAGTGTTTCTGTAAACGTAGGGATAAACTTCTTTTCCGACTGCAACAAGGATGTGGATTCTTTTGTACAGGATACACTTCAGACGGTCTTGAGGGCAAAAAGGGAAGGAAAGAACAGATACAGGTTCTATTCCTCCAGTTTTGACATTCAGAATTTCAAGGATTTCTTCTTTAGAAACGATTTGCGAAAGGCAATTGAAACGGATCAGTTGAGTGTTCGATACCAGCCTATCGTGAACATATGGAGCGGTGAAATTCTGTCTGTAGAGGCCTTGGTTAGATGGGAGCATCCTGAATGGGGATTGATATCACCAGGTGAATTCATTGCTATTGCAGAGGAGATGGGACTGATTATCGATGTTGGAAACTGGATGCTGAACAAGGTTTGCCAGGATTTAAAGAAGTGGACTGAAAAGGGAATAGAGAAGGTGGATATTGCAGCAAACTTTTCTTCCCTTCAGTTCCTGCAGAAAGATTTTGTGAACAACTTGATAGGGATTATTGAGAAGCATGAAGTGGATCCATCCTTTTTGACCATTGAAGTGACTGAAAGCGTACTTATAGACAGGATCGACAAGGTGTGCAATGATATAAACAAGTTGAAGTCTTACGGAATCAAGGTTGCATTGGATGACTTTGGCACTGGGTACTCGTCCCTTTCCTACCTGGATTCCCTTGAACTTGATATCGTAAAGATCGATGGTTCTTTTGTAAGAAAGGCGGTTGATGACAAAAGAACCTTGTCCATCATAAAAAGTGTAATAGGTCTTGGGAAGGAGCTTGGCATAAGGGTTGTTGCAGAAGGCATCGAGAACTGGCAGCAGCTTGAAATGCTGAGACAGCTTAATTGTTTTGCAGGACAGGGATATCTGTATACCAGGCCTGTAGTGTTTGAAGAGATTGAAAAGCTTCTGATTAATGGAAAATGCAGTCCCCAGATGGAGGAGAAAGCCAAACCCTTTGTTGAAAGAAGAAGATTCTTCAGGGTCAGGTTTGATGTTCATTTAGTGGCTGACATGACCATCGTAGAGGTAAAGGGAAGGAAAGTAAGCGTTGGAAAGACCAAGGTATTGGTAAAGAACATGGGCCCTGGAGGACTGTGCTTCATATCCGACATAAAGCTTCCTGTGGAAAGAGATCTTGTCTTGAGCTTTTCCACAGAACTTATGGGTAATACTCTTGTGCTTCTGGGATATACGGTATGGTCTAATGAAATGAAGGATAATCTTTTTGAGTACGGTATTGAGTTCATAATTGACGAAAATACAAGATCCGAGCTTACGAGGGTGCTGAATCAGGTTCAGATAAAAATGAGAAAGACTGTAATATTTACAGAAGGAAGCTTTACCACCTTTAATCCGTACACTTTCTTTAAAAAATTGAAAGACAGTGAGGATTAAGAGTGTTTTTTTGAAGTTGTTCGAATAAATAGGTGAGAGGTAAGTTTTATCTCTCTTTAACTGGAAGGATGATATGTTGCCTGATATTGGTGCTGACTGCTACCGCCGCTACCTGGAAGGTGATGAAAGCGGTTTTGAAGATTTATTGGACTTGTACAAGGACCACCTCATATTCTTCATAAACCGCTATGTTTCCAATTTGAGTATTGCAGAGGAACTTGCGGAAGATGCGTTCCTTGAACTTCTGATACACAAAAGCAGGTATAACTTTAAAACCTCTTTCAAGACATATCTGTTTACCATAGGCAGAAACAAGGCTGTTGATTTTGCAAGAAGAGGTTCAAGGTATAAGTTTATTGATATTGATGAGGTAGTGGAGAAAAGCGAGAGTTACATACAGGTAGAGGAAAAGCTTTTGGCGGATGAAAGAAGAAAAGCCATAAACGAAGCTTTGGGCAGTCTAAAGGAAGACTATAGGGCAGTCTTGCACCTTGTTTACTACGAGGAACTTTCCTATGAGGAAGCAGCAAAGGTAATGAAGAAGAGTAGAAAACAGATAGAAAATCTTGTTTACCGTGCCAGAAAGGCGCTGCGTAAAGTTTTGGAGAAGGGAAATTACGACCTATGAAGAGCAGAGAGGAATTCAAAGAGAGTATTTATAGAAAAAGGGATTTGTATCTTGCAAGAAGAAAACAAAGAAGGAAGGCGGCAGTTTTTGTGTCCTCAAGCGCTGCCTGCCTTGTTCTAATTGTTGCACTTTCTGCAAGGTTAGTTGTTCCTGAGCATAATACGAAGGATGCAGGTGCAAGGGCTCCACAGACCGAATCAAGGAGTGGCGTGTACAAGGCTCTAGTCCGATTGTGGGATGAAAATGAAGTAAAAGCGTATAAGTCGGAAGAAAAGGTCAATACTTTAGTTGAGTATATTGACAAGATAAAAATGGAAATGCCCCTGACAGGTGAAGGTTCCGGTAACATACATGAGGAAAATGAGGAAAAAATTATTGTCGAAATAATTTTTGAATCCAATGAGACAAGGAAGTATGTTATTGGCAACGGGATTATTGTGGTGGATGATAATGTATATTATATATCCAATAGAGATTTTGAAGGTTTAATTGAGCTGATTGGCAGTATGGAGAGTGACGGATAAAAGGAGGAATGCATATGTCTAGATTGTTTAAAAGGGTTGCAACCACTTTCCTGGGACTTGTTCTTGTTATGTTCATGGTATTAAGAACAACTCCTTACAGTCTGAAGGTGGAAGCTGCAGACTTGATGGAAGGCATCGAGGCAAACCATGTTGAAGGCAAAACAGTGGATGGAAGGTTTGTTGAGTTTGCATCAAACTTTTCAATGGAGATGTTCAAAAGGTCTTTTGATGAGGAGAATACACTGGTTTCACCTCTTTCAATAATGCTGGCTCTTTCCATGACTGCAAACGGTGCTGGCAAGGAAACACTGGCTCAGATGGAAAAGGTTTTGGGTGATGGCACGAAAATAGAGGAGTTGAACAGATATCTTTTTAGCTACGCAAAGAGTCTTCCCAACAAGCCCAAAGCCAAATTCAAGATTTCCAATTCCATCTGGTTCAAGGAAGGTTTTCATGTAGAAAGAGATTTTCTGCAAACAAATGCGGATTACTACAATGCCAACTGCTACAGTTCTCCTTTTGATGACAAGACCCTGAAGGATATTAATAACTGGGTGAAGCAAAAGACTGATGGCATGATAGACAGTATCCTTGACAGAATTTCAGAGGATGCAGTCATGTATCTCATTAATGCCATTGTGTTTGATGCGGAATGGGAAACGGTGTATAAGGAAAGTGACATAATCAAGGATGACTTTACCAACCTTGACGGAAGGAAGACAAGAGTTGATTTTATGCATTCCTTCGAGTCAAGATTTCTACAAGATGATTATGCAACTGGATTTGTCAAGTCTTACAAAAACGGAGAATACAGTTTTGTAGCTCTTCTTCCGAAGGAAGGTATAAGTATAAAGGAATATATAAGTGGATTGACGGGAGAGTATTTTATAAACACACTGAAAAATGTGAAAAATGCAAGTGTCAGTGCGTATCTTCCAAAGTTCAGTTATGAGTATGAGATTGGGCTTAATGATATCCTGAAGGATATGGGCATGCCTGATGCCTTTGATGAATCAAAAGCGGATTTTAGCAGAATCAATCCGGATGCAAGACTTGTTATTGCTGATGTTTTGCATAAGACCTTTATCATTGTGGATGAAAAGGGCACGAAAGCAGGTGCGGTAACCAAGGTGGAAATGGCTCCAACTGCCATGCCTCAAGGTGAAACGGTAATGCTTGACCGCCCCTTTGTATATGCGATTGTAGACAACAGCACCAACTTGCCGTTATTTATTGGAGCGGTTACAAATTTGGGTTAAAGAAAAGGCACCAGTGAAAACTGGTGCCTTTAAATTATCTGCAACCTTTTCTTCAGATTTCTAAGTGAGAGCATGCAAGAAATACCAAAGACCAACAGCGCCCAAATGAAAGGATTGGTGCTGTCACTTGTTGTTGGGTTTGTATCAGGTTCCGTATACTCAACCGCACTATAGACTTCAATTTCTCCAAATTGAGAGATATATGCAGGGGTGCCAGCTGTATAAGGGCTGTGAAGAGTTATGTGGATTTTTACATATCTGGCAAGCACATTATCCACTTTGTATCCAAGCACATCTCCTGGCTTTACTCCTTCGATATTCTCAACCACTGCAACTATCTGATAGTTGTTGCCGTCAGGCGAAGTCATGATTTGATAGCTAGCAGGGTAGAATTTTGCATCGTAGTTGGCAGGCTGCAGCATTATGGCTGCTATGGTTTCAAGTTGTTCCAGGTCAATAATAATATCCACAGGTGTATCCCTTTTTATATCATCATAAACATTAATGCTCCATCCATTGTGAGTTTGATAGGGAACCAAATTAAAGGGATTTTTACCGTCTGTAAGATAGGATGCCTTGAATATGCCTTCAGGCGCTACATAGTCGGATGTGGCAGTGACTGGTTTGCCAAGGGCGATATTGTCTCCCAGAGGAATTGCAATCATCTTGCTTATTGCATCATTCAATTCTGCAACAGCGTTAAGAAGGGCTTCCAGATTGTCGCTCTGTGTGCTGAGTACTTGTTCTGCTTCAGAAATGGCCTCGTTTAGTATAATCCTGCTGCTGTTCACATAGAAGTTCAGGTCGATCAGCTTTGCTTCTGTAATAGCCTTTTGAAGGGTTCTTTTTGCACCTGTCAGCTCATCCATATATGTAAATACTTCAATTTCAGAAAACTGCACCATGTATGCATTAAGAGCTCCTGGATGCTGCTGGAGTTTGGTACAATATACACGTACGTATCGTCCCTTTGTTGGAGTAAATGCAATGGCAAGGGGTGCGGCATCCGTAATGCCTCCTTTATACTCTGCGACGGTTGTAAATGTGGTACCGTCTGTGGATATGTCAATCCTGAAATCTATGGGGAATGCAATGGTGGTGTATCCATCAGTGTTGACGTCATACATTGGATGAAGTATAACCTTTTCTATGTCGTAGATTCTCTGCAGGTCAATGGTAAGATACTCTATGGAGTCCTGAGTATTTGTTAGGAGAACGTCTGATGCCCAGTTTGTTTTGTAGTTTCCATCGGTTACGAAATGTATGCTGTTGTTCCACTCGGGATGTTCATAGTTGCTGGAATAATCTACAACGGGTTTTCCTTTTGCTACATTTTCGCCAGGTGCAACTTCTTCATCGACATAGTCTGTCGGGTCAGGCATCGGTATGCTGCCATCGTCATTATATAGTTTTGCTTCAGCCAATTCGCAGATATTGCCTCTTTTTTCAAAGTCAAGACGCACATATCTTGCGCTTGTCTTGTCAAAACGAAAAGTGGGAACTGTTATTGTAGGCTGCTCGATATTCTCGATGTTTTTAACAGTAGTCCATGTTTTTCCGTCATTTGATACTGATATTTTAACTCCTGAGGGGAAGTATACTCCGGAAGCAGATCCATTGCCCGCAGGATAAAGGTCTAGACGGTTGAATTCCTTTACCTCCCCAAGGTCAAACTGCAGCCATTCTTTTTCGTTTCTGGTAGCCTGCCAGCCCATGGAGCGTTCTTCCGAGATGGTTATACCGTCATTTATTCGATTTACAAACCATCCACTGCTGCCCCGTGAATCAGAAGCAAGAACATATGCATTTTCAAACAGATTTGCACTTTCTTTGATCTTTTTGGGAGTAACAAAAGAAACTCCTTCTGGCAGTGCCAGCAATACGGCAGCACCGGCATCCAAAGTACGGGTGAATACACCATTTTTATACTCGTTCCCTATTGGTGTCAAATTGCCTGTAGTCTGGTTTACCTCACTCAGCGAGCCAACACCAGAAAATCTTAATTCAATGGTTTGTGGTGCGTTCATATACTTGTTGACCACCATTAGATAGTTTCTTCCGGTAGTTTTATGCTCCATTAGCGACAGGATTATGTAGCTGTCGGACTGTACGAAGAAATCCTTGGGAATGCGCTGATACACTGGATTTGTCGAATTTGCACCACTGTGGTAAACTTCAGCAGCTCTCAGTTTGACCAGTGTTGGCCCTATTGTATGAGCATACCTGTTGATTTCTTTTATGGCATAGTACAGGTCGGTGGGATTGCCATTTCTATCAATAACTCCATCCCCAAAACCAGGACACAGTACTTCGTTGGGTGTACCCCATGCGAAATAGTTGATTTCCGTGCATCCGTAAGCCAAGCCCACATTTACATGGTAAAGAGTCTCGCTGCTATTCAGTTTTCGATATCCATAGGAAATAACTTGGGCGTAAAAACCGGTTCTGACATTGTTTTCATTGCCAGCCTGTCTGATGGCTTCGAAATGCTTGAAAAGGTTGTACTCATCCACAGAATTTGGTGCAGGACCGAAAGGATAGTTGTCAAAGGAAAGGACAAAGTTGTCTTTGTTTATGATTAAGTGGGCAAGATCCGATAGGCGGTCCTGGTAATATCCATCGTTCCAAATATCTGGATAGTTGTTGAAAAATGGGGTGGAGTTCGGATCAAACTCAATCACTTCATTTATTAGTTTTGCATAATCATTAGGAGATACAGCCTCATCCAGGATATAGTAGCCGCCAAGACCATCCCTCCCTTTATACTCATTAAAAATGGCAAAAAGCTCTTCCCGGCTCATGCTCAAGGCGTTGTTCTGTATACGATCGTCATAAACATTGCAGAGAATGCCCGCATTTGCTGCAAATTGAAGGGCCAATTTCATTGATGCCGGATCTGTAACCCGCATTGCGCCGCAGTATTCCATAACGTCTATACCTGCATCAGCAGCCAAATCAAACTGTTCCTGAGTTAGTAATTCAGGATATGAGATTGGGTGAAACGCGGTGATTATTACATTATCCAGCAAGTCGGTATAGACGTGTTTGTTAGAGCTTGAATTCACTGAAGGGTCTTTATATTTGCTTTTGCAGCCTGCAATTGCAGTGCCTGCCAGCAAGGCAAATATGCATAAAATGAGAATTCGTCGTGTTTTTTTGAATGACATACATATTCCCTCCTTTTTAGTTATCACATTCATTTTAGTTTCTGCTTTTGCCTCATTCCATGTATATATAACTCTTTTTTGGTGTAATATTGAACATTATCTGTTTGCTTTTGGTGTTGTTGGATAGTAAAATAAATGTGATACAGGTCTGTTGCTGGAAAGGAGAATATGGATGCAATAATGAAGGCTGACAAATCGAAATGGTATTGCAAGGATGTATTTAGTGATAATCCATATGATTATGTAATAGGGTTTACGGAAACGTTTTTTTCGCATGGAATTCATATTCATGATTTCTTTGAACTCAATATTGTTCTGTCCGGAAGTGCGATTCATCGTTTCAATGCCAATGATTTCAGGATAAACATAGGGGACGTGTACATAATTCCTCCCAGAGTGCCTCATGGCTACTTTGAAACGAAAGATTTGAAAGTATTTCATATTCTTGTACATAATCTGTTTCTTGACAAATACTCTGCCGAACTTGCCAACTTCTTCAGCTATTATATGTTATTCACCATAGAACCGCTACTTAACGAAGGAAGCAGCGAGCCATATCTTCTCCAGTTAGACAAGGACCAATTCGATGAAATCAAATACTTTCTAAGCAAATTGGAACATTTCTACCTCAAATTCGACACACAAAGCTGTATAATCAGAGACACCCTGGGTTTGCTCGTGATTCTTAGGCTGTGTCAGTTTTATCAGGAAAAGACGATAGATGGTTTTGATTTGTCAAACATAGACAGGGCATATATTGAAGGTGTTCGGTACATGTTTAACAATTATAACAAAAAAATAACTGTTAACCAGCTTGCTGAACTCGTTCATCTTTCCAAAAATGCCTTTACAATCAAATTCAAAAAAATGTTTAATGAAACCCCAGGTGAATTCCTTATTTCCTACAGACTCACCAAGGCGAAAAATCTTATCCAGTATACAGATTGGCCGCTATCCACAATCGCAGAGCAAACCGGCTTTTACGATGTATCTCACTTTGTCAAGACCTTTAAAGCCCGTGAAGGAATAACTCCCGATGATTACAGGCGATACATGCACTGACAGTTAATTCAATTCTGTATAGCTTTCTACATACCTGCTGGCTTGTGTGGTAAACAGTTCATAATATCTGCCTTTTTGCTCCATGAGCTCTCTGTGGGAACCTTCCTCTATGATTTCTCCATTCTCAAGCACGACAATCTTTGTAGCAAGGGTGGTGCTTGACAACCTGTGGGAAACAAAGATGGAGGTTTTTCCTTTTCTGAGCTCATCAAACTGTTCGTAGACCGCCTTTTCCGCCATTGGGTCAAGAGAAGCGGTAGGTTCGTCCAGTATCAGAATATCTGAGTCGCTGTAAAAAGCTCTTGCTATTGCAAGTTTCTGCCACATTCCAATTGAAAGTTCAATGCCGTTCTCCTCAAATATCCTCATCAAAGGCGTTTCATACTTGTCTGGCAGTTTTTGAATGAACGAATCCGCATCACTCTTTACTGCCGCTTCATATATTCCTTCCGAATCAAATCCTTTGTCTATTTGTCCAAATGATATGTTTTCATTTACCTTGAAAGCGTATTTTCCAAAGTCTTGGAATATTACGCCAAAGATCTTGTAGTACTCATCCACGTCATACTCTCTTATGTCCTTTCCATCAAGAAGAATTCTTCCTTCTGTGGGGTCATACAGCCTTGTCAGGAGTTTTATAAGCGTGGTTTTTCCAGCACCATTCAAACCTACCAAAACAACCGTATCCCCTGCGTTTATTGTAAGGTTTATGTTCTTTAACACATCCCTTTCTGTACCAGGATACCTGAAGCTTACATTTTCAAATTGTATTACATGCCCTATATGTCTTACAGGTTTTTCAGGTTCGATTGCGGCTGGTATGATTGTCCTTTTTTCATTCATGAACTCAATCATGTTGTCTATGAACAGGGTGCCTTCAAAAATACCTGCAGTGGTTGCTATAAGGGCGGCAACACCTGAAGATATGGAGTTTAGTGCTCCTGTGTAAAGCGCATAGTCGCCAACCTGAAGTCTTCCTGCTATGACTTGTCTAGCAATGAACACAAAAAGGAAGAAGTTTACCAAGCTGGAGAGTATTGCAAGTCCTATGTGCCAAAACCCTTCCTGTCTGATTAGCTTCTTAAGTCCTGCAAAGTATTTGTCGAAGGTTTTCTTGTAGCAATCTATGAAAAAGTCCGACAGGTCGAACATTCTCACTTCTTTTACCAAATCCTTGTCAACTACAAGTCCTGAATAATAGTTCATCTGCCTTCTGTCTTTTGATCTTCTTCTCATGTACATGAAGTTCTTCCTTCTGTATATGAAGTTGATGATTGCTGATGGTATTGATACAAGGATAATTATGAAAGGGGCAAAGGGGCTGATGACCCACAGTATGGTTATGAAGGATACCATGGTTATTAATGTGCTGATTATGCTGAAAGTCGAATTAATTACCTGTATGGGTCTGTGGCCAGCCTCCCTGTTGGCATTCTCCAGCTTTTTGTAGAACTCAGGAGAGTCAAAGCTTGCCAGGTCCACTTCTTTTGCCTTGTACATAATCTTGAGTTTTATGTGATTTACCACCAATTGGCCAGCAATGTTGTTCAGCATGGAATTTATGTTGTTGACTATGCTGAGCAGTATAATATAGCCGAACTGCAGCCCCAGCAGAAAAGCGACCAGTTTGAAATCCACCTGCTGCAGATATGCCTTTGCCAGCGCATTCAAAAGATTGGCGCTGATATATGCACTGACAACGGGCATGACGCCATTGAACAAAGCCATGAATACCATCAAAAACAGTATCCACTTTCTTGTCTCCCAGACAATTCCGAATATGTAAAAGAGTCTTTTAAAGAAATCGCCTATAAGTGTTTTTAGAAATTTTGGAATCTCTTTTACGGATTCTGGTGCAATGATATTGCGTTCTTGCATGACAACACTTCCTTATTCATTATTGTATTTAATTATACAAGCCGTGATTCATTTCTTCAAATTTTGATTAAAATCACATTCTTTTTCTTGAGAATAGGTAAAATATATGTACCAAGCGGCAATATGTGTTGCAGGTATTGGAATAAATGGTATAATATACACATGCGCAGAGTGTAAAAAAATATGGGGGAGGGATACGTATGGAATGCATTAGCAAGGATTTAAGAAAGGAACACGATGCAATTCTTTTTGGGTTGACCATTTTGGAGCACATGGCTGAGCTGGTTCGTGCTGAAAGTGGTTATGATGTTGATGACTTGAAGGGTATGATTGACTTCTTCAGGTATTTTGCTGACAAGTGCCACCACGGCAAGGAAGAGGATATTCTGTTCCCTGCCATGGAGGATGCAGGTATTCCAAAGGTGAATGGCCCTATTGGTGTGATGCTGAATGAGCATGAGGTTGGAAGAAAACTCATAAAGGGAATGGACATGGCAATAACTGGTGATGAAGTGGACAAGGAAGAATTTGCAAATGCGGCAGATTTGTATGTGGAGCTTTTAAGGTCTCACATAAACAAGGAAAACAACGTTCTCTTCCCAATGGGAGATCGAAGAATCCCGGTAAGCAGGCAGAAGGAACTTCAACAGGAGTTTGACAAGTTTGAAAGAGATATCATGGGAGATGCAAAACTTGAAGAGGTTCACAGCTTCATAGAAGACATGGAGGTCAAGTATCTGCACTAATATTTATTTTCAGACAACGAAAACTGTAAACCAGACAATAAACATGAGAATAATGCTGTATAATAGCTTTTGTGTAAAGGATGTGAAAGTTATTTGCCAAGAGTCATACTAACCAACATGGTTATGATTGAAGACAGGAAAAACAACAAAGTGCTGGTGCAAGACAGGATTAAAAGCTACAAAGGGTATTCCTTTCCAGGAGGTCATGTAAAGGAGATGAAAGCTTTTACGACAGTGCCGTGCGGGAAGTAAAAGAGGAAACCGGACTTGATGTAAGTAACTTGAAGTTTTGCGGGGTTATTCACTGGTTGAACAAAACCAATGAGGACAGATATCTTGTGTTATAGGAAATTGCTCTATA
>LSQX01186652.1_pt1 | contig 18951 bp, 17 predicted proteins | sample 654561 | NCBI WGS metagenome assembly LSQX01 (sample SAMN04489861, study PRJNA283612) | anaerobic digester metagenome | isolation source: 4 biogas reactors fed with cattle manure at either 37C or 55C with and... | place: Denmark: Kongens Lyngby | collected 2014
GACAAAGCCGTATGGCACTGAAGGCACGTTTAACGGTTTCAGGTTGAACGCACCAATGAAGCAAAGAATAGATTATATCTGGGTCTCACCCAATATCACTGTTAACAAATATGGAGTACTTAATGACGTACATTACGGACATTTTCCATCAGACCATTTTCCTGTTATGATTAGCGCCAGTTTTTAGGAGAATACGGTAAAATGATAAATTACGGGATACTCCCTTTTTTAATTGGCACTTATCTTATAGGTTCCGCTTAAATTCAATTCCGGAACATATTTGGCAATTGTGCTATAAGGATGATGGATTAACAAGTACATGTTCCCATTATTATCACTTATAAGCATATTGCAGGGGTGAGGAGCGGCTGACATTATTTGAGTTGAAAATGAATCAGGAACATGAAAAAAAGTATCACGGAGCAAAAAAAGGAGTTGAGAAATAGGGTTTGGAAACTGAAAGCGGGGTATTCTTTTCAGCAAAAAATTGAAAAGTCGAAGCAAATTTTTGCGCAGATTGAAAAGCTACCCGTCTTTGTTGGTGCAAAAACCGTAATGTGTTACTGGTCAATGCCGGATGAGGTGGCTACTTCCGAATTTATCCTGAAATATTGGAATGAGAAAAAGTTTGTTTTGCCGGTGGTCAAAAAAGATGAGCTGGAGCTGAGGTATTTTGAGGGAGTGGACAGACTTAAACCCGGCAAATCTTTTAATATTTTGGAACCAACCGGAGAGGCTTTGGTAAGTTTTTCTGATCTGGAACTGATCATTGTTCCCGGAGTTGCTTTCGATAAAAACATGAACCGCTTAGGTCACGGAAAAGCTTATTACGATAAGTTATTGAGTAAAGTGAAGGTACATAAAATCGGCGTTTGCTTTGATTTTCAATTTTTTGATAATGTTCCTGTGGATATGCATGATGTGAAGATGGATCAGGTGATTTATGCCTGATTCCCCTAAAAACTTGGGATATCCGGTGCTAATTTTTGATTATGTTTTGGTATCATTTTTCAGACTGGTTTTTTATTGTTTTCCACACCGGACTAACGCTTTTTAATGTTTTTGGCTGGATTTGGAAGAAAACACGGCTTGCAAATTTTGTTACTTTATCAATCACTGCCGCTTCATGGTTTGGACTGGGAATATTTTACGGAATCGGATTTTGTCCGCTCACTGAATGGCACTGGCAGGTATTGGGCAAATTAAATCAAACAAATCTTCCGCATTCCTATATTAATTATCTGACTCACAGAGTTTTGGGAATAAGATTGGGCGATAAAACGGCAGATATAGTTACGGTGCTGTTTTTTGTTTTTTCAGTTGTTATGTCTGTTTATTTTAACTTTTTTACAAAAAGGCCCGGGCGAAGCCAAAAAAGCACTTATTAAAAACAGGAGAACTCCAAGTACTATAAAAGCGCTGAAAATAAACATGTTGAGGTTAAATTCCGGAACTGCTCCCCAAAGAAAATAGGTCATTAAACCTTGCAGAAAAAGCAACAGCTCACTCAGAACAAAACCCAAAATATAGAAAGCAGTTGCCACGTAGATAACCGCTTTTTGTCTGCTCAAAAAACCTTCTGCGGATAAAAACATCAGCAGTGCTCCGCTGATTACGCCAAGCATCAGCAGGTGAATAAAACCAACCACAAAGTTTCTCGTTTGGATTGCAGCTTCAATAACCACCGGAAAAATTGAAAACGTCTGAAACAGCACTTTGATGAACAGCGATGCCAGAATGAAAATCCCCATCGTTTTTACAAAAAATGAAGCTTTTGAAAAAAAAGCATTGACGGGCGTTTTCAACGCCGTAAAAAGGTAATAAAAACCAACCAATTGCAGCAAAACGCCAACACCGTTTAAATAGTTGAAAAGGGCGTGCTTTATATACCAGCCAACCGGCAGGAAAAGCGTAAATATGATGGATACGGTCAGCCAGCTTAGCGCCTTTTTCAAAACGGGATCTTTTTGTAACGGATTTTTCTGAGTATAGTGAATAAGCAATCCGAAGATGCTGAGCAAAAACCAGCCGTCAAATTGGAAGTGCAGAAATACCTGAATTGCCGCATTATAAACATCGGAATTTTTGCCAAAGGCAACGATGGAAACCGGTATGAGCCAGATGCCCAAAGTGGAAATTACCATAAACCACAGCGCTGTTCGGATAAATTTTTTTGCATCGGAATTGAAAGGGCGTAAATCTTTCAAAATCAGCCTGACAAAAATGTAGGATGCAAAAATATGGATTGAGGAAAAAATAATGGAAAAAGCGGCATAGCCCTGAAAAGGAAAGCTGAATAGCATTCCCAAAACAGAGATTTGTGTAATGAAAAACAGATAGTTATAAACTTTTTGTTCCCTTTTCACATAGTGATGAACCAGAAATGCGTAAAGCATAAGATAGAGCCAGCCCAACATGGCGATATGCGAATGGGCATGGGTCAGGTATCGGAAATTGATTGCTATATTGCCGATAAAGGAGTAGCGTAAAATAAGACCCAAAGTAGTGGCAATGAAAAAGTTAAGCAGGCTGGTTATCACCAGTGATTTATTCATTTTGGGACTGTTTTGTGTGTAAAAATCACTATTCATGTCATAAGATTTGTTTTTACACCTGAATAAACTTCACCGGCACCGGACTTTCCTGCTTTAGTTTTTTCAAAAAGAGGTATTTCATTAACTTTTGGGATTTTGTTTTTGTGAGAAGAATAAGGAATCAATCCGACCGGATGAACAAAGTGATTTTTCTCTGTTGCATCTCTCCGATTGCCCGGGTATTGTACTTTATTATGATAATCTGCCGGCATGATGAAATTTTGGCTCACAATTTACCAAATTATTGCTATTAAAGCGTACAGGAATAAAAAGAGTGAAATCTATTTTTTGGAAATATCATTTTGGAGTTTGTTTTGAACCATATAGGCACATTAGGGCACATAAGTTTTTCTCTGTGGTTCTCTGCGCTCTCAGCGGTTAGTTTTCTTTTGGGTTTTTGTCACTAATTTACGAAGTTTCACTAAACGTTTTTAATATTATTTGAAACCCTGATACTCTTGCACTACTTCTAAAAATTTTTCTATTGTGTCCTAATGTGCCTATATGGTTCACTCCTTTTTTCACGCAAAGACGCTAATTCTGTCTGCCTTCGACAGTCATTAATGCGCTAAATCTCCATCTAATCACAACTTAATCCCTATTAAATCTCCACCTAATCCCACTTAATCTCCATCTTCTCACAAAACCTTGCAATCATCTGTAAAACAATCAGCTATTGCCTATTTGCCGTTATTTTTGTTTTTGTTTGTCCACCAGTAGAGTGGGGGAATCAGGAAGGGCGCAAAAATCAGCGTTGAAGTCAGTCCTCCGATAATTACGGTTGCCAGCGGTCTCTGCACATCAGAGCCGATGCCGCTTGATGTGGCTGCCGGAACAAGTCCGAAAATGGCAAGAATCAGAATGGAGAGCACAGCCCTGAGCTGCTCTTTAGATATTTTGCTCACCCGTTTGGCAGTCAGTGGCGCCTGATAAGCTGATCTGTTCAGGGCGGAAACAATCAATACGCCTGCCATAACCGAAATTCCAAAAATTGAGACAAAACCCACTCCGGCGGATACGTTGAAATAGAGTCCGCGGATGAGCAGAGCAATCATTCCGCCGGCTAATGCAAACAGAACACAGCTGGTGGTAATCAGCGTGTTGTTGAAGTTTTTGAACAGCATAAACAGGAAAATAATCACTAAAATTAAAGTCAGCGGGATGGTAAAAGCCAGTTGCTTTCCGGCACGTTCCAGATTTTCATACTGCCCGCCGTAAATTATTTCGTACCCTTTGGGAACCGTTATGTTTTGATTAATTTTTGTTTGCAGTTCCCTTACAAATCCGCCCTGATCCCTGCCTCTGATGTTTGTGCGGACCGTAACCATCCGCTTGTTGCTGAAACGGTAAATATTGGTCTGTCCTTCTTCAAAATTGATTTCCGCCAACTGCTCCATCGGTATCAGCGAGCCATTTGCCGATGGCACAAGCAGCTTTTTAATTTCGTCAATATTATTTCTGAATTGCGGCAGATAGCGCACAATGATGTCATACCGTTTTATACCATCATACAGCGCCGAAATATGCTTTCCGCCTATGGCGGCTTCAATCATATTCTGAATGTCGGAAACATTGATTCCGTAGCGTGCTGCCTGCTGGCGGTTTATTTTTATTGCCAACTGATCCTGAGCCCCTTCCTGCTCAATATCAACGCCCTCACTGCCGGTCATTGATCTTACGATTGATGCAATGCTGTCGGCTTTGCTTCTCATCATTACCAAATCTTCGCCAACAATGGAAACGGCAAGGTCTGCCGCACTTCCTGTAACAATTTCCATCACCTGATCAATAATGGGCTGCCCGGTGGTGAAGCTGACACTCGGAAACTGCTGCTCCAAGTCTGTGCGGATTTGATTCACTAACTCTGCTTTTGAAATGGTATCGCTCCAGAGATGATACTCCTTCAGTCCGATCAAAATTTCGTTTCGGTTGGCAGGAAACGGGTCGGTGCCGTCGTCATTTCTGCCTGTCTGCGTGATTACAAAATCGACCTGAGGAAATTCCGAAATGATTTTTCTGAACTTCGGTGCATATTTGGCATTTTCCTGAATCGTTATTCCCGTAGGGAAATTTGCCCGAAGAAAAATGGAGCCTTCATCCAGTTCGGGCAGAAACTCGGTACCCAGTTTTCGTCCGAAAGAGATCAGCAACAGCACAATTCCAAAGCCGATAAGCACAGTTTTCCGGTGGTGTTTCACCAGTTTGAAAAGCGCTTTTTCATACAGAATTTCCACTCTTCCCAACAATCTGTTTTTTCGCTCCTTAAAGGGTTTCTCCGTGTTTGAAATGGATTTGTTGTAAACAAAAGAAATAATTACCGGAATAAAAGTCAGCGCGCCAATCATTGAGCCGACAACCGCAAAAGCCAGAGTTAGCGCCATGGGTGAGAAAAGTTTTCCTTCCACTCTGGTCATCAGTAGAATAGGCATATAAGCCAGAATAATAATTGTTACCGAAAAGAAGATTTCGCGCCCTACTTCCTGTGCCGATGTGAGCGTAATATGGATAATCCCACCCTCTTTTTCTTCGGGAGTTGCCGACCGGTATTTTCGGATCAGATGCTCTGCCATGATTACCGCCCCATCCACAATAATTCCGAAGTCGATGGCGCCGAGGGAGAGCAGATTTGCCGGAATTCCGGTGAACCGCATAATAATAAATGCAAAGAGCAGCGAAAACGGAATGGTCAGCGCAACTACAATCGAGCTTCTCAGACTTCCCAAAAAAAGGATGAGAATAATGACAACGATACTAACCCCCATAAACAGCGTGCGCCCGACGGTTTCGAGAGAATGATCAATTAAGAAACTGCGGTCATAGAGCGTTCTGATTTTAACGCCTTCGGGGAGTTCATGCTCCTGTAAATCTTCAATGCGCTGCTTTAACTCTGCCAGAACTTCGCTTGGATTTTCGTATTTTCTCAGCAGAATAATGCCTTCCACACCGTTATTCACGTCAATGTTTTGGTCGGGAATGGTGTAGCCTAAAACGCCGCTTGGCGGTGGTGGTGCAATTTCCACACTTGCCACATCGCTGATGAAAACAGGCACGCCGTTGACCGATTTCAATACAATATTTTCAATGTCGCTTTCATTTATGATTGCACCCAAACCCCGCACGGCAAAACCTTGTCCGCCACGCTCAATCAGGTTTCCGCCGGTATTCTGATTGTTGGCTTTTACGGCTTCTTCCACTTCGGAAATATCAAGATTATATTTTCTGAGTTTATCCGGATCGGTGAGAATATGGTACTGCTTCAGTGGTCCGCCAAAAGTGGCAATGTCGGCAATTCCCTGTGTTTGCAGCAGATAGGGAATGATGACCCAGTCCTGCAAATCCCGAAGTTCGGTAGGAGAATATTCCGGCGGCGCTTCCACAACGTAGCGAAAAATTTCACCCACGGCGGTGGAAAGGGGAGCCAGTTCCAGAACAACATCTTCCGGAAGCTCGGCGGTGGTTATCCGCTCCATCACCTGCTGACGGGCAAAATAGTCGTCGGTGCCGTCTTCAAAAGAGAGCTGAACAACCGACAATCCGAAAATTGTCCGGCTGCGGCTGTCCAAAACATTGGGCGTGTTTTGCAAAACCCGTTCAATGGGAACCGTAACCTGCTGCTCCACTTCCTCTGCTGCACGTCCTTCATATTGTGCAACCACAACAACGTTTGTGTCGGCAATGTCGGGGTAGGCTTCAATCTGTAGTTTTGTGAAACTATAATAACCTATTCCCATTAAAATCAAGCTGATGCCAACAACTAACCAACGGTTTCTCAGTGAAAATATCAATAAGTTTTTAATCATAATTTACCATTTTTCTACCCGGTGGGTTACGATGAAGCCGCCTTTGTAGTGCTTCCTGATTTCGGTGAGCGCTTCTTTCACTTTGTCTTCTTCATCAATAAAAGTGATGAGCAACGGCGGTTCATCAAATGAAAATTGCTGCCTGGGCTGTTTCAGCCGGTGTTGTTTTCCGAAACCCGAATGACCTACAAAGCAGGTGGCTCCGGCGACTCCATGAGTCATCAGCAATTTCATAATGAATTGATATAAAGGCTTTGTGCCTTTTATTTTGTCTTTGTCAATAAAAACTTGTGCTTGTATCATGGCGCTCTGTTTTATGTTTTTCGGTTTTTGAAATCTGATTACTAATAGCCGAACGATAGTCCTTTTAGTTGCATAACACCCTGATTTGCAATTTTATCACCATCGTTTAGTCCGGCGTAAACAATAATTCTGTCTCCAATCTGTCTGCCTGCCTTGATTTCGGTCCGCTCAAAAACTCCGGGTGATTTTTTCAGAAATACATAATGTTTCCCCTGAATGGTTATCATTGTGGATTTGTCGATGGAGACGAAATTTCCTTCCCTGATTTTGAAGGAAACGTTGGCAAACATTCCCGATTTTAGCTTGCTGGTTGCGTTTTTAACAAGAATTCTCACTTTGACCATGCGCGTTTCATTGTCCACCAAGTCGGCAACCGCATCAATTTTTCCGGTGAAAACTTCATGTGGAAATGAAGTAAAACTGATTTCGCAATCCTGATTTTCTTCAACTCCCGAAATGTGATTTTCCGGTATTCCGCAAATTACATAAGCAGTTCCCGGACGCGCTTTTTGCAGAATTTCCGGATTGAAACCCTCCGATTTCAATTTGACTTCATGCTCAATCAAAGCCGCTTTTTCATTTTCTAAATTGGTTTGCTCCATCGCCAGTTCTGTCTGAATATTCAGCAGCTCCTGACCGGTGGCGGTTCCGTGCTGAATTAAATCCTGCGTGCGCTCCAATTCCAACTGCTTTTGTCTGATGTTGATGTTTTGTATCTGATTGATATTTATCTGATGCTGAATCAATTCTGTGTAATTTCCGGCAAGTTCCGGATTGTCAAACAGAACAATGGTTTGTGAGTTTCCCTGACTTGAAGGAAGAACTGTTGCGGCTATTTTTCCGGGTGCCGTAAAGTCCGCTTCAATTTCGGATGTTTCAACGGTTTCAGTTGTAAAGAATGCGGCATTTTCTGAGTCTTGAAAAGAGATGGTAAGCCCGTCATCGCTCACGATGGGGTGGGATGGTTTTGCAGTATTTTCCTGATTCTGCTTCACCTTCTCCTTGCATGAAAATGCAAGCAGTACAAATACGAAAGTGTAAATTAATTTTTTCATCATTGTGCCAGTTGATTGATTAAACCTGTTGCGTACAGCAACTGAATGTAACTTTGTCTGTATTTCTGCATGGTTTCATAATATTGTTGCTGCGTTTCTATCCAGTTTCGCTGGGCTTCCAGAAAATCAATAATCGTTGTGCCCCCTCTGATGTAGGTGTATCTCACATTTTCGAGAACCGACCGGGACTGGTTCAGAAGCTCCCCGAAACTTTCCATATTTTCCTGTTGCAGGGCATAGTTGTCCAATGCGATTGAAATTTCAGACCTGATTTGATTTTGAACGGAAATTAGTTGATTATCAGCCTGTTCTTTCAGTAGGTGTGATTTCTGAATCTCTCCCTGATTTCTGTTGAAAAAGGGAAGATCGATGGATGCAGTAATTCCTATGAAGGGAACTGCCTCTTCTCCTTCAAAAATAAATCCCACTTCCGGCTGGGGGTAAGCAAATGATTTTTGCAGTTTAATATTGCTCTCCGCTGCGCTGCTCAAGGCTTTTGCAGATTGAATATCGCTTCGGTTCTGCATGGCTTCATTCAGCAGCGCTTCAATATCCTCCGGAACGCTAAACAGCAGGTTGTCGGTAGTGTCCACGCTTATATCTTCCTGAATACCAAGCAGTAGTTTCAGCTCTTTCTGGCTGTTAAAAATATTTTGCCATGCCGATTTGAGCTGAATTTCATACTGTTTTGTCAGCATTTCGGTGCGGTTTAAATCCGTTAGGGTAATCACCTGATTTTTATATCGCGCCCGGTTTGCTATGAGCAAACTGTCAATATTATTTTTTGCACTCTGAATAATACCCAATTGCTGTTGTGCCGACCACACTGTCAGCCATTTTTCGGCAACTTCCGAGAGCAGCGCTCTCTCCGTTTCCAGATAATTTTTTTCGTTTAGCGTTACGTTTTTCTCTGCCGCATCGATTCTATTTTTACGCTGCCCGGCAATTTGCATCGGTTTGGAAATGTGCAAAATATCTTTACGGTTTTGACTGTGGAGCCAGCCTCTGTTTGGTGCAAAATGACGTGGGCGAATGGTTGGCAGCATCTCCGCTTCAATGGACGGATTTGGACGTATTTGCGCCGTGGCAACATCTGTTTCGGCAATCCTGATGTTCAGGTATTCTGCCTTCAGGTCAGGATTATTCTCTTTTGCAGCCTGAAACGCCTCCTGCAATGTGAGCGCTTTTTGTGCCTGCAACTGCGCCTCTGCACTAAACAGAATCAGAAAAATAAAAATTATGCTTTTTAAGTGAATGTGCATATTTGTCCGTTAAAATTTTAAAACGAACACAAAAATCGACTAATCAATCAAAAAGGATAATTAGAAAATTGCTAAAAAAATATTAGAATTTTATTAGAAATGATCAAATGTTTTGAAGTACAACGGTAAAAGTTGTCCCTTCTCCGGGAGTAGAATCTACAAAAATATGCCCGTTGTGCAGGCTGATAATTTTTTTTGTGAGCGAAAGTCCGATACCGTAACCCTCTGCCGTTTCTTTGTTTTCTCCGCGAAAAAAAGGAGTAAATATATTATCCAGATCATTTTCTGAAATTCCAATCCCCTGATCTTTAAAGCCCAGCACAATGTGTTGAGATAGATTGTCGCTTGCCGAAACAGACGAATCCGGTGAAAACTGATTTGCCGGATTCCGATTGTTTCCGACAGAAACGGATACCAGGCAACTTTTATCTTCAGAAAATTTGCAGCCGTTTTCAAACAGGTTTGCAAAACCGACTTTCAGGAGATATTCGTTTCCGTTTACCGTAATTTCCTCCTCATTTTCAAAATCATTTTCAAACCGAATGTTAATTTTATACTCAGGATTTTCAAACTGTACCTGATGTCTTGCATCCAAAAGCGTTTCATCAATCCTCAATTTTCTAAAGGAAATTTCAGACGGATCGTAGCTCGCTTTCGCGAAATCGAGCAGGCTGTTTGTCAACCGCACCAACTTTTTTGTGTCATCCAATGAGTTTTTCAGGACAGCGTTGTATTCTTCAACGTTACGCTTTTTGCTCAGCGCCCACTCCTGTTCGGCAATGATTGCAGCAAGCGGTGTCCGCAGTTCATGCGAAATGTTGGAAACAAAATCTTTCTGCGCTTCAAATGAGTTTTCTAACCGGTCTAACATCTCATTGAAAGTGTTTGCCAGCTCAGAAAGCTCATCGTTGCTTTTTTCGTTAGCAGGCAGCCGAAGGTCCAGATTGGTGGCTGTGATTCCTTTTGCTTTCTCAACCATATTTCTTACCGGCTGAAACGCTTTTTTGGAAAAATACCTTCCTGCAATAAAAATGAACAGCATGGAGATTATGAACAGGAAAATCAATGTTTTCAGAAGACTGTTCAGTTTTGTGTAACCATATTGATCTATGGCGCTGGCAGTTATGATGTAGTTTTTGTTTGCATGTTCGTAAAGCAGCCCGATAACCTGCCAGCTGCCCTGATAAAATTGAATTTCCCCGTTTTGATAGATGTGATTCATCATTTCCGGGGTCTCCTTCACAAAATCAATCTCAATGGCATCGTGATAGAGCAGGTTGAAGTCATCATCAAAAATGGCGACTTCGGCTTCATCCAAAATCTGGCGACTGCTTTTGTAAATATCCTGTAACGTTTTCTCCTCCACCTTGGCATTGAAGTATAGATTGGCTTTGGTAACAGCCTCTTTTTTCAGAAGGACATAAAATTCCCGCTCGCGGTTGTCCACTGCGGAGTAGTAAGTTACCGCGGCAAAAATCAGTAAGATGGTTCCCGTTATGATGGAGAATAAAAAGATTAGCTGTGTTCTGATTTTCATTTTGGGCACTAATTTTTAATCGAAATTAAACTGTTTTTGACAAACGATATGAAAATACTAAAATTTGGCTTTCAGAATAAATCCCATGCCCGATTTGGTGTGAATGAGCTTTGAGTCAAACTGTTTGTCGATTTTTTTTCTCAGATAATTGATGTAAACATCAATAAAATTTGTTCCCGTATCAAAATGGGTATCCCACACTTTTTCGGCAATTTCTGTTCTCGACAATACCCGTTCGGGATTTTGCAGCATAAAAACCAAAAGGTTAAACTCCTTGGGTGTCAGGTCTATTTCAACATTGTCGCGCTTCACGATTTTGGTGTGCAGGTTCATCTCCAGGTCGGCATATTTCAGGATGTTGCCTGTCTGCTTTGCGTCTCTGTTGTATCTTTTTAGCAATGCGCGGATTCGGGCAACTAACTCTCTCATCTCAAACGGCTTCACCAGATAATCATCTGCGCCGGCATCAAAACCTTCAACTTTGTCGTCGGTTGTTCCCAGCGCAGTCAGCATAATGATTGGCGTATCGGGGCGGGTTTGCCTGATCTCTTTGCACAAATCGAGCCCGTCAATTTTCGGAAGAATGATGTCGGTAATTATCAGATCATAGTTGTTTTGCAGGGCTAATTTTTTTCCCGAAAGCCCGTCATAGGCAATATCCGTTTTGAATCCCTGCTCCTCAAGTCCCCTCTGAATAAGCTCCGAAACCCGTAAATTATCTTCGATAATAAGAATGTTCATACAACAAAATTAATCTCTTTCAGAAATTGCACAAGTTTTTCTTAATTTTCCGTCGCTAAATTATGAAGGCCTGCGCCGGCGGGCAGATAAAAAGTTTCACTAAGTTTTGCAAATGCGTAACAAACAGATTTTTGCTATGTAGAAACTTGAAAACCCGGCAGAAAACCCGATCCTCTTTTTCTCCTCTTTTGGGGGAGCCAGAGGAGGCTATCATTAATCTTATGTCTAATTTGCCGACTCACTTTTTTTCGTTTATTTTGAAACGGGTTGAACGGAACGGTGCAGTCATTGTTCTAACTTTGAAATTCATTTATTAAAAAGTAATTTTTATGAGCTATTATTTCAACACGACAATAAAAAACAGAAGTTTTGACGAGGTCATTGAGACGGTAAAAAGCGAGCTGGCTAAGGAAGGCTTCGGTGTTCCGGCAGAAGTGGATGTGCAGGGCACTTTTAAAATGAAGCTTGGGATTGATTTCAGAAAATACAGGATTTTGTGTGCCTGCAATCCCGTTTATGCAAAGCAGGCGATTGACAGTGAGCCAAATGTAGGGGTAATGCTCCCCTGCAGCATCGCTATTCAGGAGCATGAGAACGGCGATGTGGAAATTGCGGCAGTCGATTCGCAGGCTTCAATGCTTGCCGTTAAAAATCCGGTGGTTCAGGAGGTGGCTGCTGAGGTTGCCCGCGGTCTTGAACGGGTGGTTCAGCAATTGGGCTGAAACAAAAACAGATAAAAAAAGAAAAGCCGCTCAAAAACCTCACGGTTTTGTTGAGCGGCCTAATCTGTTAATCTAAACTGTTTAATTGCTTTTGTTATAGTGATATACTCCTTTGTACTCAAAGGTTTTTCCTTCATAATCCTTGCAGGTAACCCTGTAAACCGTTGAATCCATTCCCGGAATCTGAATGTCATTCAGCCTGAACGAAACGAACGAAGCAAACGGAATATCCCGCTGGTCGCCGTTGGCATTGTGGCGAAGCTCTAACTCTACCGGCTGATCGTCTTCGGTTAATTCGCCCGGATTTTTCACCAGATTGATAAAATGGATTTCATAACGCCCCCAGTATTTTATCTCAAAATTGAGTAAACTATCGGTTTGCCACACCTCTTTAACAATAATGGGATCGTTTCCGATACTGTCCTGAGTCTCTTCGGTAATGTCAAAAACATCTTTGAGCAAAATTTTCTTTACCGAATTAACTTTGACGGTAAAATCTTTGTCTTTTCGACTGCTTTCCGGTCTGTCAGCCAAAATGGTGTAATTGATCAAAACCCGGTCGCCGGTCTGCAAACGCGAATTCGGATCGCTGGTTCCGTCATAATACCAGGGCAGTTGATAGCCAGTCACAATGGGAAACAGCCTCTGTCCGTTATCTAAATTAATTATATAGCTGACAGGATCGGAACTGGTCTGTTCAATCATTCCGAAACCGACCCAGAATTTTCCCAATGAATAGGCGTCATCATCTTTCATGCAACTGCCTAAACCGATAATCACACTTAACAGAATAAATAAAACTCTCTTTTTCATAACTTTTCTCCTTATTTATTTTTCTTAAACACTGTATAGATGAAAAAAATGAAAAAAGGTTGCGTCGAAATTCATTTTTTTTTAAAAAAAAGAAGAATGCTGACAAAATGTTTAGAAAACCAAATGGCATATTGATTGTTTGGGAGTATTAATATACATATGTAAATAGTTGTATGTTTCAGAAAAAAGTTCTTTACTTTGCATTTAAATATTAATTTTGAAAAATTAAATAATTCGATTATGAAGAAGACATATCTGTTTATTTTGATGATAGTTGCATTTACTGTCAGTTGCGCATCAAACAAAAACAAAAATGCCGAAAGCAAGGAGCCGGTTCAGGTTGAGTCAATAACGGAGCCACAGGCAGAAAGCCCTGTTCATGCCGTTTTGGAGAGCATGGATGCAGAAGGCGGTTCAATAAATCTGACAAAAACGGTTTTTCTGCAAAAAGTGTGGGATTATGAAAATACCCCGCAGGAGTGGGTTTATAGAGGAGACAAGCCGGCTCTGATCGATTTTTATGCCGACTGGTGTGGTCCGTGCAAAATTGCCTCCCCCATTTTGGAGGAAATCTCCAACGATTATGCAGGCAAAATTTATGTATATAAGATTGATACCGAAAAAGAGCGTGAACTGGCAGCGGTATTTGGTGTTCGCGGAATTCCGGCATTCCTTTATATTCCGGTGAAAGGGCAGCCCGTGATGATGTCGGGTATTGCACGCACAAAGGAAGACACAAAAAAGATGTTTGCTGATAATATTGATAAATATTTATTGTCTCTCTAAAAAAGAGACGACCAACTCCCGGCTGATGAGCTTCCAGGGGTGGAATCAGAAACGGGCAGCAGCGCTTAACAGTTCCTCAAGAGTAACTTTGCGTTGTTCGCCCGTTTTCATATTTTTAAGGGTGAATTTTTCTTCTTCCATCTCCATTTCTCCGGCAAGCACCACAAACGGAATATCGTTTTTATTGGCATAGTTCAGCTGCTTTTTCATTTTGGCACTTTCCGGATAAATTTCTGCATTGACGCCCGCTTTGCGCAGTTTTGCCAACGCCTTCAGGCAGTATGCCTCTTCAGCTTTGCCGAAATTGACAAAAAAAGCACGGGTTGTGTCCGGTGATTCCTGCGGAAAAAGTTTCAGTTGCTCCAAAACATCATAAATTCGTTCGGCACCAAAAGAGATGCCCACTCCCGAAATATCCGGCAAACCGAAAATTCCGGTAAGATTGTCATAGCGCCCGCCGCCGCATATACTTCCCATCTCCATGTCGGTAGTTTTTACCTCAATGATTGCCCCGGTGTAATAATTCAGTCCGCGGGCAAGTGTCAGATCAAGTTCGGCGCCCACTTCCAACTCCATTTGACCGAGATAATCAAAAAGTGTTTCTATCTCTTCAACGCCTTTCATTCCGGTTTCAGATGACGAAAGAATGGTCTTTAACCGTTCGGTTTTTTCGGAATTGCTGCCGCTCAGCGTCAAAATGGGTTGTAGCTTTTCAATTGCATCTTCTGATACACCTTTTTCAGCCAGCTCAAGGATAACTTTCTCATAACCAATTTTATCTAACTTATCAATGGCTGTGGTAATTTCTGTCAGCAGCTCCTTTTCACCAATCACTTCCGTAATTCCTGCAAGGATTTTCCGGTTGTTCAGCTTCACCACCACATTAATATTCAGCCTGATGAAAACATCATTGATAATCTGAACCAGTTCGGCTTCATTCAGCAGGCTGTCACTTCCGATCATGTCGGCATCGCATTGAAAAAATTCGCGGTAGCGTCCTTTTTGAGGGCGGTCGGCACGCCAGACCGGCTGAATCTGATAGCGCCGGAACGGGAAAACAATATCATTCCGGTATTGTGCCACAAACCGCGCAAAAGGTACCGTCAGATCATAACGCAAACCCTTTTCTGAAATTTTAGATGTGATTTTACCTGAATCTCTCTCCATAAGCATCTCATCTTCAATCTTTGAAATAAAATCGCCTGAGTTGAGAATTTTGAAAAGCAGCCGGTCTCCCTCTTCGCCGTATTTCCCCATTAATGTGGAGAGGTTTTCCATTGCCGGCGTTTCAATGGGCTGAAATCCAAAACGCTTGAATACTTCTTTGATGGTATCGAAAATATAATTTCTTTTCACTACCTCTGCAGGCAGAAAATCCCGGGTTCCTTTCGGTATGGATGGTTTTTGCGACATGTTCCGTTTTTTTAATTTGGGGCAAAAATAATGAATAAAAGTGAGTTTGATAAGAGCCTGTTAAAATGTCAGTTCCCGGAGTTAAAAAGTGATATTCCGCCGGGTTATTGTTTAGAATTGTTATAAATTATCATTTAAAGCGGGAAACAAATTTTTTATTTAAGCCTAATTTCAAATTGAAGGGCTATTTTTGGAGATTTTTAATCGTCTAATTTTAAATTACATAAATATGACAGAACAGAATACCGCCATTAAATTTTACAGTGGCGAGCAGATTCCGGTGGAACTACACAAAGTACGCATTGTTCAAAAGCTTTTTCTCAAACCGATTGATGAGCGCAAAGCGGCAATGGAGGGGGCAGGATTTAACACTTTTCTGCTGAATACGAAAGATGTTTTTTTGGATATGCTTACCGATTCCGGAACCAATGCAATGAGCGATAATCAGGTTGCATCCATGTTGAAAGCAGATGATGCCTACGCCGGTTCACAAAGTTTTTACCGCATGGAAGAGGCGCTTCGCGATGTGTTCGGAAAACATTATGTTTTGCCGGCTCATCAGGGACGTGCTGCCGAAAATATTGTTTCTCAGGCTTTTATCAAGAAAGGTGATGTAATTCCGATGAATTACCATTTTACTACAACCAAAGAGCACATGGAGCTTAACGGCGGTAAGGTTTTAGAAATTTATGGCGATGATGCATTAGAAATTAAGAGTGATAAACCTTTCAAGGGAAATATCGATATTGAAAAACTGAAAGCTGTTTTTAAGAAGTATGGAAAAGAGCGCGTTGCATTTGTGCGCATGGAAGCTTCAACCAATCTGATTGGTGGTCAGCCCTTTTCCATGCAGAATATGCGCGACGTGAAAAAGATCTGCGTTGAGAATGATACCATGATGGTATTGGATGCCAGTCTGATTGGAGAAAATGCCTACTTTATCAAGCAGCGCGAAGAGGAGTTCAGGGATAGCAGCATCAAGGAAATTCTCAGAGAGATGTGCAGCTATGCAGATTTAATCTATTTCTCCAGCCGCAAAGTAAGCTCAACCCGTGGTGGTGGCATTGTTACCGACAATGAGGAGTATTATCTGCAAATGCGCAACCTTTTGGTGCTTTATGAAGGATTTCTGACCTATGGCGGAATGTCTGTGAGGGAGATTGAAGCGATGGCAGTGGGTATCAACGAAACCTGCGACGAAACGGTTATCAGCCAGTCGCCCTCTTTTATTGCCTATGCGGTGAATCAGCTTGATTCAGCCGGTATTCCGGTGATTACTCCTCCCGGAGCGCTCGGATGCCACATTGACGCCAGAGGCTTTTTGCCGCACATTCCGCAAAATGACTACCCGGCGGGAGCGCTTGCTTCTGCACTGTTCATTATTTCGGGAGTCCGCGGCATGGAGCGCGGCACTATTTCCAGTGTCCGCGATGAAAACGGAAATGACATTTTAGCCGATGTGGAGTTGCTCAGACTTGCTTTCCCACGGCGTGTTTTCACCCTTTCGCAAACGAAATTTATGATTGACCGGGTGAAATGGCTCTATGAAAACCGTCATTTAGTGGGCGGATTAGAATGGGTGGAAGAACCGCCGCTGCTGCGTTTCTTCATGGGGCGTCTGAAAGCCAAAGACGACTGGACAGAAAAACTGGTAGCCAAATTTAAAGAAGACTTTGGCGATTCACTGTAGGGAGCAATTTCGCGCATCCGGAAATTTTCAAATGTGTAATAACAGATTTTTCGCATAGCGAAAAATGACTGCACATTATATATTATATTGATGTTATTCAGGCGGCACAGCCGCCTGAATAACATCCCCACCTCACAAAAAAAGTCATTCCGAACAAAGAGTGCGGAAACTCACAAATTTAGCAGTTACCTGCTTGCCCCGGTCAACTCGGGGTCAGCGTCATCAGACCTGACGGCGTTATCAAATCACGAACTGTGATAGAAGCAAAATAGAAAGCCAATCCCCCGTTTAATTCCCCCTGCCTGCCGGCAGCCTTCGACAAGGGAGACGGGCATAATACCACAAAATGCAGAGGCGCAAAGAAATACATTTGCAATAAAATCCCCCTACCGCAAAACTTTTCCTACCCGTTTCATCCTGTCGGTTTGGATTGCATCAACTCCCCATTTTTGCGCTTTTTTGTAATTGCTCCGGCGATCGTTGATGAAAAGCAGGTCGGTATAAATTTTTACATTTTTTGCGTGAATCTGTCTTACGGTCAGTTCGTTCAGTATTTTCCAGTTTGTGTCGAATCCGAAAGGGGAGAGCTCTTTCAGTTTTTTATCCAGTTCATCCATGCTTTTCAGTGCCGGAATGATTTGTGCCTGACGAAATTCGTTTCTCAGTTTTTTCAGATATGAATCACTTCCATAAAAAACTGCATCCTTTTCTAAACCGTATTTTTTCAGAATAGAAATCAACTCTACGGGATCGGCATTCTTGCAATCCACATAAAGATTTACCGGCTTGCTGTTCCTTTGATTATAACCGGATACCACTTCACAAACCTGTTCCAAAGTTGGAATTCTTTCATTTTTGGTTCCGCGAAATTTTCTTTTCAAAGTTATTTGTTGCAATTCACAGAATGGAATATCTTTAATTTTTCCTTTGGATTTGGTTGTGCGGTTTAAACTCTCGTCGTGTGAAATGACAAGAATTCCGTCTGATGTGGTGCGAACATCAATTTCAATGTAATCCACTCCGTTTTTCAGAACCTGCCTGAGACCACTTAGCGAATTTTCAGGATAGCCACAGGCTTTTCCACGGTGAGCTACAATTTTTGGTCTGCTTTCCGGTTGTGTATTGGAAGTGAAGCCGGTGATGCTGCCCGTAAAAATAAAAAAGGCGATAAAAATAATTTTTTTCAAAAACATATTTTGTGAATTTTAAATGTATGAAAGTTTAGCAGGCGAGCTAATTTATACTAATGGATTTTTTACAGCCAATTTGCCATTTTATCAGTTAAGATTTTTTCTTTTGTCAGTTTGTTGTCATATAGGTAAAGTATTATAAGCGCCAGAATCAAAGCAATAAAACCTGCCAATCCCGTAACCCCTGTGGTTAGGTCGTTACCGCCTGATATTACGATTATTGAGATTCCGGCAGTTCCATTTAAGGTTCCGTGAATTATTGCAGCTGCAATGACTGATTTTGCCTTGATGGTTACATATAAAAAGAGCGGAGTCAGCAAAATGCAAAGGATTGTCATCATCAGAACACCTGTTACCGGATGCTGTGGATAATTATGTCCCATCAGGATAAGCGGTGCGTGCCATATTCCCCAAATAAAACCAATAATCAGGGATGCCTTCATAAAGCGCATTGCCTTGAATTCTTTCAGCAAAAATCCGCGCCAGCCGAGTTCTTCACCAAAAGCTGCAACCGCATTGATTGTTACTCCTGCAATAAGTCCCTGAATTGTAGTTAACAACAGAGGGTTGGCAGGCATATTTTTCAGGGCAATTTTCATCTGTTCTATCTGTTCGGGTGGCAGCAGGCTCTCGTATCGCTGAATCATGCCGGACATATCGCCGCTGTATGAAACTCCGGGAAGCAACAGGCTGATGCCTAATGCCAGAAAACTGATTGCCGGCATAATCAGCCAGGCATATAAAAACCATTTGTTGAATTTGAAGGAGATGAGCAAATTTGGGTTTAGTTTCTCCTTATGAATCACTTTCTCAACAAGAACCACGCAAAGTGCGGGAATAAACATGTAAATAACACCAAGAATGGTGAAGTACAGATTGTCGTTATAGCTCCAGCCGATTACTTTAAAGGCGCCTGCCAGAGCAAAACTGATGACAAACGTCAGCAGTAGAAAAAGGGTGGTTTTGTTGATTTTTTTCATTTGAGTGTAAAGTTGAATTTTGTTCTAAAAATAACTAAAATTCATTGAACTCCATTCGGAGTTCC
>LSQX01312417.1_pt2 | contig 18950 bp, 15 predicted proteins | sample 654561 | NCBI WGS metagenome assembly LSQX01 (sample SAMN04489861, study PRJNA283612) | anaerobic digester metagenome | isolation source: 4 biogas reactors fed with cattle manure at either 37C or 55C with and... | place: Denmark: Kongens Lyngby | collected 2014
ATTCCCCATTCAATGGTTCATATACCCCTGGGTGTTTCGGAAAAATTCCGGGGCAAAAGCCGGCAGGGATTATATGGTGATGTAATGATGGAAGTCGACTGGTCAGTCGGTGAAATTCTGAACACACTTGAAAAATACGGGATTGAAAAGAATACACTTGTTATTTTTATGAGCGATAACGGGCCCTGGCTTAATTTCGGAAATCATTCGGGAAACACCGGCGGTTTACGTGAGGGTAAGGGATGCAGCTGGGAGGGAGGTCAGCGTATTCCCTGCATAATGAAATGGCCGGAAGTCATTCCGGCAGGAACGGTCTGCAACAAGATTGCCTGTGGAATGGACATTTTTCCAACGCTTGCAGAAATTACCGGGGCAGCTCTTCCGGCAAGGACAATAGATGGAATAAGCATATTGCCCCTTTTGCTGGGTGACAAGGAAGCCGTGCCACGCAATGAGTTCTATTATTATTACGGGGAAAACAGCCTTGAAGCAGTACAAAAGGATTACTGGAAACTCGTTTTTCCTCATAGCGGAAGAACCTATCAGGGATATGAGCCGGGAAAGGACGGCTGGCCGGGCCAGACAGGAACGGAAATCATTGAAAAAACAGAATTGTATGATCTCCGGCGTGATCCCGGTGAAAGGTATGATGTGGCCGGATCCTTTCCGGAAAAGGTGAGGGAGCTTGAGGCCCTGGCAGAAAAGGCACGACAGGACCTGGGGGATGATCTGAGGGATATTCCGGGGGCAAACCGGCGAAAGCCCGGATTCGTTGAGTAATGTTCCGGCCCAAATGCAGGAGGTTCCCGTTCCGGGAATCCACAGTATCAGTGTCAGTGCGGAAGATGCTGATCATTCATTAAAAAAACTCTTCAGATCCTGCTCATTTGGTGTTGACCTGCAAACTATACATGTGTACTTGTGAGTAGGCGGATGATTTTAATCTGAAAAGAGTATATTTGGCAATTCAAAAATCAAAGCTTGAATAAAATATTTTTCGATCCGCCCGCAAATGCTGAAGCGGATAAGAACCGGGTACTGATAGCTGAAAAAATCCGGAGCTTACAATAATTTTATCAGCAGATGACACTTAACACTGAAAATATCCTCTTTATTGGCTCTGTACTGGTTTTTGTCAGTATTCTTGCCGGAAAAACTTCCTTCCGGCTGGGAATACCAACTCTTATACTTTTTCTTGTTGTCGGAATGCTTGCCGGAAGTGAAGGTATAGGCAGAATATCTTTCGACAATCCCGGTATTGCACAGTTCATAGGAATCTTTGCTCTTTGTTTTATACTTTTCTCCGGGGGGTTTGAAACTGACTGGACAGCAGTAAAACCCGTATTCGGACAGGCCTTGACCCTTTCAATATTCGGGGTGTTGCTTACCGCCGGAATTCTTGGTCTTTTTATCTGGTGGGTAACCGATTTTACACTTTATGAGGCATTCTTAATTGGATCAATAGTGTCATCAACAGACGCAGCTGCAGTTTTTTCAATACTCAGATCAAAAAATCTTGCCCTGAAAGGACATATCCGTCCAACGCTCGAATTTGAGAGCGGGAGCAATGATCCCATGGCCTATATCCTTACGATAGTTTTTATAAGCCTGATACAAAACGCAGAAAGTTCAACTTCATCCATGATCTTCATGTTTTTCAGGCAAATGATTATCGGCGGGATTTGCGGATTCCTTTTCGGTATTGCAGGAAAACGTATTAACAACAGAATAAGGCTTGATTATGAAGGACTCCATCCCGTACTTATAATTTCCATCATGCTGCTGACATATTCCATCACAACAGCAGTGTCGGGAAACGGGTTCCTGGCAGTGTATCTGGCGGCTTTATATCTGGGTAACAGTGAACTTCTGCACAAGAGAACCATAATGATGGTTTTTGACGGGATGGCCTGGCTGATGCAGATAATTCTCTTTGTCACACTTGGACTCCTGGTCTTTCCAAGCAGGATTGTACCATTCATAGGTGTCGGACTCCTTATATCTGTTTTTCTTATTCTTGTGGCAAGGCCTGTAAGCGTATTCCTTTGTCTGATACCGTTCAGGATGCAGACAAGGATCAAGACATTCTATGCCTGGGTGGGACTCAGGGGGGCCGTACCCATAGTATTTGCCACATTTCCCCTTATGGCGGGTATTGAAAAGGCCGATGCGATTTTTAATATTGTCTTCTTTATTTCTCTTACATCTGTTCTTATTCAGGGCACGTCAATACCATGGATTGCCAGACTGCTCCATCTTTCCCTGCCGGCAAACGCAAAACCGGTAACTCCGGCAGATATATTGCTGTCGGAGCCAATTAATTCGGAAATGGCCGAAATTGTTATCCCGATTCAGTCAGAATCGGTCGGACAGAAGATAGTTGAACTTAAGTTTCCCCCGAATGCAAGGATTGCCCTGATGAAGAGAGAAGACAAATATATCATTCCTGAGGGCCAGACAGAAATAAAGCCCGGAGACAAACTGTTTCTCATAGCAGCAAACAAGGATATCCTGTCACAGGTGACCCGTCGCCTTGAATGACCATAGCGGCTTCCCGGCGCAGCAATTCTTGAACTTTTTTCCACTGCCGCAGGGGCAGGGATCATTGCGTTCGGGTCTTGCCTGCCTTATTACCTGATTTTCCCTGTTTCTTATCCGGTTCATTACGTTTGCGGGGGGGCGTTTTGCCTTCAGCTCACCGGCCATATATTCCATATATGGTTCAACATGACTAAAAAACATTTTCAGGCCTTCGCACAAATAGTTCAAACCATGTGTTCCATCAGGTGCATAAAGAAATCTGTGTTTCGGACATTCGCCGTGACAGGCATATCTGACCTTGCACATGAGACAATGGCGGGGGAGACTGTTTCTTTTATCAATACCGAAATCAAACTGCCGCTGTGACTTCACCATATCAATCAGCGGAGTATCATGGATATTTCCAAGATAATAATCCGGATACACAAAATGATCGCAGGAATACACGTCACCATTATGTTCCATTGCCAGTGCATCCCCGCAGGTTTCATTGAATACACAAACTCCCGGGTTTTCACCTGTAAAATTTGCAAGAGTGGCATCAAATATCTGCACATAATACCTTGCAACATCGTTCCTTACCCATTCGTCAAAAATGGTGATCAGAAATTTTCCATAATCCACCGCCCCGACAGTCCAGGGAGCCAGCTTTGCCTCCCCGTGAACCGGTGCAACAAGCTTCATTGACTTAGGATCAGTACTCTCCGATATCCTTTCGACCACAGGCAGAAACTGCATGAAACCACTTCCTGTCTTCTTCAAAAAGCTGTAGGTCTCCGATGCCATTGATGCATTATAATCATTTACAACACTCAGGGTATTGAATTCAACATTGTGTTTATGAAGAAATTCAATTCCCCTCATTACCCGTTTAAAGGTAGGTGCCCCGGATCTTGTCCGCCGGTAATGATCATGATTCCTTTCGGTTCCGTCAATGGATATCCCAACAAGTATGTTGTTATCCCTGAAAAAGCTGCACCATTCATCATTTATCAATGTGCCGTTTGTCTGAAATGCATTGTCAATACGTTTTCCCCCGGAATATTTTTTCTGGAATTCAATTGCTTTTCTGAAAAAATCAAGTCCCATCAGAGTCGGTTCACCTCCCTGCCATGTGAACACCACCACAGGAACTTCATGAGCTTCGATATACTGTTTTGTGAATTCTTCAAGAAGTTCCGTGGTCATCCGGGTGCTTGCCGGATTGTCGAAAAGCCTGCTCTTTTCAAGGTAATAGCAATAATCACAATTAAGATTACAGGCCGGACCCGCAGGTTTCAGCATCACCTGGAAGGCGTTGGGACGCTTTAACTTCAGGGCGTCAGTGAACAGAAGAGTTGATTTTCTTTTCTGCATATTAATACAAAATTAATATTCCCCCGAAAATGAGCAATAAGGGGAAAGTATAATTCCGTAAACTCCTGTCCGGTGATTAAGTCCGGAATAAATGAAATACAAGAAACAGAAACAGTTTTGAGATTATTGCTTAAAAAAATCATAATTTTAGTGAATAGTTAATTTCGACATTCTTAAACAGGTATCAGTATGAAAAGACGGAATTTTCTGAAAGCCGCAGCTGTGGGATCCGCAGGAATGGCTTCATCACTTTATTTCCCCCGGCGGGGGGATGACCGCAAAATCAGGATCGGCCTCATTGGCGCAGGATGGTATGGAATGGTAATCACGACAGCAGCTCTCAGGTCGGGAACTGTGGAAGTTGCCGGAATATGTGACGTAGACAGCGAACATCTCAGTTCTGCTGCCGCTGAGATTGAAAAGCTTCAGGGTTTCCGTCCCAAAACGTTCAGACATTATCAGGAACTTATCGGACTCAGGGGACTGGAAGCATTGTTTATCGGGACTGTCCCTCACTGGCATGCCCTGCAGTTCATTGCAGCCTGTGAAACAGGACTTGATATCTATTGTGAAAAACCTCTTTCATACGACGTTATGGAAGGACTTGCAATGGTAAATGCATGGAAAAAGGCTGGAAATATAGTTCAGATTGGTTTTCAACGTCGTCAGAGCGGGGCGTTCATGAAAGCCCGGGAACTGATTGGCGAAGGCAGGATAGGTGATGTACATCAGATTATTGCCCAGATACACTATCAGCCGGGTATTCAGGATATGAAAATTCAGGCTCCGCCGCCTTCCCTCGACTGGAAAGAATGGTGCGGACCTGCACCGCTGCTTGACTACCGTCCGGGCATCGGGCACCGTTCATGGAGACTTGAAAAGGAATATGGAAACGGTCATCTTGTCGACTGGGGGATACACCATATTGACATCATAAGGAAGATAATGGATAAGAGGATGCCGGATGCATGCCATGCTGCGGGAGGTATCTTTGTTCTGAAAGACCAGGTAACGACACCGGATACCCTGACTGCCTCCCTGGAATTTGCCGGACTACCGGTATTATGGCAGCACAGGCTCTGGGGAAATGGAGATGTTACAGGGGAATTCAACAATGGTATCTTTTTTTACGGGGAAAAAGGAAGTTTGCTTGCGGAAGATGAAAGACTTGTATTGTTCACTGCAGGGAAAGAAGTTAAAAGGGAGGATATTTCAATCCCTTCTCCCCTGATGCAGGAAAATCATGTATGGAATTTCCTTGATGCTGTCAGGAAGAAAGACCGAAATCTGATAAGCTGTGATCCGGAAGATGCATTTTATTCAACAGCCACGGTTCAGCTTGCCATGATATCATATTACACCGGAACAAAGGTGAAATGGGACAATAATAAAAAGGAGATCATCGATAATGCGGAGGCATCCCGCCTTCTGCAAAGGGAATACCGGGGGAAATATGTGCACCCATGGTCTGGAGACAGTAACTGAGCCGGCAGGTGATAAGATTACGGGTTTGTTGAATAAGATATATTTTATTCAGAAACTGCTTTTCAGGACACTTGCCGGAAGCGAATCAAACAGTGAACTGAGAGAGCCTTCATTTTGAATTATATTCACTGCTTCCGCAAAGAGGGGAGCCACGGAAATGATTTCAATTTTCTCATTGTTCAGCAGATGGGGATTGGCAACAGTATCAGTGACAATAAGTTTATGAATATGGCTTTCCATTAGTTTTGCAATTGCTTTTTCGTGAAGCAGAGCATGCGTCACCATAGCATAAACATGCTCCACGCCTTTTTTCTTCATAAGATTTGCGGTTTCAATCAATGTACCTCCTGAAATTGTAAAATCATCTACAATCAATGCATTTCTTGCTGCCAGGGGGCCGAACAGAACATTCACACTGGCTTTCTCACTATGATCCGTCCTGGTTTTTTCGCATATATAAACCGGTACTCCCAAATATGATCCATATCTGCGGGCATCCCGGGCAAAACCTGCATCGGGAGATACCACAACCAGATCCCCGATTGCCCTGGTCCTGATATATTCGCACAACAGGGGATAGGCATACAGGTTGTCAACAGGTTTTTTAAAGAATCCCTGGATCTGGGGACTGTGAAGATCTATTGTTATTACCCTGTCAGCACCTGCAGCCTCTATGCAGTCTGCACACACACGTGCCCGTATCGATACTCGCGGTTCATCCTTTTTATCAGCCTTGGCATAACTGAAAAACGGCATTATTACTGTAACTGATCTGGCACTGGATCGTTTAAATGAATCGATCCAGAAAAGCAGTTCCATGAATGAGTCATTGGCATTAAGGCCGACTGTCTGGACAATATAAACATCCTTGTTCCGTACATTCTCCCCGATTTTTACATATGTGTTTCCTTCACTGAACTGGAATACTTCCGATTCACCAGCTTTAATGCTGAGATAGCTGCACATTTTTTCAACAAAATCACGACTCGAGGAGCCTGCAAAAATCCTGATCCGTTCATTTTTTTTCTCCACTACACCAAATATTAATTATTAATTCATAACTGAAAATCCTGATATCTGCAAAATTAATATTTTTTCAGCCTGTTGATTCAATGGTAGCACAAGACAAAAAGTAAAATTTAGATTATTATATTATTGATAATCAATAGATTGATACAGTATTGATTTTTTTCCCGTAGTTATTGTTAATTGTTTTTTGAAAAAAACCGATCTTGCTTATATCCTGTAACTTATAAATAAAAAATTTGGATTGTTTCAAATTAGTTTTTATATTTGACGAGCAATACAATTAATCCTGAAAAATGTAACTACTTAATTACTGCCGGTTTAGTTTTTCTCTGTTTGTTTAAACCAGTGTACTGCCTGAAAATGATGTGAAGTTAAAAACATAAAATTATGGAACTGAAAGAAGTAACTGTTGAAAGACTTACCAGTCAATGCAGAGACCTGAACAGGAAGTATGAGCTCCTTCGTGATGAATACGAGCAAATCAAGGATCTGTATTCATCAATGCCTTCCCTTGAAAATCACAAAAAGCTGCATGTCATACACAGCAGGCTGATCCAATGTCTGGAAGAATTAAGTGATTCTCAAAATAAACTGATTGAAGCCTACTGGTCATATTTTGGTGTAAGACACTGGCAGTTCAGATCTGTCAAAACAGGAAGCGGCGTAATGCGTGCTTAAATTCAGATTTTCTCTTTGTTTTCCGGCGGATTCCGTATTCATTGTAAAAAGAGTATTTTTGTTTAATTTGCGTACATGAACCGGAAATAATTTATTCAGAGAAAATAATACATCTATGGACAAAAAGGAACTTGAACAAACGCTGGTGCTTATTAAACCGGATGCACTTAAAAATTCTTTAACAGGATATATACTTTCCGTATTTTCAGAATTTCATACGGGACTTCATTATTGCGGAGCCAAGATTGTACATGTAAGCCAGATGCTGGCCGGGGAACATTATGCCGAACACAGGGGGAAAGTTTTTTTCCCTGCAATTCTTGAATACCTGATGGGAGAGAGTCATTATCCTGACAATCCCATGAAGCGGAGGGTTATTGCGATTGTATACCAGGGAAGGGATGCCATTAAAAAGATCAGGGATGTTGTAGGTCCTACAAATCCTCTTAATGCAAGGGCGGAAAAACCGGGGAGTATCCGCTCACTCGGAACCCTCTTTCCTCTGAAGGATGATGAGGGCAATGTGATCGGACAGCGCATGGATAATCTTATACATGCTTCCGATACGCCTCAGTCTGCAGAACGGGAAATTAAACTGTGGTTCAGACCGGATGACATGCCCCCCCTGATGCATATTTACCCGACGGAAGCAAGCTCTGAATTTTATTATTTCAGGGAAAACAAGCTTTACAGGGAATATGAAAAGGATAGCATTTGTATTCTTGCACCTGCCGATGTGGCATGGAAATCTGATCTGGAAATATTGCAAAACATAAGCAGGGGGCTTCCGGCAGCGGGATCTCTTCACTCGGTTGTCGCCAAATACCTGATAAATTCCGGTACTGAGTGAGAATCGGGTTGTTTATTTTCCGATGCAGAAATTTCTGAAAATATTCTGAAGTATTTCATCAGTGGTTATTTCTCCTGTAATTTCACCCAGGTAGTGAATTGCATGACGGATATCTATTGCAATAAGATCTTCCTGAAGATTGTTTTCAAGTCCGTGCCTGACTCTTTGCAGGCTTTCCGTAACCTGCAGCAATGCCTCGAAATGTCTTGTGTTGGAAATTATTACGCTTTCCGTGTTTAGTCTTCCGGCATCAGCAAGTTTTGTCAGGAGCATTTTCAATTCATCAATGCCTTCCCCGGTCTTTGCCGATATAAACAACAGTGATTCATCCGGTTCCGGAATAATATTCTGCTGCATAACCGGTCTGTTTCCGTATAAATCATTGTCTGACTTGTTTATAAGTATTGCAATCTTTTTATCATCTGTAAACTGTTCCCGTATATTTTTCAGTAAAATACTGACAGGCTCAATACCTTCATTAATATCAGCTACCAGGAGAATAACTGATGCAGATATTATCTTTTCATGTGTTCTCTTTATTCCCAGGTTCTCAATTATGTCAGTTGTATCTCTCAGGCCGGCTGTATCAATAAATCTGAACTGAATTCCTTCTATGATCATTGTGTCTTCAATGGCATCCCTGGTAGTTCCGGGTATTTCGGATACAATTGCTCTTTCTTCCATCAGCAGCCTGTTAAGCAAAGTTGATTTTCCGGTATTGGGATTTCCCGCAATCACAACCGGAATACCATTTTTCACAGCATTTCCAAGACTGAAGGATGATGTCAGGCTCCCGGATACATCCAGGACCCTGTCAACAATTTCTAAAAGACTTTTCCTGTCGGCAAATTCAACATCTTCTTCCCCGAAATCCAGTTCTAGTTCAATAAGTGAGGCGAAATGAAGAAGATCTGCCCTCAGGGTGCTTATCTCATCTGAAAATGAACCTTTCATCTGGTTTATCGCGATCCTGTGGGCCATACGTGACTCAGATGCAACCACATCAGCAACGGCTTCCGCCCGGGAAAGGTCCATCTTGCCATTTAAAAAAGCCCTTTGGGTAAATTCACCGGGTTTTGCCGCAACTGCTCCATTTCTGATAAGCAGTTCCATTATTTTCTGTTGTATATAAGGAGAAGCATGACAGGATATCTCTGCAGAATCTTCGCCGGTGAATGAGTGCGGTGCCCTGAAAACACTCAAGAGCACTTCGTCGATTATTTCGTTTTCCCATTGAATATCGCCGAGTACAATGGTAAATCCCTTCTGCTTTTTCAGATCAAGCTTCCGGTCAGCAGGTACAAATATCCTTTCACAGATCCCAATGCTTTGCGGGCCGCTTATTCTTATTACAGCAATTGCCCCGCCGCCGGATGTTGCCGGTGCACAGATAGTCGTTTTGTCTTTTAACATTCCGGTTTGCCTTAAGAAAAGCAAAGTTAAAAAACATTATCATCTGTCAGATGGAATAATGTATCGCTTACAGCCGGGTGAGAAACCCGGTACAGCAAAGCGGTCATGGCCAGGGCGAAAGCCAGGGATGGTAGAAAACCTGAATTTATTTACCGCTCCAGATTCTGAACAGAAAAGAATGAATCTTCCACACTGACCCTGTCATCTATGTTGCTGAACAGTATTTCAGATTTTCTTCCTGTGATCCGGTTACTGGCGATCATGTTTTTGATCATATATTTTCCATCTCGGAACGATTGGATATCCTTTGTTTCAATAATTTTAAACAGCTCATTGTCAAAATTATAGAATTCCATTTTCTGCACATGGAATTTTTCCATGCATATATGGCTTATCTTTTTTGAATAGCCGTACTCGGAGGCAATATCTTCATTTTTCGGAATACTCTCGATCAGCCAGGTATTGGCATTACCGGAATTAGCTGAATGCCTGTGAGTAAAATCCGAAAGCGTGGGAGAGCTCATATCCGCATTTGAGAATTCTGAACTCATAAAGCTTTTCCCTTTGTCCCTGGATACTATTCGTCTTGTTTTCTTTAGAGCAGGAAGATAAATCCACATTTCATCAGCTTTATCCTTATGGTCAATAACAAGCATTGATGTTCCCCGCACATCGGCAGGTTCGACAAATCTGATAAATCTCTTTTCAAGGCCGCCGGGGAAACTTTTTGTTGTCATTGCAACCGTACGGTTTCTTACTGCTCCGTTTTTTTCGGTTATTGACAGTTTTATTGTGGCCTTCATTGATGAAAGAAGGCTCAGATCACGGCTTTTATTCATGATCTGCTCCGCGTCCTGCCCTTGTGCTCCCAGGGGCAAAAGCGGCAACGCCAGGAATATCAGAAGTAAGATTCTTGTTTTCATGTCTTATAAATTTTGGTTTACTCATATCTTTTTTTACAAACTGTGGCCTGAATTTCATTATTATGGCCGGAACCAGGATTATTGCGCCAAGCAGACAGGAACTTATTGATACTATGACAAGATATCCGAAGAAACGTATTGATGCGAATCCTGAAAATATCAGTACTGAAAAACCTGACATCACTGTCAATCCGTTAATCACTATGCTGCGTCCGATAATTCTCATTGAGGATCTGACAGATTCCTCGTATGACAGTCCTTTTACAATCTGACTGTTGAAACACCAGATAAACTGAATCGTAAAATCTACTCCCACACCTATCATTATTGATGACAACAGGGCGGTTGCTGCATCGATGGCTATCCCGGTGAAGCCCATAAACCCGAACAAAATAACAATTGAGACGGCAAGGGGTATTGTTCCTGTCAGGCCGCCTTTCAGTGAGCGGAATATCAGGGCAAGAAGAATGAATACGGTAAGCATTGCAAAAATCAGGGAAAATACCTGGCCTTTTATTATGGAAGAAGCAAAATCATTCATTATGACTGCATAGCCGCCTACTGTTACTATTCCAGGTATTTCCTTTATTCCGGATGAGATTACCGATTTAACTTCATTAATGGTTTTGTTATCCGGATTTGATAATCTCACAAGAACATGAGCACTGGTGTTTTCCAGGTTCATCATCTGGCTGAAATCATCAGGATCACCACTCATATTATATAATTCAAACATTTGTGCTATGCCATCGCGTGTTTCCGGGATACGGTCATACATGTTTTCACTATCGGTATAAATAGCCTTGCTCATCTCTCTTACAGCCTGTGAGATGGAAAATACATTTCCGACGCCATCCATCGTTTCCAGCCTTTGTGTAAGTCTGTCAATCCCGTTCATTATTTCCGGCTCCTTTATATCTCCTTCAATCATCACAGATACAGTCTGGGATCCGCCGAATTTTGAATTGATCAGATCAGAAGCCATCCGCACCGGACTCTTTTTCGGAAAATAATTTTCCTGGTTGGTCTCGATTTTTATAAAAGTGATACCAAGTGCAAAAATCAGGGTTGCAAATGCAAAACCAGTTATTATGCGGCCGGGATATTTCACTATCACCGAAGACAATTTGTCAAGCCAGGTTTTAAAGATGAAATGTTGTCTGACAGGCTGTTTTTTCGAACCTATTTGTCCCTTCTGGGCGTAAATCATTGCCGGAATGTATAGCAGACTCATTATTAATGCTGCTGTCACTCCCGTTGCGGCAAGTACTCCAACCTGTCGTGCAGGAATTATGGAATGGGCAAGTAATCCAAGGATGCCTGCAATTGTTGTCAGACCACTGAAAAGGATTGGCATGTTAAGTGTGCCGGTAAGTTCCTTTAACATATTTCCGGTAGAAGCCTCATCTTTTCTTTGATTGATTTCCTGGAACCTTGTTACGAGATAAATCCCGTAATTATTAGCCACAGCAATAAGTATAACAGGAACGAGCAGACTGATTATTGACAGTTTCCAGCCCAGCAGCGGAATCATGCCTGTACATAATGCCGTTGAAAACAGAACCACGCTGAAGGGCATCAGAACCGCTCTCCAGTCATTAAGGTTAAGTTTCAGTACAAGCAGCATCAGGAACAGGGCTATTGGCACGAGTATCAGTGCATCCCTTTTTACATCCTTCATAATATGCTGACGTATATAGGGCAGGCCGCCAGTCAGAACTTCAGCACTGCTTTGATGTGAGGCAATGATTGAATCAATTTTCTGTATGGTTGTCTTTTCCGGTTCTGCCTGATTTATTGTGGCAGTAATAGAAGCAGATGTCATATCCGATGAAATCACTATATCTTTTGCGAACCTGTTTTTGAGAATTTCATCTTCCAGTGCGGCAAATTCATTTGGATCAGAAGGTATGCGCATTATAAGCGGATCTGCGGTCATCATGCCTTCAGTACTTGTAATGGTTCTGACGGTAAAAGGTGATATTCTGCTGGTTACACCGCTGAGTCTTGAAATATCCCTGTCTATCTGTCTTATACTGTTGAGATTACCGGGAGTAAGAATAGTGCTGTCCCTGAAGATCACCATTACAATATCCTGTATTCCAAATTCTGTTTCAATCTTATCTGTCAGTATTCTTGATTCCATCGTTGAAGGAACATAATTCCTTATTTCGGGATCGGTCTCCGAAAACGGAATAAGGGATCCGAATCCAAGTCCCAGTAGAATACATATGAGAATTATTTGTCTGTAATATTTGATGATAAAATTTGTCATTATGCTAAAAATCAACTCTTACTGCTATTCTTACACAATTCATAAAATCCTTTACCAGGTCATGAACAGATCCTTTTCTTCCCGAATAAATATCTCCGCCCGCACTGATTGTAAGTCCGTCAGCGGGTTTATACCTGATCTCCGGCATAAGAAGGAGATCACGTGAGGTGAAATTATAAAGTGCCAGGACCGAGGGAGCCAGTCTGCCATAGAAAAGATCGGTTTCAATCCTGAAACCAGCAGAGTGGTAAGTCTTTTCAAGCTGATAGTTATACAGCCTGTTGAAAGACCCTACCTGAAGCCTCACATACTCGTCCATGTCAAATTCCGGATCTGCCAGCAGATTTGACAGTTTGGCAAGGTCTGGTTCTGTACCTATCAGGGATTCGGCTGCAGGTACTTCATAATCTATTATGGTCTTACCCGAATATTCAGCGCTAAAATGCCATTCACCCGGCATCCAGTCGACTCCTGCAACATATTTTAGCTCTTCCAGGGGGACGTATTCTTCTGTTTTATAGGATTTGTATGGGATGCTCCATGAGGCTTCCCCGCGGATTCCAAAGTTTCCGGCTGTAGTTTCAAAATCAAGACCATAATTTCTGATCCTGTATGGTGTCATTGTGATTTCCGCAGAAGGAGAAGGAAATGATCCTGACATATCGAGATCAAATGAGGTAAGTGCTGCACCGGGCAAGGGATCATAACCGTTGAACCAGGAAAGGCTCATGTCGGTTCCGGACAGATGGAATTCCGCTTTCAGTCCATAGCTGAACATATTTTTTGATGTAATCAGAGGCGGCGGCTGATTGATTTTTATCCAGCCCGGAAGGGGCAGGGGATCAATTAGCAGAACGGAAGATCTGTAATAGGGTACTGCAACTGCCTGAAGACTTAAAAAGCTGGCCGGATAAATTTTCAGGTCCAGCAGAAGATTGCCCATGTCCATATCTTCCGCATCAGGCGAACGTGATATATAATCCTGCGGATTGAGTTTTGAAGTGGGATTGGTAAAATCAGTACGTCCCCATTTGATAATGGTCTGTCCGGCAGTAATATCCCAGAATTTACCATTAACCTTTACATATGCTTCCCTCAGATTTATATTTTTTACCGGTTCAAGAAATTCTGTCCCGTATCTGAACCTGATATCTGCAAATGCCTTGAAGCGTATGTTGTCCTTTATTTCCGCCTTGAGTCCAAAATCCGAAAAGGCACTCGAGACATAAGCTTTGTCATCACTTTTATCCATGGTGCCATATAAACCCCCTCGTACAAATCCATAAAAAACAGACGGCTGTTCCGGACTACCTGAAAAAAGAGAGAAATCGTCCTCCTGAGCAGACAGGATCAATGGAAAAAATAGAAATTGTGTGAAAATAAAAATAAGAATTTTGTTCATCTGTTGTTTTTGTCACAAATGAACAGTTTTTAACCTGGCCCGTCGTCTGAACCAATTGTCCCGTACCACTAAAATCTGAATTACAAGTGCGGGCCGTCAGGGAAAAACCTTTCCCTGTATTCACTTGGAGTCATCCCCGTCTGCAATTTAAAAATAGAATTAAAAGTTGTTTTGGAATTGAATCCGGAATCAAAGGCAATTGCAAGAATTGTAAAATTATTGTTTGCAGGATCTTTAAACCTGGCTATTACTTCTTCCACCCTGTATTCATTTATAAAGGTAAAGAAGTTTTTGCCGTGCACTTCATTGAGAACCTGGGTGATGTGATGGCGGGGTATGTCTGTAATGACTGAAAGATCCTGTATGCTGAGATCCCTGTTGAGAAAAGGCCTGTCGGATTCCATTACGGAAATGAGTTTTTCAAGATATTCCCGGGCCTGATCATCCTTCAGACCGCTTTTCAGATATTTCTCAGGTTCTGTTTTTTCATCATTGTTGCTTTCAATTTCCGGATCAAATATCGCGGGCTGCCTGATTCCGTAATAACTATATACAAATGAAAAGGCAGAAATAAATCCAAAAACCACAAAATAGGGATCAAACGGTATAATGTCGCCAATCATGTTAAGTCCGCCCAGGATGAACAGGATAATAAATGCAAGGTAGAGACTTATGGATAATATTTTCAGCCAGTTCAGTGTCATTACATTTGAGGTGTAAGATACCAGGTCCTTCAGGTTTTTCTGATGTTTTCTGATCAATATGAATGCCAGTATGCTGTATACAGTCAGTGATGTGAACATGGCAGTGCTGTATACTATCCTGAGGGAAATGAATCTGTCGGGGACAAAAAAGCTTCTCAGGTCGCGCATAAGTGGTTTTGATCTGAAAATTACCGAAACGATGAAAAATGTAATAAATGGTATAAAATGGAGAAGGGCCAGCCAGTTAAATTTTTTCCTGGGATTAACCATAAAACTGATATACAGAAATAACAATGGTCCGTAGGTGAAGGAAACAAAAGGGAAGGAATACATTTCTATCACCGTTGAATTAATCAGGGCAAAAGTCAGTTCAATGCAAATAAGAAATACCCATGCAGCGAGTATCCTGTTGGCATTTGTAACGGGTTTCTTTGTTGAAATCAGTAATCCCGCAAAAAAAGATTGTGAAATACCTATATATAATACCGGATCAATATTTATCATTCTGCTGAATAGAATTTATTTCAAAGATACTAATAAGGGTTAAAAATAGTATTTTTGGGGGATGTCCGGGATTGCGAACCGGCAGAAACATACGGATTATGTTATAATAACCCCCAGTCGCTATGAGCATTCTTCTTAATAAAAATTCCAGGATTATTATACAGGGTTTTACCGGGCGGGAAGGAACTTTTCACTCTCAGCGTATGATTGAATACGGAACCGTGGTGGCCGGAGGGGTCACTCCCGGCAAAGGAGGTCAAAGCCATCTGGGACTGCCTGTTTACAATAGTGTTGCAGAGGCACAGGAACATACAGCAGCAGATGTCTCGGTAATATTCGTGCCTCCTGCTTTTGCCGCTGATGCCATTATGGAAGCTGCTGCAGCAGGCATAGGACTGATTGTTGCAATTACAGAAGGAATTCCGGTTTATGACATGGTTAAGGTGATGGAATTCATCAGATCGTATGAATGCCGTCTTGTCGGACCCAATTGTCCTGGCATAATCACTCCCGGGGAATCGAAGGCCGGGATAATGCCCGGGTTTATTCACAGAAAAGGCAGCGTGGGCATTGTATCACGTTCTGGAACGCTTACCTATGAGGCAGTTGATCAGATTACAAAACTCGGACTGGGGCAATCAACATGTATCGGAATAGGAGGGGACCCGGTCATAGGAACATCTGTTCTTGACATTGTTAAGCTGCTGATGGCAGATGATGAGACTGAAGCCGTGCTTATCATTGGTGAGATAGGCGGAAATATGGAAACTGAAGCAGCAGAATGGATAAGGATGAACGGTACCAAGCCGGTTGTTGGTTTTATTGCGGGCCGGACTGCTCCCGGGGGAAGAAAAATGGGGCATGCAGGAGCAATTATCGGAGGAAAGGCAGATACGGCTGCAGCCAAAATGTCAGTAATGAGGGACTGCGGCCTTTATGTGGTTGAATCACCTGCTGAAATAGGGGATGCTGTACTACAGGCACTTCGGGGCTAAAGCCTTGTCATGGACATAGTGAGGAACTGGATTCCCGTTCAGGGAAATATGTCCGGTGCTTACGGCCGGCCGGATCCTGATTGTAAGGCTGACAGGGATTCGAACAACATTAAAGACTTTCTTTTATCTTTGCGACTGAACAAAAGCAGAATGATATGGGACTATTAACAGGAAAAACAGCTATAATAACCGGAGCTTCAAGGGGTATTGGAAAAGCCATAGCTCTTCTTTTCGCCGCTGAGGGAGCAGGTATTGCAGTTACCAATATTACCGATGACGATGAGTTCAGGGGTACAATCCGTGAACTGGAAGCATACGGAGTTAAGGTAAAAGGCTATGTGGCCGATGCAGCAAGTCTTTCAGATTCCGTGAAAATCGTTGATGAAATTGTGAAAGATTTTACAAAAATTGATATCCTGGTGAACAATGCAGGAATAACCAGGGATACCCTTTTACTGCGGATGACGGAAGAGCAATGGGATTCGGTCATTACTGTAAACCTGAAATCGGTCTTCAATATGACAAAAGCCTGCATAATGCTGATGGTAAAGCAAATGAGCGGATCCATCATTAATATGAGTTCTGTTGTGGGTGTTTCGGGAAATGCCGGTCAGAGTAACTATTCAGCTTCAAAGGCAGGTATCAATGGTTTTACAAAGAGTATAGCCAAAGAGGTTGGTTCACGTAATGTCAGGTGCAATGCAATCGCCCCGGGCTTTATTCTCACTGAAATGACAGAAAATTTGCCTGATAATGTCAAAGAGGAATGGATTCGCCAGATACCCCTTAAACGTGGGGGAACTCCTGAAGATGTAGCTAATACAGCTTTGTTCCTGGCATCTGACCTTTCATCATATATTAACGGGCAAATAATTCACGTGTGCGGTGGTATGTTAACTTAATTATTTTTATTATATTTACAACTTCGCAGGGTGTCTATCCTTTTAGCACGAGGAAATGCAGCGAGACATATTTATTCCACACTTATTTTAAACAGGCACCCTGCTTCTTTTATTATATCCCCCCCTGAAGATGCATAATATTATATTCGTTCTGATAATAATAATTCCCCTTTCAGGCTACCTGCTCGAACAGTATCTCAACCATCTCAATTCAGGAATGTGGTCAGACAAACTTCCCGAAAAGCTCAGGGGAATATGTCCTGAAGAAGAATACAGGCGGTCACAGCAGTATGACAGAGATAATAAGAAACTGTTATTCTGGTCATCCACAATAAATCTGGCAGTCATTTTACTGATGATAATTGCAGGGGGTTTTTCATTTGTGGATGGTGTCGCCAGAAGTTTCAGCATAAACCTGGTCATCGTTGCCCTGATATTTTTTCTGATCATCGGATTTGCTTCGGAAATCATCAATATGCCTTTCAGCTGGTATGACACATTTGTAATAGAAAAAAAGTATGGTTTTAATACCATGAAATCCAGGACTTTCTTCACTGACTATCTGAAATCGTGGCTTATAGCACTTATTGTTGGCCTGCCTGTACTGGGTCTTTTAACCTGGTTCTATTATAAGGCAGGGGCCCGGTTCTGGTTTTATGCATGGGGACTGGTCACTGCCCTGTCAGTTTTTATAAATTTCTTTTATTCGGAACTGATAGTGCCACTTTTCAACAAGCAGACGCCTTTGCCGGAAGGCAGTCTGAGAGACAAGATTGAAGAGTTTGCCGGAAAGGCCGGATTCAGGCTGCGTAATATTTATTTCATTGACGGTTCGAGGCGGAGCACAAAGAGCAATGCTTACTTTTCAGGATTCGGGAAGAAAAAAAGAATTGTCCTGTATGATACTCTGCTGGACGAATTTAGTGAGGAAGAAATAGTAGCAATACTGGCACATGAAATTGGCCATTATAAAAAGAAACATGTTCTGACAAATCTCCTGCTTTCGGTTATGATTACCGGACTAATGCTTTTTCTTTTTTCTCTCGTTGTTGATAATCCGGTACTGTCCGGGGTACTGGGTGCCGGAGAAACCAGTTTCCATCTTGGTCTGATCGTTTTCGGAATACTTTACAGTCCCTTGTCTCTTGTTATTGGACTCATGACCAATGTTTTATCCCGCAAAAATGAATTTGCTGCCGACAGATTTGTAAAGGAAAATTACAACAGTGAGATACTGGCTGATGCACTCAGAAAGTTATCGGTCAAAAATCTCACAAACATGATGCCTCACCCTCTTTATGTTTTTTTCCATTATTCCCATCCGCCCTTGCTTCAAAGACTTGAAAGACTGGAGTGAATTTCTGCGACAGACAAATTTTTCATAAAAATATTTGGTTGGTGAAACTGTAATCAATTCTTATATTTGCAGGATTTCTGCCACCTTAGCNNCGGGTTCGAATCCCGTTTCCCGCTCTTGATAATCAGGGACTCAGTACAATATGCTGCCGGTTCCTGTGGATTTTTAAGTGGTTAGTTATAGTGGTCAGCTATTTATCCTGTTTGTTAATTCAATCAGTTTATTTATATCTGCATCATATTCCGCAACATATTTCTTCGGAAGCTTTCCGTAGCCTTTTATCTTTCCTGAAAGTGTGTCAGTAAGGACCTCCCATATTTTGGCGCGTTTGGCTTTTATAACTCTCTCCAGGCTGGTCTTTTCTGCTGTGGTACCATATTTTTCAGCCATTTCACCGATGTATTTCTTTGCTTCCCGGATTGATTCAATATTGTTTGCCATTGTTTTGTCATCTATATCTTTTATAAGCAGATTACAGCATGAGTCAGCCTTTTTCGTCAACATATCCTCAAGCTCCAGCAAAGATTTTTCAACAA
>LSQX01061903.1_pt1 | contig 18949 bp, 15 predicted proteins | sample 654561 | NCBI WGS metagenome assembly LSQX01 (sample SAMN04489861, study PRJNA283612) | anaerobic digester metagenome | isolation source: 4 biogas reactors fed with cattle manure at either 37C or 55C with and... | place: Denmark: Kongens Lyngby | collected 2014
TAACAAGGGTTTTCGGTGATGCCCGCCTGACTGCCGTTGAGATATCACAGGTTGATGAAAACATAAAGCCGATTGAAAACACAGGCAAAATCGTCGAATGTGACGCACTGATTCTTTCCGTCGGGCTTATCCCCGAAAATGAGCTTGCCGAAAGCCTGAATGTTCGGCTTGACCCCAAAACGAAGGGCCCTGTCTGCGACGCAAACCTTATGACAAGCGTTGAAGGTGTTTTTTCGTGCGGGAATGCCCTCAATGTCAACGACCTTGTTGACTATGTTTCCGAAAGCGGAGAGCTTGCAGGCAGTTCGGCTGCCAGATACAGCGGGCAAAGCAGAGAATTGATTGAAATAGATTCAGGCAAGGGTCTGCTCTGCCTTGTCCCTCAGCAGCTGGATTTAAAGAGCGAAAATAAGCAGACCGTAATGTATTTCAGGAGCAGGGATGTTATCAACAACTGCAGGCTCACCCTTACCGTTGACGGTCAAAAGGTGTTTGAAAAGAAATATGCTTTTCTGCGCCCCCCTGAGATGGAGAGGCTTATGGTTGATTTCAATAAATATAATCTTTCAAAAAGCTCTCAGGTTTCATTTGATATAGAGGAGGGAACAGCATGAGCAGCTTTGTTTGCATTGTCTGCCCCAAGGGCTGCACATTGAATGTGACCCGTGAGGGCGAAAAAATAAATGTCACGGGCAACAGCTGCAAAAGAGGCGAGGCCTTTGCCATTGCCGAGATAACGAACCCGAAAAGGACAATTTGCTCAACTGTCAGAACGGTGTTTGAGGATGTACCGGTGCTGCCTGTCAGGCTTTCTGCAGATATTCCGAAAAGCAGAATTTTTGATGTCATGGGCGAAATAAATAAGGTGGTTGTCAAAACCAAAATAGGCAGGGGCGAGGCAGTAATTAAAAATGTCCTTGGTCTTGGTGTTGATGTAATAGCAACCAGTGATATACTCAAAACAGCTGAATACTCACTCTATGCCGAGAAAAAATCAGTTTAAAAGGAGAGATGAATATGAGCAAGCCTTATACCGGCTTTGAACCGAAATGGATAAAGGAGCCTGCTCCCAAGGGCAGCTACCGCTCGATATTCCGTTGGGGCGACCCGGAGTTTGTCAAATATCCCAAGGAATCATTGTATAAGCTCATGAAAGAAAAATTCAACATGACCGATGATGATTTCAAGCAGTATGACGGCGATATCGGCTGGGATAAGGTTGAGCTGTCATCCCCTCCTAAGATGGAGCAGAGTCATATCAACGCCTTTAAGGAGATTGTCGGCGATGAATTCGTTTCAACGAGCGATTATGACCGCCTTGCCGTTGCATATGGGAGCACGGCCTTTGACCTGCTGAGAATCAGGCAAAGGCAGTTTGACAGCCTGCCCGACCTTGTCGTCTATCCCGACACGGCTGAGCAGATTGAAAGAATAGTAGCATACTGCACCGAGAATAAAATTCCGCTCTATGTTTATGGCGGCGGCAGCAGTGTTACAAGGGGTGTCGAGCCGGTTTTGGGCGGAGTATCCCTCGATATGCGGCTTCGCTATAACAAGGTTCTTGATTTCAATGAAATTGACCAGACAATAACTGTCCAGACAGGTATGTCCGGCCCTAAGCTTGAGGAAACCTTGCAGAACGCTCCAAAGCTATTCGGTGCAAAGCGAGCCTATACCTGCGGGCATTTCCCACAGTCATTTGAATACAGCAGTGTCGGCGGTTGGGTAGTCACAAGGGGAGCGGGGCAGAACAGCACTTATTATGGCACAATAGCGGATATCGTGCTCTCACAAAAATATGCTACCCCGATTGGCACAATAAAAACCACCCACTACCCGAGGGAGGCAACAGGCCCCGACTTAAACCAGATAATGATGGGCAGCGAGGGTACCTTCGGTATTCTTACCGAGGTGACTTTAAAGGTTTTTCGCTGGATGCCCGAAAACAGGAAGCGCTTTTCATTCATTTTCAAGGATTGGGAAACGGCACAGAAAGCCGCAAGGGAAATGATGCAGTGCGAGTCCGGTTATTCATCTGTTTTCCGACTTTCGGACCCCGAAGAAACGAGCCTTATGCTGCATTTATATAATGTTGATGAAACGCCGCTGCACAGGCTTTTTGATATCAGGGGCTATAAGGATATGGAGAGGTGCCTGTTCCTCGGATTCACGGACGGCGAAAAGGGCTTTTCTAAAAATGTTGCAAAGAATATGAAAAGAATAGCAAAGCAGCACGGTGGCATGAGCCTTACCTCCTTTGTGACAAAGAGCTGGGAGAAGGGGCGTTTTACCGACCCATACCTCAGGGATACATTGATGGATTTCGGCGTAACTACCGATACTCTTGAGTGTTCCGTCAATTGGTCCAACATGGCGCAGGTGCATCGTGATGTCAGGGAGGTCTGCCACAGGTTGCCCAACACAATTGTAACGACGCATATGTCCCATTGCTACCCGCAGGGAGCAAACCTTTATTTCATCTTCATAACAAGGATGAACGATGCCGCCGCCTTCAAGGAGTACCATACAAGCATACTCGATGCTATCCAAAAGTCAGGTGCAGCCATAAGCCACCATCACGGCATAGGCAAGATGTTTGCGCCGTGGCTTGAGGGTTATATCGGTGAAAAGGAGTACGGTGTTTTCAGAGTGCTTAAGGACTACTTTGACCCGGACTTCAACATGAACCCCGGCGGAACAATCGGGCTTGACCTCAAGGATGACGAAAAGAGAAGGCTCATTGAACCTGCCGATAAATAAGTGTTCAGGCAAAGCTTTGGTCAGATGAAAAAAACTGATATAAAAATGCAGGGAACGGTCTCACCGTCTCCTGCATTTATTTTTTTCTTAAGTCCATGATGACATTTGGGTAATGCTGTTACCTTTTAAACATCTTTTCGTTTTCAAGCACTATCAGCGGCACTAAGGAAAGCCCTAAGACGGCAAGGCACTCAATTAGATTCATGGGAACGACATTAAAAATCACTGCAAGGGGAGCTATTGTCATAACGAGTATCTGCATCAAAGCACAAATAATTGTTGACAATACCATACGCTTATTTGAAAAAAGCCCGATTGAAAAAATGGAGTGTGAGGACCTCATGCTTTGCGCATGAACAAGCTCACTGAAGCTGAGAGTGGAAAAGGCCATTGTCCTACCCAATGCAACGCTGCTTGCTTGACCGAATGCATTGCAGCCAAGCACAAACGCAAGCAGGGTGATTGCACCCACCATAAAGCCCTCAAGCCCGATATCGTAACCCATCCCGTCAGCAAAAAAGCTCCGCTTTGCGCTAATGGGCTTTCTTTTCATTATGTCGCTGTCTATCTGTTCAAAACCGAGTGCTATGGCAGGCAGGGAGTCCGTGACAAGGTTAACCCACAAAAGCTGAATAGGCAATAGTGGCGAGGGCATTCCGAGAACAGAAGCTATGAAAATAACAAGGATTTCGCCCACATTGCAGCTTAAAAGGAAGTGGACGGCTTTTTTGATATTCTCGTAAATGCCTCTGCCCTGAGCCACTGCCTTGACTATAGTTGCGAAGTTATCATCGGTCAGAATCATTTCCGCTGCACCCTTTGCAACATCTGTTCCGCTTTTGCCCATGGCACAGCCAATGTCCGCAGCCTTGAGTGCAGGTGCATCGTTGACCCCGTCACCCGTCATGGCCACAACTTCGTTGCTTTCCCTGAAAGCCTTGACTATCCTGACCTTGTGCTCAGGCGTTACCCGTGCAAAAACTCTGCAATCTTTGATTTTTTCCGCAAGCTCCTTTGCAGACAAATTATCAAGCTCATCACCTGTCATGGATATTGTGCCCTCTTCGAGTATGCCAAGCTTAGAGGCTATTGTGTTTGCCGTGACAATATGGTCACCGGTAATCATGACGGGCGTAATACCCGCCTGCTTGCAGATGCTCACAGCTCCTTGAGCCTCGGGACGGGGCGGGTCAGACATCCCGATAAGCCCGCAGAACACCAATGCACTTTCCTTTGCCATATCTGCCGAGTAGATATCCCTGTATGCTACGGCTAAGACTCTCAGGCCTTCGGCTGCCATCTCGTCATTCTGAGCCATGAGCTGCATCCTCTTTGTCTGTGATAAGGGCATCTGGGCACCGCCTACCAGCACTCTGTCACAGCAGGAAAGAAGAATATCGGGCGCACCCTTTGTGATTTGTCTGAAAACCGAAGGGAATCTATGTACGGTTGTCATCAGCTTGCGCTGCGAATCAAAGGGGATTTCAAAGACTCTGGAGTATTGCTCCCTTTGCTCATTTATATCTATTCCTGCGCTGTGGGCGGCAAAAACAATTGCATTTTCCGTCGGGTCACCTGCTGCCCTTGCCTTTGACTTTTTGCCTATGAGAGTTGAATTGCAGCAGAGAGCGGCAAGAGAGAGCATATTTTTGGCGGCAGGGTTTTCAAAGGCTATTACACCCTGCGAGTTTCTTAACTGAGTTACGGTCATAATATTTTGAGTGAGAGTTCCGGTCTTGTCGGAGCAGATTACCGTCGCCGCCCCAAGGGTTTCGACTGCCGGCAGAAGCCTGATAATCGCATTGCTCTTTGCCATGCGCTCAACGCCTATGGATAGCACAACCGTTACAATGGCGGGCAGACCCTCCGGTATTGCCGCAACCGCAAGGCTAACGGAGAGCATGAAGCTGTCAAGCAGAGAAACGCTCCTGAGTAGCCCGATTAAAAATATCACCGCACATATAAGAACAGCTCCGATACCCAGTATCCTGCCGACCTTCGCAAGGCGGATTTGCAGGGGAGTCTGGGGAGCCTGCTCACTGTTGAGAAGGCTTGCAATCCTGCCGATTTGAGTGTTCATCCCTGTTTGCGTCACAACTGCGGTGGCATTGCCCGTTAGCACAATTGTGGAGGAATAGAGCATATTCTTTCGCTCTGCGAGCACACATTTTTCGGGAAGAACGGCGTCGGCAGTCTTTTTGCATGGCATTGATTCGCCTGTCAGTGCGCTTTCTTGTGTTTTCAGCCCGTTACATTCTATTATTCTGGCATCGGCAGGCACATAGTCGCCGGAGCTCAGTTTTATAATATCTCCCGTCACTATCGTTTGAGTCGGTACGCTTATGATTTTTGAGTCGCGCAGCACACGGGCAGTCGGCGCAGAGAGCTTTTTGAGCGCATCAATAGCATGTTGCGCCCTGCTCTCCTGAACCACGCCTATTATTGCATTTACCACTACTATGAGAAGTATAATAATCGGGTCAATATAATCTCCGCTTCCCTCCCAGAGTGCAGTAAAAAAGGAAATTCCGGAGGCTATGAGCAATACTATTACCATGAAATTCGCAAATTGGGAGAAAAATCGCATAATAAGGCCTTTTTGTTTTTTCTCAATAAGCTTATTCTCACCGTCACTGTTGAGTTTTGCTTTTGCATGAGTCGAGGATAACCCTGTCTGCGGGTTTGTGTTTAGCTTTTTAATGACCTGCATTGCCGTATTTGAGTGCCAATTCATTTTTTCACCCCGATATTTAAACAAGATTGAATACTAACATTTATACTCAAAAGGGATGAAAAATAGTATTGGAGAATATATTACAGGGAGAAAAATAAATATATTGACATTTTTTGTCTAAAAGTTGTATAATATATATATGTTTATATTTTGGGTGGGCAGTTTATGATTACACAAGCATTAAGAAAATTAAGATTATTAAACAATTATACACAAAAACAGGTAGCGGAGGTTTTAAATATCGACCGCTCTACATATGCCTATTATGAGAGCGGCAAAACAAAACCGGACCTTGCCCAGCTAGCAAAGCTTGCAAGGCTTTACAGTGTGTCAATAGACCATATATTAGGCATATCCGCCGATGCAGATATGCTTTATGACAGCAATAACAAAAGCCCCTATTATTTTGAAAATGCTGCAAAAAAGCTTGCCGCTCTGAGTGACGATGAAAAAAGGCTGGTGCTTCTCTACCGTTCCTGTGAGGATAAAAATGCTGTGCTTGACATTGTCAGAAAGCATGCAATTAACGAAAGTGAAAGTGATAGATAATAAACCAAATATACTTTAAGGCATCGGTAATCCGGTGTTTTTTTGTATTCCTCACCAAAAACTCCGCCCCTTTTTCAGCACAATTATCGCTTGACTTCATATCCCCCTTTCTATATAATGTTATATACATTCGACATATACACAAGATGTAGTGCAATTTTTTTGGGGGCAATTAAAATGATAGAAACAATAATTAAGAGGGACGGCAGAGAAGTCGATTTTTCTGTTGATAAGATAGCCGCTGCGATTTTCAAGGCGGCACAGGCTCTGGGCGGCAGAGATTATGAGAAATCAATGAGCCTTGCAAACAAAGTGGTTACAGCTCTCGAGGAGGAGGGCCTTTATAAACCTACCGTTGAGCAGGTTCAGGATATGGTTGAAAAGGTGCTTGTTAAAAACGGACATGCCAGAACGGCAAAGCTATATATACTATACCGTGCAGAGCGCTCAAGGTCCCGTGAAAAAAACACAAGACTTATGAGGATTTATGAAGGCCTGACATTCAAGGACGCCAAGGACAATGACATCAAGCGTGAAAATGCCAATATTGACGGCGACACTTCGATGGGCACAATGCTCAAATACGGCTCGGAGGGAGCAAAGCAGTTCAACGAGCTTTTTGTGCTTAAGCCGGAGCATTCAAAGGCTCACCGTGAGGGTGATATCCATATACATGACCTTGATTTTCTCACTCTTACCACAACCTGCTGCCAGATTGATATTATTAAGCTATTTGACGGCGGCTTTTCGACAGGGCATGGCTATCTCAGGGAGCCTAATGACATTTCGAGCTATTCCGCACTTGCCTGCATTGCTATCCAGGCAAATCAAAACGACCAGCATGGCGGCCAGAGCATCCCGAATTTTGATTACGGTATGGCAAAGGGTGTTGCAAAAACCTATAAAAAGGCATATGTGAAAAATGTCGGCAGGGCGCTTGAGCTGCTTTGCGATATTCCCGAGGGCGACAATGCCGCAAACGATATTTTGCAAAAAGTCAGCAGTCAATTCGGTGTTATACCTGCACTTTCAAACGATAACGAGTATCAGAAGCATGAAGCGATGGTACTCGAAAGCGATTATAAACTGGATAACGAAACCATTTCAAAGGTTCAGTCCTTCGCACTCAAACGTGCTGTCAAGGAAACCGACAGGGCAACATACCAGGCAATGGAGGCACTTGTTCATAACCTTAACACNNACCTCCGCAGAGGGCAGGATGGTCATTAAGAATGTTCTTCTGGCAACCGAGGCGGGGCTTGGCAACGGCGAAACGCCCGTGTTCCCGATTCATATTTTCAGAGTAAAGAGCGGTATAAGCTATAATCCTGGCGACCCGAACTATGACCTTTTCAAGCTGGCATGCCGTGTTTCGGCAAAGAGGCTTTTCCCGAACTTTTCCTTTATGGATGCTCCATTTAACAAGCAGTATTATGTTGAGGGCGACTATGATACAGAGGTTGCATATATGGGCTGCCGCACAAGGGTTATCGGCAATGTCTATGACAAAACAAGGCAGAAGACGGGCGGCAGAGGGAACCTGAGCTTCACCTCCATAAATCTCCCCAGACTTGCAATAAAGGCGCACGGTAATACGGATATGTTCTTTGAGGACTTAGACAGAAAGATTGACTTGTGCATTGACCAGCTTTTTGAGCGTTTTGAAATTCAGTGCAGAAGAAGGGTTAAGAATTATCCCTTCCTCATGGGGCAGGGAATATGGCTTGATTCCGACAAGCTTAAATCAGAGGATGAGCTTTATGAAATCCTAAAGCACGGCACCTTGTCAGTTGGATTCATTGGCCTTGCCGAGGCTCTTAAATCACTGACAGGCTCGCACCACGGCGAAAGCGTTGAATCACAAAACCTGGGGATTGAGATAATCGCCCATATGCGCAACCGCATGGACGAGCAAAGCTTAAAAACCGGCCTTAATTTCACTATGCTTGCAACTCCCGCCGAGGGATTATCCGGCAGATTTGTTCGTATGGATAAGGAGAGGTACGGCATTATCCCCGGCGTGACGGACAGGGAGTATTACACAAACTCCTTCCATATTCCCGTCTATTTTCCAATATCCGCATTTGAAAAAATCCGGCTTGAGGCACCTTATCATGCACTCACAAATGCCGGGCATATCTCCTACATCGAGATGGACGGTGACCCCACGCAGAACCTTGACGCATTCGAGGCTGTTATCCGCTGCATGGCAGACAACGGTATGGGATACGGCTCTGTTAACCACCCTGTTGACCGTGACCCTGTATGCGGCTTTACTGGAATCATTGGTGACGAGTGCCCGAAATGCGGCAGGCGTGAGGATGACGGGAATGAGGAATTTGAGCGTATTCGCAGAATCACAGGCTACCTTGTGGGAACACTTGACCGTTTCAACGATGCAAAATTTGCAGAGGTCAGGGACAGAGTCAAGCACTCCATAGGCACAGGCCTCGGTGAGATGGAGAAGGTATAAAAGCTCTGAAATTCTTTCAACAAACAAAACAAATCGGCGCCCGATGGATTCCATCGGACGCCGTAGCTTTTTATGCATTTATGTACTATTCAAGGATTTCCTTTGCAACCTGCGCTAGCTCCTTAGTATCTATGAATTGAAGCCTGTGGGCGTCGGTTCCAAAATTAAAGACTGTACCTGCCTCCTTGCCAATTGACCACATTCTTTTGGCAAAAACGGGGTCACTCCTTATTGCCGAAATGTTAATCTCAAAGGCTGTTTCGTGTTCCCTCGCGAGGGTTAATAAATCACCGAGCTCATTATCCGTCATAGCCCTGGTGAGTGCGCATTTGTCCTCACCCATTGCGCTGACATGGCCGCCGACAATGGGGTGAGCGATGCAGTCGGCCTTGCCGGATTTTAGCAGGGATGAGATGACCCCATAGGCATGAACGGCATAGCCTCTGGGTGAAGGATCTTCCGGATGCTCCCAAAACCCAACATGATAATGGTTGCAGGCATAGAGCTTGTAATCAAGAATTTTTCTGACCTGCTCATTTTCAAGCGTCTTGCCCACACCGTAGCAGGAGAGCTCATTGCCGAAAAGAATTCTCAGCTTTGTGCCTGTCTGCTGCGCCTGCCGCCTAAGTATCCCGTTTCGCTCAATGCATTGCTCATTTGAATTATCGTCATTAAAGTGGTCAACAAGGGCAATAGTATCGAGGCCTGCCTTTTCGGCTGCGTCTATTATATCCTTTACAACCATTTCATCCTTTGCACAATTTGAATAGTTGGTATGAATGTGCAGGTTCTGCCTTGTAAGGATATCAATATCATAGGTGTTTTCGTGAAAGTACATTTAATAATCACCTTTTTATGAAGCGTTTGTAGTTGAAACTTCTTTTTTTGTTGTAGTCGTAGTATTGGAGTTAGTAGTTGAAACTGTCGGCTGCGTTGTGGGCATTTGAGTCTGGTTTTCTTCAACAATATCAGCAGCATCCGTTGCCTGTATGGCACTCAGATAATAGCTGTCCCCGTCATTTCTCAATGTTATTTTCATATACTTGCCCGGCTCGGGTGCAATATAGTTCCCCTGTTCATCCTGTGTCCACTCACTGCCGCTGAGATAGCCAACCGTCAATATGACGGACGAGCCTTTATCATCAATTTTATAAACCTTAGGAGTGTAGGTGGGCACAACGCCTGTCAACGGAATGATATAGCTTTTGAGTGCCGAATTATAGGTAAACTCATAGGCACTGCCCGAGGCTTTTGTGTGGTCGGGTGCAATGTCACTGCCAAAAAGCTTTTTGAACTGCGCTTCGATATCCTCCTGAGGGACGAGCATACCCGCCGTTTCACCCTCATAAAGCTCATAGTCATTCGGCGAAATATCGCTGTTGAGCAGCGACCAGACGGTTATATCAATAAGCTGGGACATATTTGACTTGCTTATATCGTCAAATGCATCCGGGTCATTCATTACAACGGGAACAAGAAAGCTCTCGTATTCGGCGCACTTTTCGGAATCATCTGTGATTTGGTTAATTTTATCAACGCCCCATGTGACTGCCCTGACAGCTCCTACAATAGCAAGAACTATGATAAGAAGACCAAGAGGAAAAGCCCAGCGGTGAGTCCGCCTGTGGGCAGGGTTTATGTCGTTCGGCATTTTAATGCCCTCCTTTTTGGTTGCAGTTTCAATTCGCTTTGTACTCATATGTAAAGCAGTGTGATATCAACTCTTTGTTTTGCAAAACTCTGAATCGGAAGGAATAGCCGCTTATTACCACATCTCCGATGCAGATTTTTTCTACATATCCTCCGCTGTCCCTTGAGATTACCTGAATCCATTCAGCCGGATTCTCTGAAAGAGTTATTTTTATATTGTTTTCCTTTGCGTAGGCTTCTATGTAATCCCTGAGCTCATCAGAGGTAATGGTTTCGGTTTTTGTTTTTATCTTCTCAATGCTTTCTATGCCGCCCTTAAGATAGGGGTACTGGCTGCCGCCCCATGTTGCCTGTGCGGATGTCGTTTGCCCCGCACAGCTTGCAGAATAGGGAGTAAATGCCGGCTTATTGTTGTATGATACATATTTTCCAAGCACTTGCTCAACAGCTTGGTCAATAAGAGCATTATATGTATCCTTATAATATGCATGCTGAGTGCTGGACACCTTAAAATTATAGTATTTTGCGTATGTATAAACTGTAACAATCTGCGCTTTTATGGCCTCTGTTCTCGCCGCCTTTGTACTTTCTCTCAAATCTCCGATTTCAGCCCTTGCCGAGCGTGCAAGATATTCTCTGATGTTGATAGCCTTGTTGCCGAATAAAACGGTTTCAGGTATAGCTCCATCTGTTTTTATTGAAGTGCCGGCATAATAATGCAGCAGTATTCTATCATATGTCCAACCCTGAGCAGAATATGCAAGGGCTCCCTGCTGGCTCATGCCCACACCGTGCCCATAGCCTTTTGTTTTGAAAGTAAAGGTTCCGCTTTTTGATACAGCAGGCAAGGTTGTGGTTATAGGGGCTTTTGTCGTGGCCGTTGTGCCGTTGGTGATTGGTTTTTTGGTGGTTGTCGGCTTAGTGGTTATTTTTTTGGTGGTTGTCGGCTTAGTGGTTGTCGGCTTAGTGGTTGTCACTTTAGTATAGTCTGAAGCAGGCTCAATTATTTCATCTATATTAGGAGGAGCCGTTTCTGGCTTTGCGACAGCTACCTGTGTTGTAGGCTGGTTTGTGGTTGAAATCTGAGAAACCCTTGTTATGTCAGTGCCGGAGGTTTCATTGCCTTGAATGGTCAAATATGAATAGTCTGAGGAATATGTAATTTCAGCAGGGGAAAATAAATACTCAACTGCAAATGCCTTGATGTTATCAAAGAAAAAAGCAACTATAAAGCACAGGGCTATGGTTATCAATGCAAAGACAGCAATAAATATAACTGCCCTTTTCGGCTTTGCTTTTGAGACCGACGAATAATCCATTTGAACAACATCGCCTGAGGATAAAAGCACATTCGCATCCTCGGGCGGAATACCTTTGTTTTCGGTATATTCGCAGAGCATTTTAAAGAGCATATCCACTGCACCGTTGGCAAGCTCCTTAGGGCTTTCGCCGTTATCGTTGCTCAGCTTGATAAGACGGGCATAATCCTCGTTTGCAACAGATACCAGAATGAAAAGCTTGTCCCCCTTATCATCCGTTGAGTAAACCTTTGATATAGCAACACCGATATCTGCACCGGCCTCGTTTTTGGCGGTTTTTGCAAGTGAAGCAACATGGGTTTTCAAAGGAGTGTCGGGGTTCTGCTCATCCTCACAGGGAACAAAATCAATGTTCTTTGTCAGCTCAATTACTTCGGAAAAGCGCTTTTTAACAAGGCTTGCGGTCTGCGTTATTGCCACGGCAGCCTTGAGATTTGCCTGAGAGAGTGCAACATATGCCTTATAAGCAGGGGATTGCTCGTCAACGGGCTTTACAGTTACGCAAGGCTCCTCCTTTTGAACGGAATCGGGGTCAACTGCAAACTTTATATAGTCAATAAACCCATCGTCGAAAATTTCGTCAAACATCCCAACATCCAGAGGGATAAATATCAGGTGCTGATTGCCGCTCTTTATCCCAAAGCCGGAATAGAGTCCGTTTTTCGTCTGAAAAACCACGGAGTCTTTTGGGACTACGGAGTGTGAGGTAATAATCTTCGCATTAGATTCATCCTCATTCATGCTTTGTGAAACAGTCCTGACGATGCGGTTGTTGAATTCACCCTTGAGGCGCAGGGAGCGCAGCAGTAGCTGCTTTTGCTCAAGAAAAACATCAATATCTGCCGCAATAAGAATTATTTCATCCTGCTCAAAGGCTTTTGATAAGCCTAAAAGAAAATCCTTGGAATTATCATAATTTGAAAATGACTCAGTATCCGGCAGGATTTCACTTACCGCCTGTTGAATTTTGCCGTGAACAGACGATAGCTCTTTTAAACCTTTTCCAGAAACAGAAATTAACTTTAATTTCATTTTAATCTCCTCGTACGGGTAATTAATCAAAGCGGTCCAAAGTCCATTTTTCATAAGAGCTATAAGGGTTCTTACCGCCGTTATATGTGTCATACCAGACCTGGGGATACCTTGGGGAGGGGTTCATTTTTGCCTGCGAAGTGTTCACATAAGCCTCCTCGCCCTGCCGAACCATCCTTGCAACAACAACCAGCCGTGCGTTGTGGAACTCATATGAACAAGTGGAGAGGGTTAATATTTTATCGCTCGGCTTAATATCAACCCCTGTTGTGTAGAGCTTGCGCTGGTCAAGCTGCTCGATATATTCCTCAAAATCGCTGTCGCTTCTCACATTTGTGAAAATATAGTTAAAGACGTAGCCGTTATCATGCTCCTTATCGGCATTTGTTATGAACACGGCAAATATTTTCCACTTATAATCCTTATACATGGTGTCAAATTCAATTATCGGTGCGGATTTAAAGCCCTTGATTGTTGTGTACTCCTCAAGCCTGCCGAATATCAGGTCATCGGTCATCATGTTATGGCCGTATATTATTGTGTTGCGGCTTAAAACCAGCAATCCGTTTCTGTAATCCAGGAACGGGCAGCCGTACTTGGACTCTGAGCCATAAAAATTCCTTTTAAGGTATTTCTCGTTATTTTCAGCCTGAACAATTGCCGTTTCGATATCAAGCCCGGAAATCTTCAGCCAGCCCGCAAAATCACTGTTGCTGGCGTATAGCCCCGCAAAGGCAGGGTTAATCCCGCTCGGGAAATCAACATTCGGGTAGCTTGAAAAAACATCCGTATCATTTTCACTTGTTTTCATCTGCGAAATCCTGTTGTTGTGGATGCTTTCAATAATCGGCTCAATGGCATATTTATCAGCCAGAATGCCCACACATAAAACCATTGTAATAATTGAAGCAGTTAACACAAGCTTCCTCACCTTTTCGCAGGCGGTGTCACCCTTCAAGGGAATAAACTGCTTTAAAAAAGAGCGTTTCTTTTTCATTTCAGGGGCAGTCTTTTCTTCGGGGAGCTTGTCCTGCTGAGCTGTTGTGTTCTCTGCCAAAGGCTCGGCACTATCCTGCGAATTATCAAGCCTGAGAATTCTTCGCTCTCCTCCCGAGTTTTTATCATACTCATATACGGGCGGATGCTCATAATCATTTATTTCCCGTGAGTTATTGACCTGAGCAGAATTTTCTATGATTTTCTCAATATCAATCCTTGCAATGTCTGCAGCGTCATTTTCGTTACCGTCATTATTGCCAAAGTTGTTTTTTAAATCAGACATTACGCTTTCCTCCAGTCAGACAAAACACTCAGAATACTAATTATAAGTTGCGCTTTTCCAATTGTCCGCATTTTTGTAGGGATTGGATAAACCGTATTTGTTATACCAGCGCTGCGGGCGGCGGTAATTCTCGTTTTCAATGACCTTCGTTCGGTCAACGGAGTCCAACTCCGATTCCCTTAGCAGCCTTGCAACAACAACAAGGCGGGTATCAATACTACTGCCAAAATCATATGTACAGGTTGAGAGAGTGAGAATCTTATCTTTGGAATTAACATCGACTCCTGTAGAGTAGAGCGCCCTCTGCTTAACCTGCTCCAGATAGCCGGTAAAGCCGGTTTTATTAATGTTAGGCTCAATGTAATAGAAAACATAGCCGTTATCGTCGCTTGATTTGGTCGATGACATAAAGACAGCAAAGACCTTCCATTTATAATTCTTATAAATTGTATCGTATTCGATAATCGGGTTTTCGATAAAGAAGTCGGAATTTTTATATTTGACAAGGTCATAAAAGACTTGCTCGTTACTTTCCGTCGTGTGTGCATAGAGTACGGTGTTTTGAATAAGTTCCTTTTGCCTTGCCCTGTAATCCATATAGACATTGCCATACCTTGTGTAGTTTTTATAAAAGTCGCTTCTCAAATAAAACTTGTTATTGCTGCTCTGAAGAACAACCGTGTCGATTGAAGTGCCGGGGATTTTCAGCCAGCCCACAACATCGTCATTCAAAGCATAGAGCTTTTTAAATTTATTCTGCATACCCTTTGGGTAGGAGACATTAAAGTTATATTCCTTAACATCATCCAAAAGGCTGCCTGCAGAGCGGTGCGGATTTGTTGCCTGTCCGTCATCAATACTGAGTTTTTTTGCATAAACAAAATTGATTACACCGATTGAGGAGCAGCACAGGACAGTCAAAACAAGAAAAACACATAATGATGCCTTTATCAGCTTTTCTTTATCCATATTATCCTCCCAAGAAACCTTCAAGGTAAAGCCTTGCCATGTTTAGCGCATATGAGGAAGCTACATAGCGGTTATATTCACGGTCAAATGACCTACCTGTGATGAGCTTGTCAACAAATGTTTTATCCTTATCTGCAAGAGCTATATATATAAGCCCTGCAGGCTTGTTTGAGGAGTCGTTGCCGGGGCCTGCAATTCCGGTAACGCCTATGCCGATATCCGCATTGCCTGCCCTCCTTGCTCCCTGCGCCATTTCTGCCGCCGTCTGTTTACTGACCGCACCGGAAATTTCGAGAGTATCGGGTGAAACGCCGAGAATATCAACCTTTGTTTGGTTTGCATATGAAACAATGCCGCAGTCAAAAACTGAGGAAGAGCCGGGTATATCCGTAATTCTTTTTGCAATGTAGCCACCGGTGCAGCTTTCGGCAAGAGCTATTTTTTTACCTTTTTCGGAAAGAAGCTCGACCACTCTCTGCTCAATACTGTCAGTATCAATTCCATAAACATAGCTGCTCAGGCGCGCCCTTATTTGTTCTATCATCGGCTTGCAAAGCTCATGCGCACTTTTTTCGTCAACCGCAGCAGCGGTAATGCGCAGCAGTACCTCGCCGTCCTTTGCATAAGGGGCAACAGTCGGGTTTTTATTGCCTAGCAGGTCACCAACCATCTCCGCCAACGCACTTTCACCTATGCCCATGGTTCTGACCGTATGAGATATTATTGAGCCGGAGGAATACTTTTTCAAAAAAGGCTTAGCCTGTTCAATGAACATCGGCTCGAGCTCTCTGGGCGGGCCGGGGAGCAGTATGAGGCATTTACCGTCCTTTTCCATTGCTGCTCCGGGTGCTGTGCCGTTATCATTCCTGAAAACAGTGCCGCCTGCAGGTATATATGCCTGCTTTTTGTTGCTCGCTGCCATGCTTATGCCTTTTGAGCGAAAATATGACTCTATATTATTGAGTACCTTTTTGTCAACTGTCAGCTCAAAGCCCATTACCTCACAGCAAATTTCTTTTGTCAAATCGTCCGGCGTAGGTCCGAGCCCTCCGCTGGTGATAACGATATCACTCCTCGAGAGTGCGGTGCGAACCTCATTGGCAAGCCTTTCGCTGTTATCGCCGATAACGCTTTGATGCAAAACCGCTATTCCCATTGCGGCAAGCTCCTTTGAAAGGAAGCGGACATTTGTGTTCAAAATATCACCGAGCAAAAGCTCCGTTCCGACACAAATTATTTCACAGTTATGCATCATTTTCCTCCGAAAATCTTATACTATTTCTGCTCCGAAGGGCAGTAAAGCCAGCTTTGCGAATTTAAAACACTGCAGCCCGAACGGTATCCCGATTATTGTAATACAGAACACTAATCCGAGCACTAAGCAGGTCAAGGCCATTTCCCAACCTGCCAGAAAAATCCACAGCAGATTAGTAAGAAAGCTCACTGCGCCCGTTGCGAACCTGATTTCTTTACCGAATGGCCAGAATGCAAGCCTTGCGAACTTAAAGCATTGTATGCCCCAGGGGATAAACACTATTGTCAGGCAGCATAAAAGCCCGATTAAGAACCATTCAACGCTTAACACAAGCCCGCCCGAAAGCATCCAGATAATATTACCAATAGTTTTCATAATGTCACCTTATTCCGAATCAATCACAACAAGCCTTGTATTGTTGGCAGCCTTGTTGATAAGGGCATGGACATCAAGAGCTTCTTCCGCCTTTTCAACTGCCTCAAGTTTAGGCCTTGTTCTTGGGTGTTTTGGGGTGAATACGGTGCAGCAATCTTCAAACGGAAGAATAGATATATCAAAGGTTTCAATTCTCCTTGAGATGGAGATAACCTCCTCCTTATCCATTCCAATAAGCGGGCGGAATACCGGCATATCGGCAACTGCATCTGTGCAGACGAGCGCATATAGAGTCTGGCTAGCAACCTGACCTACGCTTTCACCTGTAATTAGAGCTGCGCAACCCTCCCGCTTTGCAATTATGGAGGCTGTTTTCATCATAAATCTTCTCATTATAATAGTAAACAAATCCTCCGGGCAGTTTTCCTGAATCCTCTCCTGTATCTCCGTGAAGGGAACAACAAAAAGGTTGATTCTGCCGCTGTATTGTGCAACCTGCCTGAGCAGACTGTGCACCTTTTGCTCGGCTCTTGCGCTTGTATAGGGCGGGGAGGCAAAATGAATAGCCGTAAGCTTGAGCCCTCTTTTTGCCATCATCCAACCCGCAACAGGGCTGTCAATCCCGCCGGAAACAAGGAGTGCAACATCTCCGGCAGTTCCCACAGGCATACCGCCGGCTCCCTTTATCTGATTTGCATGAATATATGCATACTTATCCCTGATTTCAACCATAACAATGATATCGGGGTTATGGACATCGACTTTTAGATGACTGAAGTTTTCAAGCAGCTTCCCTCCTACGCTTGTACAGATTTCGGGTGATTTGAAGGGGAAGCTTTTATCAGACCTCTTTGCTTCGACTTTAAAGCTACCTGCGGCGGCGAGCCGGGGGGCAAGGTACTTGCATGCATAGCTGAGAATTGTATCCATATCCTTCTCGACTGCTGCGGCACGGGAGAATGCGGCAATTCCAAAGACCTTCCCAAGCCTGTCGGAAGCTTCTTGCATATCAATGCCCTCATCGAGAGGTTCAACCATTATTGTTGACTGTGAGCTTGTGTATTCCCATCTGCCAAGGTCAGAAAGCCTGTGCCGTATATTTTTAATCAGCTTTTCCTCAAAGGTTCTGCGGTTAAGCCCCTTGAGAGCCAGCTCGCCGTTTTTTATCAGTATAATTTCCTTCATTATGTTACTCCTGTGTATTATTATCATCCTACCTGCGGCGCTTGAGGCTACCCTTCATTTCGTCGAGCACCATGAGAAAAGTATCAATCTCTTCAAAAGTAGTCATGCGGGAGAGGCTGATTCGCAAAGCACTTGCTATTCTGTCATCACTCAAGCCCATTGCTTTGAGCACACGGCTCTTTTTACCCTTTGCACAGGCAGAGCCGCTCGAAACATAGATTTCCCTATCTGAAAGATAGTTCAGCATAGGCTCGGAGTTGAGACCATCAACGGATATATTAACAATATAGGGCAGGGAATTCGGCGGTGAATTTATGGTAATACCGCCCATTCTCTCCATCTCATAGCAGAGATAATCACGCAGCCTGCTAACCTGCTCAACCACTGTGGACGGGTTGGGCAAAGCCTTGATTGCAGCTGCAAAGCCTGCGATTAAAGGCATAGGTTCAGTGCCTGGGCGCAGCTTCTTCTCCTGCAAACCGCCATAGGTTCTCGGCACAAGGAACAAATTCTTTTTCACATAAAGAGCGCCCACACCCTTTGGGCCGTGAATTTTATGAGAGCTTATTGACAATATATCAACATCAAGTGACGAAACTCTGATTTTTATTTTCCCGAACGCCTGCACTGCGTCACAGTGAATATATGCCGGTGACCCGGCCGCATTGACAGCCCGCCTCGCAGCATTAACAGGTTGAACAGTTCCCACCTCATTATTAACCAACATGAGGCTGACAAGGATTGTATCCGAAGTTACTGCCCTCATTAAATCCTTTTCGGAAAACCTTCCCGAGGAGTCAACCGGAAGCTTGACAACATCATAGCCCTGGGACTCTAGAAATCTGACCGGCTCCTCAATGCTTGAATGCTCAACAGAGGTAGTGACTATCCTTTTTCCTCGCCTTTTTTGAGCATTTATCGTACCAAAAACAGCGATGTTATTGCATTCCGTTCCTCCCGAGGTGAAATATACTTCCTCACTTCTGCATGAAAGCTCTTTGGCAACTGTGAGCCTTGCGTCGTCAAGCAGTGCCTGAGCGCATATACCTCTTCTATGCAAAGAGGAGGGGTTGCCCCAATTGTCCCCGAGCGCTGTATTCATTGCTTCAATAGCCTGTTTGCAGGGAGCGGTTGTCGCACTGTTATCTAGATAGACCTCCACTATTTTCCCCTCCAAACCGCAAAATACCCAATTGTATACATAGTAGATTATACATCATATCAACCTCACTTGCAAATAATAATTTATCAAAACATGCAAATAATTGTAACAAATAGAACATCAGCCGACATTTAACAGTAATTGTGTCACAAAAATACTTTGAATGGTCTAAAAATTTTTTTTATACATTTTATAATATAATTC
>LSQX01048228.1_pt1 | contig 18947 bp, 18 predicted proteins | sample 654561 | NCBI WGS metagenome assembly LSQX01 (sample SAMN04489861, study PRJNA283612) | anaerobic digester metagenome | isolation source: 4 biogas reactors fed with cattle manure at either 37C or 55C with and... | place: Denmark: Kongens Lyngby | collected 2014
TCAAGGGGATTAGCTTTTCAGGGAATTGATAAGGCCCATAATTATTAGAGCAGTTGGAAATAGTAATCGGCAAACCAAAGGAGTTTGCATATGCACGGACTAAATGATCGCTGCTTGCTTTTGAAGCAGCATAGGGCGAGGTTGGTGCGTAAGGAGTCGTTTCCTCAAAGGCCGGGTCATCAGGTTCTAAAGTGCCATAGACTTCATCTGTCGAGATGTGATGAAAGCGCACTGAATTTCCATTAAATTTTTGTTCTTGAAGCCAAACTTTGCGAGCCGCTTCAAGCAAAACAAATGTACCCATAATATTGGTTTGAATAAAAGCATCCGGACCTTTCAGCGACCGATCAACATGGGATTCGGCAGCAAAGTGGACGATGGTGTCAATCTCTTCATCGCGCAGAAGGTTCTCCACCAAACTTTGATCACAAATATCCCCTTGAACGAAACGGTGGTTTTGTGGGTTAGGGAGATTTTTAAAGTTTTCAAGACTTCCAGCGTAGGTCAATAAATCAAGGTTGACCAGTTTGGCTTCAGGGTGTTTGTGTTGAACGTATCTGATGAAATTCGAACCGATAAAACCGGCCCCCCCAGTCACTAAAACGTTCTTCAACATTCAAACACCTCCGCATCTGAAAAACTTACCCCTAAACTGTCCTTCTCTGAAACAAGTGGCTGTATTCCATTAGGTATCGGCCAGGCAATATCTAGTTCTGGGTCATTCCAGTAAATGGTGCGATCGCCATCCGGGTCATAATAGTCGGTGGTTTTATAAACGACATCCGCACTTTCAGATAGCACCAGGAAACCATGTGCAAACCCAGGGGGAATCCATAATTGTTCCTTATTCATGTCAGAAAGAAAAGCACTGACCCATTGTCCAAAGTAAGGTGAACGTCGCCGCAAATCAACAGCAACATCAAAGATCTCTCCAGTTATCACCCGTACTAATTTTCCCTGTGTGTGGGTAATTTGATAATGTAAACCACGTAGAGCCCATTGTGTTGAAAATGAATGGTTGTCTTGAACAAAGCTCTGAGTAATGCCGCCTTGAGAAAAAACCTCTTTTTGGTAAGTTTCCACAAAAAAGCCACGGGCATCCTCAAATACCTTAGACCGAATTCTAATTACATCAGGAATGTTCGTTGGAGAAAAAATAACCATAAATAGTATTGTCTCTGTAAAGGACTATTATAACAGGTCTATTGGCTCGGTGTAAGTGCCATATTGCAATCCATCTTTATTAAAATTTTGAAAACCTATTTTTTCTTTTCGAATGAGTCTTGATAGGCGTCGCAAACACTCTCTGTTTTCCCCATCATCCTTACCTCACCGTGGTCCAACCACAAGGTGTGCTGGCATAAAGAACGTATCTGGTCAATTGAGTGGGAAACGATCAGAACCGTTGCACCGCTATTCCTGAAGCTGGCTATGCGTTCATAACATTTTTCTTGGAATGCGAGGTCGCCTACAGATAAAACCTCATCAATAATGAGGATGTCAGGCTGCCAGGCTGAAGCAACAGCAAAACCTAAGCGAGCATACATGCCTGAAGAATATGTTCGTAATGGTGCTTCGATAAACTCACCAACTTCAGCGAAGGCTATGATTTCATCGAGTTTTTCTTCAATTTCGTTTTGCGAATGTCCCAATAACGTGCCGTTGAGATAAATATTTTCCTTACCGGTTAGTTCGGTGTGAAAGCCCGCACCCACTTGCAGGAGGGGGCTAATGTAGCCTTTGACCCACACTCTTCCCTCTGCAGGGATTAATACTTTTGAGATCACTTTCAACAGGGTGGATTTCCCTGCGCCATTGCGTCCAACAATGCCGAAGATCTCACCTTGTTTAATATCAAGATTAATTTGCTTAAGAGCCCAAAAAGTGTTGTGCCTAATATGCCCTTGAACTCTTTTGATCATATATTCTTTAAAAGTTCGTATGACTTCGTTGGGCAATTGATAACGGATTGACACATTATCTAAGAAAATTGCGGAATCGATTTGCGGTTCGATTGAAATTGTATTAGACATGATAGGCAAATGTATCTGCTTTACTACAAAAGACAAACCAACCAATAATGAGTACGCCAAATGAAACAAGAGCCGTTGCAGCCCAGGTTTGAATGTGCGGGATAAAACCATCTAGCGCTAAAATACGGAATAAGTTCACAAGGTAATACATTGGGTTTATGTATAACAACAATCCGTTTAAAATTTTTCGGTAGAAATCAAGAGGCATTATGATTGGAGAAAGATACATCCAGGCTGTTAATAATACGGGGTACAAATCGGCAACATCTGGGAAAAACACAGCAATGGTTGAAATTAATAAAGCCACTCCTAATGAAAAAGAGAAAAGGAAAATCAAATAAATTGGCAGTAAAAGCATTGATGGCCGCAACGGAATTCTGGTAACGATAAAAATGAAACCAAGAGGGACGAGAGACAAAATGAAATTTACCATGCTTGCTAAAATTGTTGATAAAACAAATGAGGTCCGGGGGAGGTAAATCTGATGAAATAACTGACTACCCCACACCATGGAGCTTAAGGACATGTTAGTCGATTGCGAGAACATGGTCCAAACGATCACCCCGGTGAGAACATAGCCAGCATAGTTTTCGGTAGCACTGAAAACCTGAGAAAAAACAATGACCATAATGAGCATTGTTCCCAGGGGATTAAGCATTGTCCAGGCGACACCTAATATCGAGCGTTTATATCGAGCGACAATGTCCCTGCGGACGAGCTGATAGATCAGATCTCTATACTGATACAACGCAAATAGCTCCTCAATGGCTGGATGCTTTCTCTTTGCGCTGTCATAGATCATGGTGGTGTTTTTCAAATTAATTCCTCGTGGATAATCAGCAATTAGGTTACCTTAACATTGAAAATGTGTCAACGACAGGCACTAAGATTTGCTCTGCTTAGAAAAGAAGCTGCTTCATTTGATAAAAAGCCACTGGAACCCAAAAGGATCAAGTTGAAAAAATGTTGTTGTTTCTGCTATCACGCCTTGTGATTTCCCGGTCATCAAATCAACTAATTCTTTACCTGCGTATTTTGAAAGGTCCAAGGATAGGTTTTGATCCATATCGGTGAGATTTAATAGGCACAATACCTGTTCGTTGGTATGCGTTCTCAGGATGCTCAGGCATTGGGTGTGTTCTTTAGCTAAAAACTCATATTCACCCAATGCAAAAATGGGGTGAGCTTTCCTAACTTCGATGAGACGCCGCACCTGATTTAGTAAGGAATGTGGGTCTTTTTCCTGTACAGCAACATTGACGGTTTTATAAGAAAATTCGTTGCTGTCAATGACGGGCGCATAGAGCTCGTCTGCCTCGGCGCTTGAAAAGCCAGCATTATCGCTCTCATCCCATTGCATGGGCGTCCGGACACCGTTGCGATCAAATAGCCAAATATTATCACCCATCCCAATTTCATCGCCGTAATAGACAATGGGCGCGCCGGGTAAGGAGAATAACAACGCATTTGCTAACATAATCTTCCTGAGGTCGTTATCGAGCAAAGGGGCTAATCGCCTGCGGATGCCTAAATTAAGCCGCATGCGGGGATCGGGTGCATATTGTTCCCACATCCATTGGCGTTCCTCTTCAGTGACCATCTCGAGTGTCAGCTCATCGTGGTTACGGAGGAAGATGCACCATTGGGTGTAGTCTGGGATGGTCGGAGTTTGTGCCATGATCCAATGAATGGGGCTGGCATCGCCCTTACCCAGCGCCATAAAAATGCGCGGCATGACCGGAAAATGAAAACCCATGTGGAATTCGTCCTCATCGCCGAAATACGGTAAAACATCCTGTGGCCATTGGTTGGCTTCAGCTAAAAGGATCTTGCCCTTATAATTCTTGTCAAGGTAAGAGCGAAAATCTTTCAGTATTCGGTGTGTTTCGGGTAGATTTTCACAGTTTGTGCCTTCGCGTTCGATTAAATAAGGGACAGCATCAGCCCTGAACCCATCGATGCCCATGTCGAGCCAAAATTTCATTACCTGGCGCATTTCCTCAATAACTGCAGGATTGTCATAGTTCAGATCGGGCTGGGTGGTGTAAAAGCGGTGCCAGAAGTAAAGGCCTGCTTTTTCATCGAAAGCCCAGTTAGATTTCTCTGTATCAAGAAAGATAATTCTGGCATCCTGATATTTCTTATCCGTTTCTGACCAAACATAGTAATCACGGTATTTTGAGTTTGGGTCAGACCGTGATTGTTGGAACCAGGGATGTTGATCGGAGGTATGGTTGAGTACCAGGTCGGTGATGATCCGCAGACCTCGCTGATGTGCTTCATTGATCAAGCGCTGTAGATCTTCCAGTGTGCCATAATCTGGATGAACACCATAATAATCTGCAATATCATAACCATCATCTTTTAGTGGGGAGGGATAACTTGGAAGAATCCAAATACAATCCACGCCCAGGTTCTTGATGTAATCCAATTTGCTGATCAATCCCGGGATATCCCCAATACCATCGTTGTTAGAATCACAGTATGCCCTGATGTGGACTTCATAAAAAACGGCGTTCATATACCAGGGTATGTTTTTCTGAGTCATTTTGCCTCCCGTATTTATTATTTGATCATCCGCTTCCAGTATAGCGGCACCTGATCAGGACGGCAAGGGAAAGTTTTACGGTAGATGCAAACTAATGCATCAGAAGAATTCGTTTTGCAACCATTTGGATGCGATTCGAGTTTTTGTCTTTTTCCATAATGCCCTCTACCAAGAACGGACCTTGCTCACGAAGAATCAAATGAGATTGACGGTAGATTTCTGGCGGAATGAATACAGATGTCGACCCCTCAAGATCCTCGAGGGTTAGCAAGCCCATGCTCTGATTTGACCGGTTACGAATGCGGCGAAACGCCTGAAGCATTCCAGCCAGGCAGACTTGTTCCCCGATCAGGTTTTCTGCTTCAAGTGTGGACACAGCACCAGCGGATAGAATTTGATCCGCAAATTGCTCTAAAGGCGATAATTCCAAACTGACACCTAAAATCTCCTGGGCCGCCCTTTCTTTTTGGATGCTATCCCAATCTTCATTTGTTGAATTGTTTGAAAAGAGATTGAATTGACCAGGAAGGCGCTTGTGTTTAATTTGATCAAGCCCAGCGGGAATTGTGGTCAATCCTTCGAATGCACCGCATAAGATTAAATTTCGAACTTCTTTAGGATGTGGATCAACCCTGATTAAAAAATCTTCGAGAGAGAGAAAAGGCCTTTGGGCAATAATCTTCCGGACGGCTTTTTGTGTTAGTTCTCGAACTTGTTCCAACCCCATATAGAGAACGGGCAAGCCATTTGGATAACTGGCGTGAAAGCGCTCATTAGAATGGTTGACATGTGGCGGCTTGACTGTTAGACCCATACGCCGAGCTTCCATCAGGTAGACACGCTGGGAATAATATCCACCGCCATGACCCAGGACGGCACACATGAATTCTGCCGGGTAGTGGGTTTTACACCAGGCAGAATTCCACGCGAGTTGTGCATAAGAAGCTGCATGTGCTTTAGGAAAACCATAACCTGCAAAGGCGGCCATCATCTCCCAGATGCGCTCGGCGATGTCTTGTGGCATGTTGCACCTTTGGATGGCGCCTGAAATAAAATTGTTGCGCAGGGCGTTCATGATATTGTCCGGGTCAAAATGACTCATTGCACGCCGTAGAAGATCTGCTTGTGCGATGGAAAGACCGGCTATTTCATGTGCGATTCGTAAAACCTGCTCCTGGTACAAGATGACACCCTGGGTATCACTTAGTAAGCCTTCTAGCGATTCGTGAATATGAATGACTGCTTCTTCACCTCTGAAGCGACGCACAAAGACATCTCTCAAACCACCTCTGAGCGGGCCGGGACGGTACAGTGCAAGCGCAGCCATAATATCCTCGACCGATTCTGCCTGGATTTCTCGCAAGGTGGCGCGCATCCCTGGACTTTCAATTTGGAAGCAACCGATCGTCTTTGCCTTTGCGATTGTATCAGCGGTTTTGGGATCCTTGCGCGGTATCTGATCAAGCACTTGCAAACCGTTATGGTATTCCTTTTGATGCCAGGACTGAATTTGATCGGCTACTTCGCCTAAGACAGTGAGGCCGCGGATACCCAGCAAATCAATTTTCACCATACCTAGTTTTTCGATTCCATCCAGATCATATTGTGTATAATTGACACGCAAAGAAGTTGAGTAGGTGATAGGAATCAGGTCAGTGATGGAGAAGGGCGCAATTACAATGCCGCCTGGATGCACTGAAAGATGACGAGGGAAATCGAGAATCCTCATCGTATCGTCGATGATGGCTTTGATGTCGGGGCTTGCTGCTTCTTGAAGCAGGGGTAAAAAAAGGTCGGATAGTTCGGGGCCAGTTTTTGAAGAATAGGACGTTGGAAGCTTTTTTGAAAGCTGCCGAATAGTACCGGGTGTTAATCCATAGGCTTTGGCAACATCGCTAAAGGCGGACTTAGGACGGTACCGGGTGATCGTGCCAACCATGGCAACCCGCTCCGGATGATATTTTTTGAAAACGTATTTAATGACCTCATCCCTTCGGTGTGACGCGATATCTGTATCGATATCAGGTGGTTTGTTTCGAGCAGGATTTAAGAACCGTTCAAAATATAAATTCAAAGCTAATGGGTCGGGGCTGGTGATATTTAATGAATGTGCGACCAAGGACGATGCTGCAGAACCTCGTGAAGAAGTTGGTATACCGAGTTGACGAGCGTGAGTAAGGATGTCTTCCATGATAAGAAAGATCGGCTCGTAGCCCATTTCAGAAATAATTAATAGCTCGTGATCCAACCGGTTTTTAATTTCTGGCGAAATTTCTCGATAGATTTTTCGTGCACCATCGTAAGCACGCGTTCGCAAATAATCCACTTGAGATTGACCCTTTGGCGTTGGAAATGTTGGGTAATGTGTTTTGCCGATCGGTAGATCAAAATTACAGCGTTCAACGATCTGGGCCAGGTTTTCAAGTGCTTCCGGAATATCTTGGAACCTTTGCAGCAAGTCTGCCCGAGTGGGGAAATGGAATGGAAGGTTCGAGCGGTCATTTTTCTGGCCTTGCGCGATGGTTTTGTTCTCTCGAATTGCTGTGATGGTTTGGTAAAGAGTTCTATCTTTTGGGTCACGATAGTGAATATTCTGGCTTGCGACTAAGGGCAGGTTGGCAAGTTTCGCGATGTTAATCATCGCTTGTTCTGCTTCTAGGGGGCCGTTGGCGTAACGTTGGATTTCGAAGAAACAATCCAGATTAAAAATTTCTTTTATGTCAGTTATAAAACGTTCTGATAATTTCTGGTTTGCAGGTGTATTGAAAAATAGCTCCCTGAAAACACCTTTGAAACCGCCTAGCAAACAGATCAAACCCTGGCGGTATGTATAAAGTGTATCTACATCAATCGGGCGATCTTCAACCAGTGTAATCGAGCTGATGCGAGAGAGGTTCGACCAACCCCGGCTGTCTTTTACTAAAAACGCCAGTCGGCTGGAATGTCCGTGATAATCAAGGTCAAGTTCAAGCCCAAAGATGGGTTTAATATCAACCTGAAGGCAAGCTTCATAGAATTCAATCGCACCTGTTAGGTACTGGTAGTCGGTTAACCCAAGGGCTTGAATGCCATTGTTTTTGGCGGTTTGTGCCAAATCCTGTGGAGAAAGCAAGGAATCGAGAAAGCTATAATATGAGTGAGTCCGTAAGCACGCGAGTTTCATTAGAGATTTTTCAGCATTAATAATCGAACAAATATTCTATAATCATTATAAATGATTATTGATAGCTGGGCAAATGAGTTTTAAAAGCAAGTGACGTGTAGCAACGAAAGATTAAATTCGTATAGCATACACTTAAATAAAATAGCCAGGCGTTTTTCCAAACGCCTGGTTGAAGGTACTAAGGGGATCGGTGGTAATTTATTCGCCCCGGATAAAAGCCTCAGTTTTCTCCAGAGCCAGGCTATCCACATACTGCTCTGGGGGCGTTTTCATGAAATATGAAGAGGGGGCCAGTAATGGGCCGGCCAGGCCGCGCTCCATCGCAATTTTGCAACAACGCACGGCATCAATGATTACACCTGCAGAATTTGGTGCGTCCCATACTTCAAGTTTCACTTCCAGGTTCAAAGGTACATTACCAAAGGTTGTCCCTTCCATCTTGATGTGACAGAATTTTCGATCGGTCAACCAGGGTACATAATCACTCGGGCCAACATGGATGTCTTCTGGAGGCAATTCATAGGGCAGCATGCTGGTAACTGCCCCTGTTTTGGAAATCTTCTTTGATTCAAGCCGTTCATGCTCAAGCATATTCATGAAATCCGTGTTTCCACCAAAGTTGAGTTGATAGGTGTGGTCAAGCCTGACTCCGCGATCGACAAATAAACTGGTTAAAACGCGATGCAGGATGGTAGCTCCGACCTGGCTTTTTATATCATCACCGATGACCGGAAGACCGTGCTCTACAAATCGTTTTGACCAATAAGCTGAACTGGCAATAAATACAGGGATTGCATTCACAAAACCACAACCTGCTTCGAGAATTTGCTCAACATACCACTTGGTTGCCATCTCCGAGCCAACCGGAAGGAAATTAACCACGACATCGGTTTGAGTGGCTTTTAGAATGTTGATCAAATCATCAGTTGGGCCATCCGCTTTCGTTACAATTTTTTGAAGATACTCACCAAGCCCATCATGGGTCATACCGCGATGTACAGGTACATCCAGTTTTGGAACTTCTGCGAAACGAACGGTGTTGTTCGGAAAAGCAAAGATCGCTTCTGAGAGATCTTTGCCAACCTTTGTGTCGACGACGTCAAAAGCTGCTGAAAATTCAATATCTGAAACATGAAAACCCCCCAGATTGACATGCATCAATCCAGGCACACGTTCATCCTCTCTGGCGTGTTTGTAGAATTCCACGCCTTGAACGAGTGCAGAGGCACAATTACCAACGCCGATTATTCCAACCCGCACCTTTTTCTTGTCACTCATTGAAATAGAAATCCTTTCATTCTTTTATGTTCTTCATTGATGTTTGAATTTATATTAGCATTCTTTCTACCACATAATTTAAATTACGACAGCCTTAAAGAGCTTTTGATTGTTTTCAAATGAGGATTATCACCAATGTCTGCTGTTAAGTCATAAACTATTGAGTTAATGGCTGTTTGGCTTGACTTGATATGCCAGGACGATTAGAATGATGACTGAAAATTATACGAGGCTAAATGAAATTATTAGACGCACCTAAAAATATTCCCTTAAACATTATCAACTATACGGGGGGGAGAGGCGTTGATTCAAAGCTACGCCAGCTTGGACTTTGCCCGGGCAGGGTCGTAAAAATATTACGATATGCACCGCTGGGGGGGCCAGTTATGATTGAAGTCGGCGGACGTTCAGTTGCAATTGGCCGCGGCATCGCCGCTAAGATAAAAGTCGAGAAAATTTAATGCGCATAGGATTAATTGGACAACCCAATTGTGGGAAGAGTACATTATTTAACCAAGTTGCAGGATACAAGGCTGAAACCGGTAATTTTTCAGGAACAACTGTGACTTATACAGAATCTGCTGTGCGCCTTATGGGTGGCGTTGTTAATGTGGTTGATTTGCCTGGCACCTATTCACTGGCAGGAACAAACCCTGCTGAACGTGAAGTGATTAAATACTTGACCTCAAATGAAATTGATGTGGTGGTCAACGTATTGGATGCGTCAAACCTGCAGCATGGGCTGCTGATGACCATTGAATTGCTCGAGCTTAACATCCCAATGGTGATTGCTTTGAACATGATGGATGAGGCAGATCGAGCCGGGATTCATATTGATGTACAGGAGCTGGAGACGTTAATTGGGCTTCCGGTTATTCCAATGATTGCCTCTAAAGGGCGCGGTATTCAGCCATTATTTATTGCCGCTTTTCAGGTTGGCCAAAAAAGACAGTTACCCAATCAGCCAAAGTATAGCCACCAAATTGAAGATGCACTTGATGTGTTGGCAGGCTCACTTTCTGATGTTGAAAGTAATTTAAATCCACGTGCTTTGGCGATTAAATTAATTGAAGGGGATTCAATTGTTTTTGATGAGATATCTGACGAAGCCCCAGGCATCAAGGCAAACCTGGAAACCATAAAACAATCTCTTGTACATCAATTCGGTGAATCTGCAGATTGGATTGTCAGTGATGCTCGCACACAATTGGCAAATCAAATTTCTGCAGTCGTGATCAAACAAGGCAAACGAAAGATAACACTGCGCGATAAATTGGATGATGTTCTTTTGCATCCTTTCTGGGGGTATATCGCTCTGGTTGCAATCATGTTTATTTTCTTTCAGGCTGTATATTCGGTGGGCGAAATGATTGAAGCCCCTTTGATGGAAATTTTTGAGAATCTTGAAGTCTGGATTGAGGCGCAATTTAGCAATCCAGAGGCATTTTTCTCCCAGGTTTTGATTGGTTTGTCGCAGGGCATTTCAGGTGGAATTGCAATTGTACTGCCCTACCTGGTTCCATTTTTGATCGGCTTAGGGCTGCTGGAGGACGTTGGCTATCTATCAAGAGTGGCTTTTATGATGGATGCGCTGATGCACAAATTAGGCTTGCATGGGAAATCAATTGTGCCCTTTATCCTTGGGTTTGGTTGTAATGTGCCCGCAATTATGGCCACCCGCATTCTGGAAGATAAACGAGAACGTTATATTTCTGCGGCTTTGTCCACGCTGGTCCCCTGTGCCGCACGTTTAGCGGTGGTGTTTGGGCTGGTGGCCTTTTACCTTGGCCCGGGGCTGGCATTGGCCATCTATTTGTTTGACTTGTTTGTGATTGCCTTAACAGCCAGGCTGCTGAACAAGTTCTTACCTGACGACTCGCCGGGGCTGATCCTTGAAATGCCTGTTTATCGCGTTCCCACTGTTCAAGCAGTTTTCAATAAAGCCTGGTGGCGAATTCGAGAATTTATTGTTGAAGCCTGGCCGTTATTGATTATCGGCAGCGTCACTCTGGCAATTTTGAACTTCCTCAATGTTTCTTCATATTTGAATACATTGGTACGCCCAATATCATGGGCTTTAGGATTGCCTGGACAAGTTGGTGTTCCGTTGATCTTTGGTGTGCTCCGTAAAGAGCTTTCGCTGGTTATGCTGGGGCAAGCTTTAGGCAGCATGAATTTCCCACTGGTATTGTCCTCTGTCCAGATGATAACATACGCTGTATTTGTGGTGTTTTATGTTCCCTGCCTGGCGACGATGCTGGTGATTCGTAAGGAAATGGGGATGAAAGCGATGTGGTCAATTGTCGGCTTGACGACGCTGATTGCTACATTGGCTGGGTTGCTTGCCCGAATCCTTGCTTCAATCTTTTATTAATAATGGGGGATCATGGCTAAATTCGACCATTTCAACCTGATTGGACCAATCTATGATTGGATATTTCACCGAAGAAACCCAAACAGATTGCTTGAAATGGTGGGCCTTGCAGCGCATCACACTTTATTAGATATTGGCGGCGGCACGGGGAGGGTTTCCTCCCGATTTAGAGCGATTTCACCTTCAATCATCGTTGCTGACCCCGCGATGAAAATGTTGAAAGAAGCGCGTAAGAAAGGCTTGTTAAGCATCATTGCTAATTCAGAAACCCTACCTTTTCGCGAACAGAGTTTTGATCGTATCATCATGGTGGATACGTTTCATCATGTCGCCGATCATCAACTGGCTTTGGATGAAATTTGGCGCACGTTAAAACCCGGCGGCAGACTCGTGATTGAAGAGCCTAACATTCATAACCTGTTTGCAAAGTTTATTGCTTGGGGTGAAAAAATCTTGTTCATGCGCAGTAAATTTTTCCCTCCAGAAGCTATTGTTTCAATGGGTGCTTACAAAGACGCAGAAAATATCCGTTTAGTTACCAAAAACAGTATATTTTGGGTTATGATTGACAAATGCAATCGAGCGCTTGAATAAGGAGAACTGAAAATGACTGATATTGATGTACACTTAATAATGAGTTCAATCCCAGAACACTTCAATGCTGAACGGGCTAAAGGTGTTTCAGGTGTGGTACAGTGCACGTTTTCGGGTGAACAAGCCTCAGAATGGGTGATTAAAATACAAGACCAAACCTGCTCAGTTGAGCAAGGCGTGGCCTCAAACCCAGATTTAACGATTAAAGCTGACGCCGAAGACGGCGTTAACTTACTCAGAGGAAAGTTAGATCCAATGCAGGCCTACATGTTAGGGAAGATCAAAGTATTTGGTGACCTGGCCTTGGGTATGAAGTTGATTAACTTTTTCGACATGTAAGGGGATACATGGTTTAGCATGCCAGAGCGTGGGTTAGGCATGTAAAAAAAAGACGCCAGTTAATATAATCCCCAGTCATCGCCAATACCATCTTCCATCATGGTCGGGTCCCAGGTTTCGGAACCATAAGTGATTTCCGTGGCAATTTTGAGGATGGTTTCAGCCTTTTTTCGAGTGCTTTCCATGATAGAAGGCCCGTAAGGACAAAATGGCGTCGTGAGGATCATAGTGACCAGTGCATGATTATCCTGCAGGCTCACATTGCGCACCAACCCAAGCTGGACAATATCCAGACCTAGTTCAGGGTCGATAATTTCACTTAACCCCTCTTCTACCGCGACGGCAAGGTCGGGGTGGGTGTGTTCGATATCCCAGGTGGGGATAGGGCTGTTTTTCTCTTGTGTCATTTTTGTTTACCTTTGATTATATGTTTCAAATACGCAGCAATTTGACCCTTCGGGAACGCGAGCTTTGATTTCAAAAGTATCTATCATTTCTGAACGCTCATTGATCTGTTTTCCATCACATTTGTCCTGAAAAGGCGCATAAGTTTTTTCAAGGATGCTTGTCAATTGGACAACCTTAAAGAACGAGAAATCTTTACTTTATCGATGAGCGTTATTCTGCACCCTGGAAATCGAATTGTCAATATATATAGACTGAAACTGAATATGTTAACGTAAAAAAGATGCCTTAAAAGACATCTTTTTATTTGATAATACTAAAATGTAAATTACTTGTTACCAGCTTTTGCAAAGCCCAAAATCGCGTTGGCAATTAATGAGCCTGACATCGAGCGATGCTTGGACTGGCCCATCGGACTGGCTGCTAACAATGCGCCAATCAGCGCTTCAACGTCACTGCTGCCATCTTGTTTAGCCTGAAAGTAAGCTAATCCGGCGCGCATCAATTCATCGACACCCAGTTTTGGTTCACTTTCGGCGGCTTCGGCTTCTTTTTTGCCGGCCAACCCTGATAACAAAGATCCTAACAGATCACCCTGTTCTTTTTTGGGGGCTTCTTCTTGCTTGACATTGAGCAAAGATTGAACCAACAGGCCTAAAGTGTCTGGCTGAAGATCTTTGTCAGAAAAATTTAAAGCTGCGTCGGCCAACCCTTGGGCAAGTAATTTTGCGGAACCGCTTTGGGATTCCTTTTTAACAACCTGACTTGCATAGGTTAGTTGATTGACAACTGGCTCATCCGATTTTTTTGACACTGCGTTTTGGATGAGGTTAAAAATTTGAACCATATTGTCGCCATGGTCGTGGTTGTACTCATCAGCTTCGTTCAACACAGTTTTTTGATCTGTAAGTTGTGCGGAAACAACCTTAAAGATGGAACTTAAATCCATAATGACCGCCGCATTAATCCTTTAATTCATCCGGTAATTCAGGGATTTCCAACTCCATCCCGGCACGCACATTGCGTTCGTTGCCTTTGAGAATCTCTGTATTGTGCTCAAGCAATAATTGCCAGTAGGGTGGTGTTGCATGCTTGTAATATTTCAACGCAATATGGCTCAGAGTTTCATCTTCTTTAACGACATGTTTGGCGAGCAGTTCAGGTTTTTTCTCGCTTTCGAGTCTTGCTTTTCGCTCATCAATGGCTTTTTGTCTTGCTTCTGCCATCTCTTTACGAGCCTGTTCTTTTTGCTTTTGATCTTCAGCTTCCTTAACTTTTTTGGCTGCTTCAGCTTTGGCTAATTTCTCCTTGGCTTCTTGCTCCATTTTTTCCTGCAGAGCCTTTTTTGCCTTTTCAGCCTCCTGTTGAGCTTGTTCGAGCGCCTGCTTACGAGCTTCTTCTTCCTTCTTCTTTTTACCAAATAAACCCATTTCTATATCCTTTCTTACATTGGTTGATTAATTATCGCGGCTTATAATACCACGTAAGAATAGATTAGTAAAGTTAATCTTTTATTTGAATATAGTAAATTTCACCAAATAAAGCAAATTGTGCTATAATGCGATCGTTAACTCGTTATTATAATAGGAGAAATTATGAGATTAAATGCCCCTAAAAAAATTGTTTGGACAGTTGCACTCATTGTCGGCTTGATTGGAATTGTTGCTAACTTGGTAGCAATTCCTTTTATTTCAGGAATCAGCTTTTGGTTGTTAGCGATTGGCTGGTTACTTTTGATATTAAGTACTGTTCTTAAAGGAATGTAAGCCTGAGGCTTTTGGCAAATTATAAAGACTAAATCATTTCATAAGAAATTGTTCCGCGAATAAGCATAAACTAAAAATATTTTCATGCCAGCCAATGGCTTAGACTAATTTTGTTGTTGGTCATCGCAGGGTTACGGCAATCTTAAGCTCAACTCAATAATTGGGAACACCAATCAAAGGAATTAAATAAAACATTCTTCGAGCTTAGCCAGTGACCCTGCCTTTTTATTTCTTGTGTCTATATTTCATTAGATTATTAACTAAATTATTGACACTAAAAACCCCACATGCTATAATCCTCTAGGAATTTAAAATTCCGATAATTATGATAAAAATTGATATTATTAATAACTTCTCGCTGAGGTTTATCTATGTCCAAACTGGAAATAAGAGACCTGCACGTTTCTGTTGAAAACAACCCTATCATCAAGGGTTTCAATTTGGTTATGCAGGGTGGTGAAGTGCATGCCATTATGGGCCCCAATGGTACCGGTAAGTCGACGTTGGCCTATGCCGTTATGGGGCATCCGCGGTACGAAATTACCCGGGGAGATATCTTGCTTGATGGTCAAAGCGTGCTGGAAATGGCCCCCGATGAACGTTCCAGGGCTGGAATATTTTTGGCTTTTCAATATCCGGTTTCAATTCCGGGTGTGACTGTGGCCAACTTTCTTCGAACGGCAATGAATGCGCGCAGACGGCATGCTCATCTGCCGCAGGAAGAAATCTCTATTCTGGAGTTTCGGAAACTACTGAAATCAAAAATGGATTTGATTAAAATGGAATATTCATTTGGGGGTCGTTATCTAAACGAAGGGTTTTCGGGTGGTGAAAAGAAACGGACCGAGGCACTACAGCTTGCGTTGTTGGAACCCTCCTTCGCGATTTTAGATGAAACTGATTCAGGCTTAGATATTGATGCGGTTCGTATTGTCTCTGAGGGTGTGAACGCCATTCGGGGCCCCAAAATGGGCGTGATGGTGATTACCCATTACCAGCGAATTTTGAATTATCTCAAACCCGATTTCGTGCATGTGTTGTTTGACGGCAGAATTGTCGAATCTGGAGGGCAGCAACTGGCCTTACAGCTTGAAGAGCACGGGTATGATTGGATTCGTGATAAACACGGAGAAAATTTAATAGCATAATCATGTGCGGAGATTTTCAATGGGAAAAAACCCGGAGAAACAAATATTAACAGAGCTAAGTGATTATCAATATGGTTTTAGCGATCCTGAAACCTATGTTTTTAAGAGTCACAAGGGTTTAGATGAGGACGTTGTTCGGCAAATTTCTGGGATGAAGGAAGAGCCTGCCTGGATGCTGGATTTTCGTTTACGTGCCTTCAGGCATTTCCAGGAACGCCCGATCCCAACCTGGGGTGCGGATCTTAGCGATTTAGATTTGGATGACATCTATTATTATGTTAAACCAACAGATGTTGCAAGTCGAAGCTGGGAAGAAGTACCCGAGACCATAAAAGATACTTTTGATAAATTAGGAATCCCTGAGGCAGAACAAAAATATTTATCAGGGGTAGGTGCTCAGTACGACTCTGAGATGATTTATCATAGCGTTCTGGAGAATTTAGAAGCACAGGGTGTGATTTTTCTTTCAATTGAAGAAGGTTTGCGCCAGCATCCTGAGCTTTTTCGAGAGTATTTTTCTTCGGTCGTACCCATTCAAGATAACACCTTTGCCGCATTAAATAGCGCGGTGTGGTCGGGCGGTTCATTTGTGTATATTCCGCCTGGCGTTAAAGTCGATTTACCCTTGCAAGCTTATTTTCGGTTAAATGTGGCGAATATTGGTCAGTTTGAACGTTCCTTGATCATCGCTGACGAAGGTTCGCAGGTGCATTATGTGGAGGGTTGTACAGCGCCGTTATATATGACAAATTCACTTCACAGTGGTGTGATTGAAATTGTTGTTAAAAAGAATGCCCGTGTTCGATATACCACAATCCAAAATTGGAGCAACAATGTTTACAACCTGGTGACCCAGCGGGCAAAAGTGTTTGAAAATGGAACCATGGAATGGGTGGATGCAAACCTGGGCTCAAAAGTTACCATGAAATACCCGGCTTGTTTGCTAATGGAACCAGGAGCCCACGGCGAAGTTCTATCGGTTGCCTTTGCTGGGCCGGGCCAAAGCCAGGATGCAGGGGCCAAAGCGATTCACTTTGCACCTAACACAAGCAGTAAGATCACATCGAAATCGATCAGCAGAGGTGATGGGCGCGCGACCTATCGGGGGTTATTAAAAATTCTACCAGAAGCTGAAGGTGTGAAATCAAGCGTGGTTTGTGATGCCTTGCTTTTAGACCCGGAATCTCGCTCGGACACTTACCCCACCATTGAAGTCAACGCTCAGGATGTCAGTTTGGGACATGAAGCGACCGTTTCAAAGGTCGGTGAGGATCAGCTTTTCTATTTGATGAGTCGTGGATTAACTGAAGAAGAAGCTACCACCATCGTCGTTTCGGGGTTTATTGAACCCCTGGTAAAAGAACTACCCATGGAATATGCTGTGGAAATGAATCGTTTGATCCAGTTGCAGATGATTGGATCGGTGGGCTAGTTCAAGAAAGTAGATCTGGATCGATGAATTCAATGCCTGAACAGAAAAAGCACTCTGTCAATCAAGCAATCGAAGGCGCTTTGCCCCCGTTTAATTTTTCCTCTGACATGATCCCTGAAAATAAGGACGAGCGCTTACGGAATTATCGACAAAGCGCTTGGACAACTTACCTGGAAACACCTTTTCCTGCCCATAAGGATGAAGCCTGGCGCCGAACGGATATTCGCGAATTACACACCCATCATTTCACGCTTCCCCTGGGAAGAGGGAAAAACCTTTCTCAATTCCCGCCGGAGAAGTGTCTGGCCACAATTACCGAAGACGATCATCGTGGTGGGCAAATCATCTCCGGGGTTTTTGAATCGTTAACTGAATTAGACCCAGCTTTGGCTGATCTGGGTGTTATTTTTACAGACTTCCGAACCGCCGAACTTGAGCATGCCCATTTGTTACGAGAATTATTGGGTCAGATTGTCCTGGTTAACGAGGATAAATTTACTGCGCTTGCTGCAGCTTTATCGCAAGACGGTGTTTTACTGTATGTGCCCAAAGACGTTGTTGTACAAGCACCCTTGCACAGTTTGTATTGCGGGGCAGGGGACTACAATGCATTTATCAATCATTTGGTGATCTGGGTGGAAGAGGGGGCAGAGGTCACCTTCGTGCATGAATCTGTGTCGCCACACAGTGAAAATAGCAGCCAGATATTCCATAATGGCATTGTTGAAATTCATGTTGGAAAGCGTGCACGTTTAAATTTCATCGAATTGCAGTCCTGGGGTGAGAATGTTTGGTCATTTACCCGGCAACGTGCCAGAGTCCTGGGTGATGGAAAGCTGGAATGGATTTACGGTGCCATGGGCACCCATCTTACTAAGAACTTTTCTGATATTGATTTGATGGAACCTGGAGCCTACTGCCGTATGTCCGGGTTTTACTTTCCAAGCGGGAAACAACATTTTGACCACGATACACAACAAAACCATCTGGCCAGAGACACAACCAGTGATCTTCTTTTTAAGGGTGCGCTTCTGGAAAAAAGCCATTCGGTCTGGCAGGGTATGATTTATGTCGCTCCGGGCGCTGATGGGACAGACGGCTACCAAGCAAATCGGAATCTGATCCTCAGCAAAGGCGTACAGGCGGATTCAATTCCCGGATTGGAAATTTTGGCTGATAATGTGCGTTGCACGCATGCTGCTACCGTTGGAAAAATTGATGAAAATGAGTTGTTCTATTTGCTGAGCCGGGGTATTCCTAAAGATGAAGCCGAGCAGTTAATTGTGACGGGTTTCTTTGCCGAGATCATGGAAAGAATACCTTTTGAAGGTGTGCGATACAGGTTTACCGATGCTATTCGGGAGAAGATGTCAGGAAGCTAGTTTAGTTAGTTTTTAAGTATTGTGCTTGTAGTAAATTGCGTACGTTTCTGCTACAATAAGAAATTGAACACTTGAAGAAATAATACATTTCAAATTATTAACACACTCAGGAGGATAGATGGCTAAATCGCCCTTTATGAGACCACCCGAAGAAGATGTGACGCATCTGGTCGGTGATACGGTTGAGGTATTTTGTGACCATGAAGAAAATGGAGAACGGATTCGCGATTGGGTTAGTGGCATTGTTGTCCAGGTAGATGAAAAATTGGTAGCTGTGCAATTTAGAACCAATGTTTATTTAACTGATGGCTGGATGGTCCCTGACCATATTTTGTGGTTCCCCTTTGATTCGAAATATCTTCGCACAGCAAAAAAAGATACCACACGTCCTACCGGATATCAGATTTACTGATCAAAAAACGATTTAAAATTCAATTATTGGGAATTAAGAAAACGACTGCTTTTGAACTGCACCCCAAAAGTTG
>LSQX01249941.1_pt2 | contig 18947 bp, 16 predicted proteins | sample 654561 | NCBI WGS metagenome assembly LSQX01 (sample SAMN04489861, study PRJNA283612) | anaerobic digester metagenome | isolation source: 4 biogas reactors fed with cattle manure at either 37C or 55C with and... | place: Denmark: Kongens Lyngby | collected 2014
CCCACAGAAGAGAATTTGCCATCAGTAAAACTGCATTTGGATCAGTATAAGTATCCCTTGGCCAAAAATTCAGGTCCACTGCCCTGGCATTGTTTGTTCCAATATTTTCCCTCACTGCAACTGCCGGTTGTCCGTTATTCCAGTCTGCTATCACTGCCGAACCAGTATTTAACGGTGCATATTGATGAAAATAAGTATTTAATGAAAAAGTTGTAATTTCATCCAGAATCGGGTGAGCAGGATCATAAATTGTGGCCGATGAGACATTACCCGAAGTATAACCACCTGCTGTTCCAAAAACAGCATAATCTGAACCAAGATTCAGATTCCAGATATCATAATTTGTAAGAACACAGCTAACGACTCCGCCTCCGGAATCCAGATAGTCTCTGAGTGCCTGGCTTACAGAAGAATAATCATGGCCGCCCGTATTCATGTAAACAATAACTGCATCATAATCCTGTAAGTCAGACACAGTGATGCCCGGATTAGGATAGAATGATAATAAGCTTACAGAAGTAAATCTTCCGGTAGCCATTAAGTTACTTTGAAAATTAGCTGCTTCACCATAATCACTTGCGTCAGAATACAGTATTAGTGCATCAATTTGACAGCCGGAATATCCATCTTCCTGCTGAAGAAATTGCGAAGTGGAAAAAGTGTTGGCATTTTTCAGATAGCTCTGCTTTTCCGGGTAGCTGTCCGACAAGTTCTTTACCTGTGCATTCGAACTTAAGGTTATTAACAAAATAGAGAATAAGAAAAAGTAAAGTTTTTTCATAAAAATTTGATTAATGATTAATGAAATAAAATTGATTAATGGTAATTGTTTTGTTTTTCGATATGCAAATTCCGTAATTATTAGGAAATATCCAAATCTTTTATATTATTTTTTTTGTTAATAAGGGGGAGTGTATTTTTCCCTTTTCAGAGATAGTCTCTGATAAAATATAGAATTGGCAACTGACTTTAGGTCAAATAATAGTAGATTTGTTATTTAAAATGGGAAAAGCGTTTCAAAAAAATACGTCACCATTATAATGTAATTAAAAGAATGAGTTATGCCCTTATTGGTAGTGGTCCTCGGATTGACAATACTTTTGCTTTTAATCATAATATTTAAGGTCAATGCTTTTGTGGCTTTTACCATTTCTTCATTTATTGTTGGGATAGCCGGGGGCATGCAATTAACAGATGTTGCCTCTTCTGTTCAGAAGGGAATGGGCGACACACTGGGATTACTGGTCATGATTCTGGGATTTGGTGCTATGCTTGGAAAACTGGTAGCTGACAGTGGGGCAGCTCAGCGGATAACAACAAAGCTTATCGGGTTTTTTGGTAAAAAATATATTCAGTGGGCGGTTGTTATTACAGGATTTATTGTTGGTATTCCTATGTTTTTTTCAATTGGTTTTGTTGTTCTGATACCGCTTTTGTTCACTATAGCTGTTTCAGCAGGAGTGCCTTTATTATATGTGGGAATTCCAATGCTTGCCTCTTTATCAATAACACACGGACTTCTTCCTCCGCATCCTGCACCTACGGCGCTTGCAGTTATGTTTGATGCCGATATAGGTAAGACTTTGATTTACGGGATTATTATCTCTGTTCCTGCAATCATTATTGCAGGCCCTTTGTTTGCAGGCAGGTTAAAAGGTATAAATGCACAACCATTAAAAGAATTTGTTAATCCGGAAATTCTGGCTGACGATGAGATGCCGGGAATCAGAAATAGCATCTTGTCAACTCTTCTGCCAGTTATTCTGATAGGCTCCTCAAGCCTCGCAACTATTATTTTGCCTGAAGGCGATAAAATCAGGGTTATGTTCAATGCGATTGGTGATCCTGTTATTGCTATGCTTATATCCCTGATTGTAGCAGTTTTTTCACTGGGACTTGCCAGGGGCAGAATTATGAAAGATATAATGGATAGCCTCGGACAATCAATAGCAAGCATAACTATGATATTGTTAATAATTGCCGGGGCAGGCGGCTTCAAGGAGGTGTTGGTGGAAACCGGGATTAGTGATTATATTGCCGGCTTGCTGAGTAGGACAGAAATGTCTCCCCTGATCCTGGGATGGTTAATCTCTGCTTTTCTGAGAATATGTGTCGGTTCTGCTACTGTTGCCGGACTGACAACTGCAGGTATAGTACTACCTTTGGTGACTGGCGGATTAGTGAATAAAGAATTGATGTTGCTTGCAATTGGTTCGGGGACACTTATTTTTTCTCATGTAAATGACGGGGCTTTCTGGATGGTGAAAGAATATTTCAGCCTTTCCGTGAAAGAGACCTTCTGTACATGGACAGTTATGGAAACATTATTAAGTGTAATTGGGTTATTAGGAGTACTTCTTTTAAATTTGTTTATTTAGATATTGATTCCGTCCATAAATGTAGTTTACGTTTTATTTCGAAAAATTCAAAATATATTATGTTTTATCAATAAAATTTTTATTTTTTAAAGGTGTTCAATACTAAAAAATTTATATTATGGGACAAAACCGAGAATTGAAAATTAAAGAGTTGGGTTTGGAGCTTCCGCCTCCCCCAAAACTTGGTGGTGTTTATAAACCTGTACTGGTAGTTGATAAATTTTTATATGTATCCGGACAGGGGCCTGTCCAATCGGACGGAACGCTTATGTCGGGCAAACTGGGTGATGACCTTGGACTGGAGGAAGGGAAAATGGCTGCACGCCAGGTTGGCCTGGCTATGTTGTCAACGATAATAGAGCATTTTGGGGAATTAAACAGGATAAAAAGATTGGTGAAAGTTCTGGGTATGGTAAACTGTACTTCCGGGTTTCAACAACAACCGGCAGTTATAAACGGATTTAGCGAATTAATGGCTGAAGTTTTTGGTGAGGATAACGGAATTGGAGTCAGAAGTGCTGTAGGTATGACATTGCCATCAAATATCCCGGTTGAGGTTGAAGCAATGTTTGAACTTTATTAATACCCGACAGTTAGGTGTTTTTTACCAGTAACCGCCTGAGATATGAGGCCCGGTAAAATTATTTTCCCCGGGAGATTCAGTTTAGTATCTTCGGGAAACATAAATTATAAATTGATGAATGAGTCAGAACGTACTTGGTATAAGATAAAAAATGAAGATGAAGTTTATTCTCCATCACTATTAATTTATCCTGAAAGAGTGAAGGTCAATATCCTGCGAATGATAAACATGGCAGGTGATGTAAACAGGTTGCGCACCCATGTTAAGACACATAAGATGGCTGAGATTACCAGGATGCAGATTGATCAGGGTATAACTAAATTCAAATGTGCAACTATTGCCGAAACCGGGATGGTCGCACAATGTGGAGCGGAAGACATTTTACTTGCTATCCAGCCTGTCGGACCTAACATTGAAAGATTTTTCAGGTTAAAGGAGCAGTTTAAGAATTCAAAAATTTCGTGTATTGTTGACTCAGAAAAGATAATTGATGAATTGTCTTCTTTTGCAGTCAGGTATAATATTGTTGCTAATCTGTGGCTGGATATCAATAACGGTATGAACCGCACAGGTATTGCTCCGGGTGATGATGCAGGAAAGCTTATCAAAAAAATTACAGATATGCCGGGACTGGTAGCAGAAGGACTGCATGTTTATGACGGCCATATTCATGAGAGTGACAGTGAACAAAGGCATAAAATTTCAAACAATGCCTTTTCAAAGGTTAATGATTTTTATGATGAACTAAAATCTGCAGGATTTGGTAATTTAAAGATTATTGCCGGAGGTACTCCGACATTCCCGGTGCATATTCTGAGAAAGAATGTTGAATGTAGTCCGGGTACTGTTCTTTTATGGGATTATGGATATAGCAGTTCATTTTCGGATATGGATTTTTTACATGCAGCCGTTTTATTTAACCGTGTAATAAGTAAGCCTGCGAAAGATCTTATTTGTATAGATTTGGGATATAAGTCAGTCGCATCAGAGATGCCTCAACCCAGAGTTAAATTTCTTGGATTAGATAACTATTCTGTTGTTGGCCAGAGTGAAGAACACATGGTTATCAAAACAGATATGGCAGAAAGTTTTGAAGCCGGCGATACTTTATACAGCATTCCTTTTCATGTTTGTCCCACTGTTGATCGTTTTGATAATGTTTCAGTAGTTCTTGAAAATAAAGTAACAGGTCAATGGAATGTTGTTGCCAGAAAAAGACAAATTGATTATTAATAAAGTATTTACTAATGGGTGAAAAAGTATTAATTTTCGACGGGCACCTGGATCTTTCTATGAATGCTTTGGAGTGGAACAGGGACCTTAGATGGACAGTTGAGGAGATACGAAAGAGTGAAGAAGGATTGACAGATAAACCGGACAGAGGTAAGGGGACTGTTAGTTTTCCTGCTATGCGCGAAGGTAATATCGGGCTGTGTACAGCAACTCAGATAGCAAGATATGTTAAGAGGGGAAGTAAATTACCCGGATGGAATTCTCCCGAACAGGCCTGGGCACAGACCCAGGGACAACTGGCCTGGTACAAAGCTATGGAAGAGGCTGGAGAAATGGTTCAGATAAAAAATTCAGGGGAACTTCAAAATCACTTAAACCAATGGAAGGAAGACCCCGGAAATACTCCTTTAGGATATGTTTTAAGCCTTGAGGGGGCCGATTCTATTGTCACACTGGACTATCTTGAAAGAGCTTATGAATACGGATTGCGTGCTGTCGGGCCTGCTCATTATGGCCCCGGGACCTATGCTTACGGTACTGATTCATCAGGAGGCCTTGGGAAAAAAGGGCGTGAACTGGTAAGGGAAATTGAAAGACTGGGTATGATCCTGGATGCTACACATTTGTGTGACGAGAGCTTTTGGGAAACTATGAAAATATTTAACGGACCGGTTTGGGCAAGCCATAATAATTGCAGGAAATTTGTGCCCCATAACAGACAGTATTCTGATGAACAGATAAAAGAACTTATCAACAGGAATGCTGTGATTGGTGTGGCTCTGGATGCATGGATGATGGTACCCGGCTGGATAAGGGGAAAATCTGAGCCTGAGGCTATGGGTGTTTCCCTGGGTATAATGATCGATAATATTGAACATATTTGTCAGCTCGCAGGAAATTCATTAAATGCTGCTATTGGCTCTGACCTGGACGGAGGGTATGGCAAAGAACAATGTCCTTATGACCTGGAAACTATTGCTGATCTTCAAAAGGTGCCCGTTTTACTTGCTGAGAGAGGCTTTGGCAAAGACGATATTAAAAATATAATGAGTGATAACTGGATCCGGTTTCTTGAAATGAATATTTAATTTAAAAATTATATTATGGAATCAATTAATACACTATGGCAAACATTTTATACTTCTGTTTTTACATTTGGCCCACGGCTTGTGGGTGCACTGGCTACTCTTATTATTGGATGGTGGGTAATCAGGATAATTCAAAATTCACTTCGAAGAAGATTTGAAAAACGTGAAATGGAACCCTCATTGAGGGGTTTCCTTAACAGTATGACAGGAATATTGTTAAAGGTGATGTTGCTTATCAGCGTTATTGGAATGTTGGGAGTTCAGATGACCGCATTTGTGGCTCTTTTGGGTGCTGCAGGACTTGCAGTGGGAATGGCGCTTTCGGGGACATTACAGAATTTCGCAGGAGGAGTGATAATACTGATATTTAAACCCTTTAAAGCCGGGGATTATATTGAGGCACAAGGCCATTCCGGAACTGTGAATGAGATACAGATATTTAATACTATTCTAAAAACACCTGATAATAAAACTGTTATTATCCCAAATAGCATTCTGTCATCCGGATCAATGATAAATTATTCATCGGAACCGCAACGAAGAGTTGATTTCCTGTTTAGAATAGGTTATGGTGATGATGTGGATAAGGCAAAAAGTGTTTTAACGAAGCTGATAGAGGCTGACAAAAGGATCCTTTCAGACCCGGAACCCTTTATTGCTGTGAGTGAACTGGGAGACAGTTCAGTTAACCTGGTTGTAAGGGTATGGGCAAAGGCAGAGAACTACTGGGGTATCTTTTTTGACCTGAATGAACTTGTGTATAAATCATTTGAGACGGAAGGCATTAATATTCCATTTCCTCAAATGGATGTTCATGTCAGCAACCAATAACAAGAGTAGTTTTTTAAATCTGACACTTAAGATATGAGCTGGTTAAGAGATCTGATTTGCGGAAAAGCTGATGACGAGGGATTAAATATCCTGGCAGATATTGCAGAGCATGCAAAAAACTTCAATGCTGATAATTTTCAGATTATTACTCCTGATGAATTTATTGACCTGGCTAACCTGGAATTTGGAACCCACCTGACGAATATAGAGGAGCCCAGTGATCATTTTTATTACCTATTGCCCTATTCTGTACAGACGCAGTTCAATAATATTTATGGTAAATATAAGCCGGCTTATGTTTCTGAGTTATTTGACTGCGATAATTTTGCACTTGATTATCTCACTTTTTTACACCGGTTTGCCAATAAAATTCCTAAGGCAAAATATTCTTTTGCTGCCGGTATAGGCTCCGGAATTTTTCACTGGATTAGTGGATTTCACAGAGCTAACGTGGTAATTTTCGAAGATAGGAAAGTGAGGTTGTTTGAAGCAGATCAGCTGAAGACCTATTATAAGGAGCAATGGGAGGGTAATGAATTCCGGATTATCTATTTTTGATACCTTCCGTAATGTATTAAATAGAAAAAGGCTGCCCGTTTTAAGCAGCCTTTTTACGTAATAGTTGGTTTATCTATCTGTCGAGGATAAGTTTTTTCACAAACTCTTTACCTTCGATATTGAGTTTTACAAAGTACATTCCCGAAACATTATCTTCCATGCTGATTCACTATTTTCACTGATCAGTTTTAAAGCAGGCAAGGTCATACAGAGTATGAATTTTTAATCATTCTGGACATATCATTCTGGTTTATTTAGTTATAAATAGCTTTAAAATGGATACCGGAACAATAATAGTAGGAGTTATATTAATAGTTTTGTATATTTTATCTGTTGTAATAACAGAAATTTCAAGAAAAAATGAGAGAAAAAATTATTCAGGTTTTTATCACCTTTAGCAGGGACTCAGAATCGTAAAATCACTAAATTTGAACGCTGTTATAAAAAAATAACATGACTATAGATTAAATAATACATGGCACTTCAAATTTTTCTTTTAGCACTTGGTTTTGTGTTACTTATTAAAGGTTCTGACTGGCTGGTCGGAGGTGCTTCAGCGCTTGCACGGAAATTCAATATATCAGATTTGTCGATCGGACTGACAATAGTTGCATTTGGAACTTCTGCCCCGGAATTGGTAGTGAATACATTTGCAGCATTTCAGGGGCATCACGATATTGTTCTTGGAAATGTCATTGGCAGTAACATATTTAATATTTATGTTATTCTCGGGATTGCGGGAATAATTACTCCTCTAGTTATTCAATCAAGTACGGTATCAAAAGAGATACCATTTTCATTCCTGGCAATTATTATTATGTATATACTTGGCAATGATTTTTTTACTTCTTCTGCCGGGATAATTTCAAGGCTTGACGGATTTATTTTATTAATCCTTTTTTGTTTATTTCTTTATTATGTTTATAAACAATTGAGAGTCAATGTAAATGTACAGGATAAAGAACATATTAATCTAAGTTCTTTAAAGATAATTATACTTATCATTTCAGGCCTGGCCGGATTGATAGCAGGAGGCAGGTTAATTGTTGTCAATGCAGTCCAAATTGCACAGGCCATAGGAGTCAGCGAGAAGGTTATTGCTTTAACAATTGTAGCAGCAGGAACCTCTCTGCCTGAACTGGCTACCTCAGTTGTAGCCGCATTGAAGAAGAACAATGATATAGCTGTGGGTAATATAATCGGATCAAATATTTTCAATATTTTTTTAATACTCGGAGCCAGTTCTGTTATAAAACCTGTCGGTTATGATAAGATATTTAATATAGATCTCTATTTTTTGTCGGTTGGCACAATTGTTCTGTTCATTGCTATGCTTACCGGCAACAGGAAAAAACTTGACCGGTGGGAAGCGGTTGTTTTTTTATTGCTTTACTGCGGATATCTTTTTTACATGTTGGCTCACTGAACAGAGGCATTTCTGTGATGCTATCTCCCCCGGCCATTATGAATTCCGGGTATGGCCCGGCCGGGTTAACGGCAGGTAATTAATTCGTATTAACAATTGGTATACTTTTTATTTAATAAATTTAAATATAGCAAATAATCTTTTCGCTTTCATGTTGCGATCAGTTTGAAAGTTTTACTCAGAATGTTGTCCATAAAAAAAATGTTCTATTTTAGCGGAACTTAATTTAATAACTGAGTATGAAAAACACTAATCGCAGAAATTTTATAAAAAACAGCACCGTTGCGGGACTGGGAATAGGTATTGGCGCTACAACTTTTAACTTACAGCCCGATTTTAAAAATTATAAAAAGGGAAAGAGAATAGGATTAATCGGATTGGACACAGGCGACAGCGTAGCTTTCACCAAATCCATTAATGATCCGCTGGCTGGAGATAAATATAATGGTTACAAAGTCGTTGCCGCCTATCCGAAGGGGACAGATAAAATTGAGGAGTGGAGAGATAGAATCCCTGAAATTACATCTGAAGTTAAATCTCTTGGAGTGGAGATCGTTGACTCTATAGAAGAGTTGCTTGATAAAGTTGATGCAGTGTTATTAACCTGTGTGGATGGTAATAAACACCTTGAACAGGCAATACCGGTTTTCAAAGCAGGGAAACCGGTTTACATTAACAAACCTATTGCTGCATCACTTAAAGAAGCTTATGCAATTGCAAGAGAAGCAAAAAAGCATAATGCAAAAATGTTTTCATCCTCTGCTTTACGTTTTTTGGGAGGAATTAAAGAGATAACAGAAGGGGAGATTGGAAGAGTAACAGGTGCAGATGCCTATAGTCCGGCTCCTATCGAGAAGAACCATCCTGATCTTTACTGGTATGGTGTACATGGAGTTGAAATTTTATATTCGGTTATGGGAAGAGGATGCAAATCAGTACAGAGAACTTTTACCGAAGATACAGAACTTGTGATCGGCATCTGGGAAGACCAGCGTATAGGTACTTATCGTGGTATTCGCAACGGGCATGAAGATTACGGAGGTACAGTGTTTGGCGAAAAGGCTATAAAAAAATTACCGGATTATACCGGTTATGATGCGATGCTGGTTGGTATTACTGAATTTTTCAGAACCGGTATTGTTCCTGTTCCGGTTGAAGAAACCCTCGAAATATTTGCCTTTCTGGAGGCTGCTGAGGAGAGTAAGAAAAGAGGAGGAGCTGTTGTTGAGATTAAGTCTGTAACTGAGGGTTTGAGAATATAATTTATAAGGGGAGACTACCTCTTTTGATTATTTAAAGATTTATGCCAGAAATTCAACACTCTTTTGGAAGACTGCTCTGAATGAGGAGTTTAGTATATCATCATCAATGTCGCTATTCGACGGGAAAGGAGATTCATGAGTATAGTTATATGGGAAATCCATAAGAATAAAACGCTCTTCCGCCATTTTACTGCCCATACAGGCCTTAATACCTGACCATGGCATTACCTTATCTTTCAGCAGGTTAATGCCTGATATGCGATTTTTTGATTTATTGAAAAATGCCGCTCTTTCCTCTTTATATTTATCTGGTCTGATCATGGCATTAAAGGCCTGAATAATTATGTCGTGTAATTTTTCCCCATTCCGGAATTTGTTTTTTTCGTCGGTCAACCATTCAAAGCAGTAATAGCTATATAATCTTTCGTAAGCTGTTTTATCCATGATATACTTTGATTCCCCGTACATATCACTGAAAATAGCGCCACCACAAAATACGAACAGCCGGGAGGTGGAAAAAAGATTAAATGGATCAGCCATAAGGATTATCTCAGCCAGGAAGGAGCCTATCGAATATGCGAAGATATCGGCAGAAGCATCATCAGTTAAAATCGGGTGCATTCCACTTCTTATCTGTCTTATCAGAGAAGTAATATCCTGAATAGTCTGATAACCGGAACTATAGAATCGTGCAGGTTCCTCTGTCAGTCGCTCACTGAGAGATGCATTTACAAAACTCATTGAACGATTATTGTTAGTTCCCATAATTCTTTTGTTTATTAAAGATCTGATCAACCTTGGATCTGTCCACCAGGAGGGGGATCTGTTAATATGAAACGCTATAGGGAACAGGATTACCGGTTTTCCGGTTTTTAGTGTAATATATTCCGCCCAATAGAGGTATTTATCCCATTTTCTTTCATTGAGCCCGTGTAACAAAAGGATAAAAGATCTGTATTTTAATGCACCTGAAGGCATAAAAACAGGATAGTAAAAACTGCTGTTTTCTTTAATTGCAACATCCCTTCGAATATAAGTGTCCTGGTCAGATACAAGATCGCTTAATCCTTTGGAATCGAATTTAAGCCTTTTTATGATAATCTGGTTTTCAGGTGAACTGGCATTTTTACCTGAAGTAAAATAGTTAAGTAGCTCCTTTTGCCTTTGTCGAAATTTTATTTTCTGCATATTCCGATAATATGAAAATACATTTTATATACAAATAAACATTCATCGTCCCCTTATTTCAAATTTTTGGGATTTATGGCAGTTCAAGGGGAGGAATACCCTGTTTAAGGGATGAATCTTAAATATCCGGGATGAGCCTTATTTTAAAGTTTTTAAAATGATTTCCGAAAAACAGGAGTCCGTTTACTTTTATCTTTTTAATTTTGTGATATTCGTTTATTTACCCGCTGCATTAAAAGTGGAATATTATGAATCAGAAGATTCCTGAATATCTCAATGAGAAGGGAAATTTGATCCGGTTAATTGTATATACGGCTTTATTTGCCCTGGTATTTATCAATATATACCAACCTTTTGGATCCCGTAACTGGTTTCCTGTATCGGAGATAATTTTTTTTGTATTTTCAAGCCTGGTAATACTTACAGGAGTTTTAGTCGTTGTCATAAGCCGGATCATTATGTACCGTTATACCAGGAAACATGATCTCTTATTATGGCAATATATTATTTGGGTTGTGGCAGAGATCGTTGCCATGGCACTGTTTTATTCTCTTTTTGGAAGTATAATATTAAATGATGCCCGCCCGCTAAGGGAAATAATGAGGCAATCAGTTATCAACACCAGTTTGGTTCTGCTGCTGCCTTATGCTACTATTTGGCTCTATCTGTCATGGAAAGATAAGAATAAAAAGCTTGAAAATCTTATACAGGATGATAGCAAACCTGAAAAGCAAAGTGATCAGGTGTATAATTTTTTTGACGAAAAGAAAGAGTTAAAGTTATCTGTAAAGGCTGATCAGGTTATCCGGATTGATTCGGCTGACAATTATGTAAAAGTTCATTTTCTGAATAAGGGTAAGATTACCTCATTTATGATAAGAAACACCTTATTATCAATTGAAAATGATTTTGCCAATACAACTCTGATCAGATGCAACAGGTCTGTGATAGTAAACTTTGATAAAGTTAAGGTTTTGCGTAAAGAGCAGGATGGAATATATCTGAGCCTCGACCTGGCATCTGTGCAAGACATCCCGGTTACGAAAAAATACGCGGGACGGGTACTCTCCAGGTTTTCAAACTATTCAGCCTGACAAAGTATTATCTTATAATATTCAGATTATTATCTTAAACAACATCATTCTGCCCCCCATTTTTCATTTGGTTCCGGTCCCATTTGCAAGACCAGTGTTCCGCCGTTTTTAATTTCAGCATGCCCGAAATATGGCTTGTTTAATGGTATACCGTTGAGGCTTGCAGACTGGATATATTTATTATCAGGGGAGTTATCAAGGGCTTCGATTGTAAATTTTTTAATATTGTTATATTTTTCATCCGGATGGATTATAATTTTATTGAATAGCGGACTTCCTATTGAATAAATATTTTGGCCGGGAGCAACAGGATAAAATCCCATCGCACTCATTATATACCATGCCGACATTTGTCCCATATCCTCATTTCCACAAAGTCCTGCAGGTCCGTCATCATAAAAATTATCCATTACCTCCCTGACTATTTTCTGGGTCTTCCAGGGAAGGCCCGCATAATTATATAAGTATGTTATATGGTGGCTGGGTTCATTTCCGTGTGCATATTGTCCGATTAAACCTGTAACGTCAGGAACCGACTCAGGGATATCTGAATCAACAGAAAAAAGTGAATCCAGTTTTTCGGTAAATTTTTCCTGTCCGCCAAAAAAATCAATAAGTCCCCCGACATCATGTGGAACAAACCATGTGTATTGCCATGCATTTGCTTCTGTATAATGACGTTGTGCCCCGTGCCCTATAAATCTGGGGTCAAATGGTTCGAGCCACGATCCATTACTGTTTTTTGGACGTGCAAATCGCGATAAGGTGTCTAATACATTTTTATAATTTAAAGCTCTTTTTGAAAATAACTCATAGTCGTCATCTTTCCCGAGTGCTTTTGCAAATTGGGCCACACACCAGTCATTGTATGCATATTCCAGTGTCCTTGACACAGATTGTCTCTCTTTGTCGTAAGGAATATATCCATAATCATGGTAATATTTAAGTCCCACACGTCCTTTAGACCTGTGTTCAGGAGGCGGAATTTCAGTTGCGTTCTTTTTCACAGCCTGATATGCTTTTTCTGTGTCAAAATTTTTTATACCTTTCATATAAGCATCAAGTATTGCAGGTGCCGGGTGGTCACCAATCATATCATTTGTGTAGCAATTGCCAAACTGCTGGGGCGTTGGCAACCATCCCCCCTGTTCATATTGTGCAATCATTGTATTTATTGCATTTCTGTTTCTTTCAGGTTCTATCAGTGCCAGCAGGGGCATTTCAGTTCGGTATGTATCCCAAAGAGAGAAGTCACTTGAGTAAATAAAGCCTTCTGCTGTATGGATTTTATTATCCAGTCCGGTATATTTCCCGTCAACATCGCTGAAGGTGGCGGGGAATAACAGAGAATGGTACATTGCAGTATAAAAAGTATTTAGCTTTTGTCTGTCCGGGTTTTTATCATCATCTGTCTTAACCTCAATTTTGCCCAGAGCTTTATTCCAAATATCAGATGCCTGTTCTTTTACCCTTGCGAAATCCCAGTGAGGGATTTCCGTCTTCATGTTCAGCCGTGCCTGATCAATACTGGTATATGATATTCCCACTTTTACCTTAACAGTTTCCTTTTCGGAGGTTACATAATTTATAAAGGCCCCTATATGCGGACCTGATTCTTGTCTTGAACCGGGATTAATTTTTTCTCCTTTCCAGGTGCCTGATGAACTAAATGGTTTATTGAATTTGGCACAGAAATATACCTTCTGGTACTTTACAAATCCTTTTGATTCCCTGTATCCGGTCACTTCATCATCACTAATAATTTTGACCATTGCATCTAAACACGAATCACTTATACCATGATGCATATCAATAATTATATGAGAGTTTTCTGATTCAGGAAAGGTATATTTATGAAAGCCTGTCCTTGGAGTTATTGTCAATTCAGCATTTATCCCATAATCTTTCAAATAAACTGAATAATAACCCGGTGAACTTTTTTCTTCATTATGCGAAAATCCTGATCTGTACCCTTCATCCGGATTGGTTTTGTCTCCTGGTTTAATTTTCAGATCTCCTGTTCCGGGCATCAGGAGTACATCACCCCAGTCGCCGGCACCCATTCCGCTCCTGTGCAAATGGCTGAATCCCATCAGGGAATTGTCACTGTAATGGTATCCTGAGCACCAGTCCCAACCCTTAATATCGGTATCGGGACTTAACTGAACCATACCTCCCGGAAGAGCTGCACCCGGGAAAGTATGTCCGTGGGCATCGGTTCCTGTCATGGTATTGACAAATTCAGTATATCTGACCTTACCTGATTTATTACATCCTGAAATAATTATTGAGGTTATCAGGATTAACAGGTTCATCCTGGTTGATGTTTTATTCATTTCATTTGGTTTATAAGTGATATAAGGTTTTTAAATATGTCAAACAGAATAACTCCTTAAAGAGAAATGCAAATTACAAAAATTTGTTAATATGGCAGAGATATATTATAAAATCAGATGCAGTATTATAATCTGTTTTTTGGAATTTTAGGAAAAACCACAATTTTTTCCTGCGATGATGGATTTTGATAATTCATCGTCAGATGCAATAATATTAATAGATGATTGTGTATTAAGATGAAGGAATTAATTTATCATCCACTTGTCTGAAATCACTTTTCCTGAGGTACTGATAATGATTAATTTTAATGGTACCTTTCTTGATGATTGTGAAAGTGCTGCCTGAATCATGCGGATAAGTCCGCCGCAACATGGAACTTCCATTATAACCGCAGTTATAGTGTTAACTTTAGCCTCATCGATAAAACGAATAAATTTTTGAATATAGATTTCTGTATTTTGGTCAAGTTTCGGACAGGCAATAACCATTTTCTTATCCTTTAAAAATTTACTGTGGAAATCGCCATGTGTAAAAGCAGTGCAGTCGGCTGCAATCAGAAGATCGGCATTATTGTAACAGGAAGATGCCGGATTTACCAGATGCAATTGTACAGGCCAGTGGGTGAGGGCAGAAGGCATCTCTTCTTTGTTCATTGTGATCCCGGCAGCATTGAAGTTCACGGCTGCTGTTCCGGGGCAAACTGTTTGCCCGATAACCGTATTTCGGGTATTTCCGTGTAACAGTTCATGGACCTCTTTAATTCCAAAAGGTAAATTGTTCTGATTCATTTTAATATAATTAAGTGCCTGCCCCAGATAACCCTCTTCTCCGTGGTCCTTCAAATGTTTTAAATGTGCAAAAACAGTTGCCTTACCGCTTTTTACCATTTGGGCGATTACTGCAACCTCGTCATATTCATCAGCCTGTCTTTTTTCGATGCTGATGGCGTCTTGCGGACAATAACCCAGACAAGCTCCCAGACCGTCGCACATCAGCTCACTTACAAGCCTTGCCTTTCCGTCAATAATTTGTAAGGCTCCTTCATGGCAATTTGGTATACATTGACCGCATCCGTCACATAACTGTTCATCTATTTTGACTATTTCCCGTATCATGATTAAATTTTTATACAGCAAAAATACTGATGAGAAGCTGATAAATTTGTATCAATTGTTACAAACGGGGGATATTATCAAATGAAATAGATTTGAATGTTTTATGCAGCGCTGTGTTATTATTCAAATTCTTTTGGTACACCGCAAATAATAACAAAGGGTTTGTTTCCCTTGTTTCGATACTGATGTTTTTCATCCGGCTCAACAATTGCAAAATCACCTGGCTTGACCGGATTTTCTTCACCACTTGCATTTACAAGTGCTCCCACGCCTTCAATAATATAATTCATGTGTTCATAGGGATGACTGTGGAAAGGAGTATGACCTCCCGGTTCAACAGTAAATACCCTTAGAGAATATACAGGTGCGCCATCTTTACTTCCCAGAGGGATTTGTTTCCATGCTCCGGATGCACCCTTCATGTTAACTTTATGCTTTTCAACTGCATTAATCGGGACAATCTTCATGATTCAAGAATTTAGATTAATTCAAAGATATTAAAATTTATAAATTATTTTTTGTATTAACAATGTTGTAAATACAATTATTATATATTTATCGCGGCACAAAATTTATAATTTTACTGTAATACTGAAGATTTAAAAATTTTAACAATGAAAAGTAGCAGGCAAATTTTTCTAATTCTATTAAATTCATTAATACTTAGTTCAATAATAAGTATTGAGGCTGTTTCAGGTCAGCAAAGGGGCGGCACTGTAACAGATATCGACGGGAATAAATACAGCATTGTTGTCATTGGACAACAGGAATGGATGGGAGAAAATTTAAAAGTAACCAAATTAAACGACGGAACAGTTATTCCATTTGTTACCGAGAATGCAGAATGGGTGAAATCAACATCACCTGCATATACCTGGTATGATAATAATGTATCTGACAAAGCAAAGTTTGGAGCCATATATAATTGGTATTCTGCAGCTTCCGGAAAACTTTGTCCTTCAGGATGGCGGGTAGCTACTGACAATGACTGGGAAATCCTGACCAACCATTTAGGAGGGGATAATGTTGCAGGAGGAAAATTAAAAGAAGCCGGCACAGAGCATTGGGATGCACCCAATTCAAATGCATCTAATGAGACCATGTTTTCTGCCTTACCCGGTGGTTACAGGTGGAGCAGGGGTAAGTTCGATGAAAAAGGAATGAATGGTTATTGGTGGTCTGGCACAGAATGTACAGATACACATTCATGGTGTCGCACCATACATGCAGGTAACGCTAAGATATACCGCACTTTTTTTATAAAGACTAAGGGCTTTAGCGTGAGATGTATTAAAGAGAATTAATTTAAACTAAGTTATATACTAATGAAACGAATAATTTATTTTTCCTTTTTGCTTATAACCGGAGTTTTGTTTTTATCCAGCAGTTGTGCAGTAAAAAGAACAGCCAGCAGGACGGTAACGGATATTGATGGGAACAAATATAATACTGTGGTGATTGGAGATCAGGAATGGATGAGTGAAAATCTGAAAACCACCCGGTACAATGATGGTACTCCAATACCAAATGTATCCGACATAAATGAATGGAGGCTTCTGAATACCCCTGCTTATATATGGTATGGGAATGATATTACCAAAAAGGAAATTTATGGGGCATTATATAATTGGTTTGCAGTTGGTACTGGTAAATTATGCCCTGAAGGATGGCATGTCGCTTCAGATGATGATTGGAAAAAGCTGGAGACACTCCTTGGCATGACTCCTGAACAGCTTGAAGGAACCGGTATGCGTGGTACCGATCAGGGTGGCAAATTAAAAGAGGCAGGTAACAGGACGTGGATAAGCCCTAATGAAGGTGCAACGAACGAATTTGGTTTGTCAATAGTACCCAGCGGGCGCCTGGATATAAATGGTGTCTTTGTAGGTAACACCTCCGGCGGGACTATATGGACTTCCACTGAAACTTCATTTTCATGCGCTTATTACAGGCATTTTGCTGTTAAGAGCAAACAGATTGGCAGAAATCCTTTAGGAGAAAAAAAGTACGGATTAGCAGTCAGGTGTATTAAAAATGATTGATGGGCTATTTATCACTAAGTTACCGAAATTAAAAGTCTGAAACTATAAATCATGGGGTATCTCATGTTTTCGGTCCGTGCATATTTTGTATGATGACAAATATCCAGGGACTATTTTATGGAAGTATATTTTTTATGATAAAGATTTGAGTTTTTTTTATTTTTTAAATTAAAAAAAATTGTAAATTGTAAAGAATATAAGAGTGGGTATCTATGCTTCTGTTTTTATCTTTACTAGGATTTTTTTTGTCTTTAATCTTGCTATATTTTAATTCAAAAAAAAATAGCTCCTCGATATATCTTGGTGTATTTTTTTTGCTTGTAAGTCATTATGGATTTTGCCAATATGTTTTGCTATTTTCCAAATCCGTTTTTCTAATTGAGCTTTTACTTTTGGGATTCGCAATAGTCTTTCCTCCCCTTTATCTTATTGGCCCTGTGTTGTATTGGTATGTAAGAAGTGTTTTGACGGATAATTACCGGTTGAAGCGAAAGGATATATGGCATTTGGCGCCCATGATAATATACCTGCTTGCTGCTTTACCCTTTACTTTTGTTCCCCTTAGCGAAAAAATTTCTGCAGCCAAAGAAGTAGTTAATGATGTTGGTTATATCCAGTATTTTAAAGCAACTTTTTTGTCTGATATATTTTCAGTTCCTGCAATTTATCTGAGTCGCCCGGTATTGATTCTGGCTTATACTATTTGGGCAATTGTACTATGGATACGTTATACTGCAAATAAAAAATTATCTTCAGTATTTTCCAGTCAGCATTTTATGAAGGTCTGGATATCTGTTTTACTTGGAACTTTGCTCATATTGTTAATAAGCCATATTTTGTTAATTATCCGGGTTTTTGAATTGAATTTTTCAGAATTAGCTTTAGCCTTGGGCGTATTACGGATATTATCAGTCGCCGGACTTATTGGATTGTTAATTTCACCATTTTTTTTCCCGTCCATTATATATGGTCTTCCGCAAGTACCTGAACTGACAGGAACATCGCACAAGATTGCAAAAAAAACAAATGGTAATTCAGGAGATTTAACGAAGACTAATTCTCACCTTGAAACAGACTATCTTAATTCAATTGGACAGAAAGCAGAAAGTTATATGATTGAAAATCAACCCTATCTTCAGCCTCATTTTAATATTAACAAGTTAGCGGTTGAGATAAATGTACCGATGCATCATCTTGGATATTATTTAAGGCAGATTAAGAAGCAGTCATTTACTGAATACAGGAACACGTGGCGGATAGAACATGCAAAAAAGCTTATGATGGAAGGAAAGCAAAATGATCTGACTCTTGAAGCGATTGCATCGTTATCCGGTTTTTCCAACCGTAACTCTTTCCGTGCCACCTTTCAGAAGATAGAAGGAATTCCACCCAGTGCTTTTGCTTCAAGTGTTTAATGATTGGGCTGAGGAAGCATTTTTAATTGTCATAGCAAAATTTAATAGCTATAGCCATCCTGATAGTTAATATTTTTAAAAATTCCATTTTCTTCCGGATTCGAATTTTACCTCCCTGATTGTTTAAATTTTTCTATTTTAGAACATCTGTCTTATTTTAAACGGGGTAAAATTTTCTCTTTGTACAATTCGTAGAATGCTTCTTTTATCTCATCACGTACACGATAATATTCACTTAGGATAAATTCAGGTGTACCGGTGGTATGTGAGGGATCATCAAAGCCAATATGGAGACGATGTTTTACCTTACCATTGAAAACCGGACAGTTTTCATTGGCATCACCACAAACGGTTATCACATAGTCCCAGTCCATATCAATATACTTATCTGTCGAAT
>LSQX01089834.1_pt1 | contig 18944 bp, 16 predicted proteins | sample 654561 | NCBI WGS metagenome assembly LSQX01 (sample SAMN04489861, study PRJNA283612) | anaerobic digester metagenome | isolation source: 4 biogas reactors fed with cattle manure at either 37C or 55C with and... | place: Denmark: Kongens Lyngby | collected 2014
GCAGATTTCAGTGACTCTTTATACCTGAAGCGCCCTTTTTGCGCCCTTTTGCGCCACCCTTCTTCGCATGGGGCGGCTGTTGACAAAATCCACTTGCCATGAAGGCCGGAGGATAGGATTCGACACGTCCCGTGTCGAAAGCAAGCAACGCTCGCTTCAAAAGATAAGCAGCTGCGCTGCTTTGCAGGCGGGGACGCCTGATCCACCCCACGAAAATGCTGCGCATTTCCGCGAGGACCCCGGCAATCCTATCGCCCCTTCAGGCTTTGGCAACAGCCTGCGCCTCTGCGAGGCTAGGCCAGTAAAGCAGCTATAGTATCTACCACTAAAGATTGGTGGATATGGTTCTTACTCCGGCAGGGAGATTCTATTGTTAAGCAAATCCAGGATGCGGTTTTTGGGTTTGGTCTTTGTCCAATCATAGTTAAAGTATTCTCCCGAGGATATGATCCACACCAAGCCACCCTGAGTATATTCGTAGTTGCTGGCTATGAGGGTAAGCTCTTCACCCCTGATTTGTCCAATTTGATCCCATAAGCTTTTGGGGAAAGTGTAATTGCGTCGGGATGGGCTGATCTCATCTGTGTAAGTCATGTAACCATCAGAGTAAAAGTATATATCCAACTCCCCATCCTGAGCTCTGGGATTTGTAGCCAAGCTCCAAGCAACCTCATAATCTTGGTTGGGATCCAATTCCGTGGGCTCACAAAAGTATTCTGAGGGAATCAGCAGGGAACCGCTGACAGTTTTGTTTTCAAATACAATCTGATATGCCAGCATCTCATCGTAGTTACCGATGTAGCTATGAGTAATATCCCAAAGATCAAAATCATACATGTAAGCTCCAGAGCTCTCCAGATAGTTGTATCGGTCGATCGGGATCTCGGTCTCATTCAGTTTCAGGGAAAGCAGTTTATTCTTACATACAAGGTTTACCCACATATCATTGGAATCACTATCCAGGTATTTAACGTATTCCACAGACAGATAGAAGTCATGCTTGGGTTCGATGTATGCCTCAAGTAGGCTGGGTAAGCCTTGACTTTCCCGGCGGTCGCAGGAAAGCAGGCCTAAAAGGGTCAGCAGCAGGCAAGTAATGATTATAATTCTTTTCATGATTCCTCCTAAGAATCAAATGAAAGTTGCTTTGTATGTCTTGTCTCGGGTACCATGCATCATTGATGATGAGAGCTTCCGGGAAAGGTAATATATTCTGGCGTTCAGGTACATAAAGGAATATCCATAAGCGTTTACTGGAGGCGATCCTCAGCGTTACTTGGCTTGCGGGATTCTTCCGGTTTTCAACATGTCGATCAATCTAGATGGCTGGAGTTTGGTATGTTTCCAAGTACCAAAGCCGTAGAACATGTTTGAGGATATATAGACTAAGCCTCCATGAGTATATTTATAATTAATGGCATCCAGAACTATATATCCGCCAATGATTTCGTCCAATTGGCTCCAAACATTCCCGTCCAATACATGGCTCCGCTGTGCAGGCTGCAGATCGCGGATAAAATGGTAATAGCCATGATCTAAGGTCTCGAAGGTGTGATTAACATTTTGTACATCTGGATTGTTTTGCAGAATCCAGTTCAAAGAATAATCCTGCTCTGGGTCAAAGGTGGGAAAGACGCAGTAGTATTCCGAAGGAATTGCCAAACTGCCGGAAATAGTTTTGTCGCTAAAACGGAGGACATAGCTAAGCTCCTGATCAAAAGTGCCGGCGATATTATTAATATCAAACCAGTAGCTGTAGTAACCGAGACTTGCATTGTAACTGAAGCTATCTGTTGGGTAATTATCCTGACCCAGAGAAAGCGATAAGAGGTAACTCTTGGAAAGTACACTTACGTACATTTCAATCTCTCTGCTATCAAGCTCTTTTTCATACTCCACAAGAAGATAGAAATCCTCGGTGGGTTCAAGCATAATTTCGGATGTTGTGGGTAGGCTCTTATCCTTGTCGTTATCACAAGAAGTGATACAAAACAGGCATAAGATGATAATGACGAACACGAGCATTTTACGCATGATTCCTCCCTGAATCGATTTGTCTTGGAGCTCGAACAAGATCTTTATGGGATCAGCTGATCTTGACCCAACACCTATGAGATTGTAGAAAGCTCGTGCAAATATTGTCAAGTACTTTGTAAGCTGGCATCCCCATCAAGATCAAACATGGTGAAAAGAGTCACTGAAATCTGCAAATTGGGTCACCGAAAACTGCAAATTCCAAAATAGATACAAATCCAAGACTCTAAATACTACCTAACGAAACACGTACTGGTATATTGCATATATCATTACGGGAATTGTTATCTTGATTTGAAGCTGATTATAGTGACAACCACTTGGACAAAACATTGCCCGATTTGCAGGTTTTGGTGATCAAAACAATGAAATTTACTAAAACTATGTCCAAGTGGTTTTCTGCAAATGCTTTTCGGATATCCTATTCTCTCTTAGACTTACCTATTTTGTCCAAGTGATCGCTATTTGCAGATTTCAGTGACTCTTTATAGTTCGCTCTGGGAGATGTCTCATGCTCATTGCTGTTCTGTAGAGTCAGATCCCATAAGTAACCGGGGTATCTGTGACATATGATGCTCATTTTCTGATGTCAGATATCTATAAGCTTGGTATATCCGCTGTTCCGGGGCCGGGCCGGCATCATTTTAGCGCATCTTGCCGCGCTTCGGCCGGTATCATCCGGCTAATTGTTGCCACAATTCCACAAATCGTGATTTTATGAGTAGAAAAATCTTGACACAACATAGGGGCTCGAAATTTTTAACGCTAAGCTACAAAATAGGATCTCAAGGAGAAACGGGAATATGCTAAAATCGTCAATAGCACCGGATGGCAGGGAATATCCCCTTCCCAGCGAACAAGACAACGAACAGGAACGAAATCTTTTATTACAAATCACCAGTGAACAGCGTGCCAAAGGCAGAAAGATCGTAGCCGTGCAAGGCCTGGGTTTTGTAGGTTGTGTAATGGCATCTGTTGTGGCCGATGCCGAAGATAAAGATGGCAAGCCCATCTACTATGTGCATGGACATCAACGCGCTTCCAAACGTTCGTTTTGGAAGGTCCCGGTTATCAATACCGGAATCCCCCCCGTCAGTTCCTCCGATCCTGAAGTACCGGCGATCTTTCATCGCACTGTGGTGGAAAAGAAGAACTTCCGTGCCACCAGCGAAGACAGCGTGTACAGCATGGTGGACATTGTGGTGGTAGATATCCAGTTGGACGCTACAAAGCCGGCCTTTGGCGAAGCGGAAAAGGGATATTGCGACATCACCGCCTTCCGTGAAGGCATCCGCATGTTAGGCAAACACATCCGGCCAGATTGCATGGTTTTGGTAGAAACTACCGTGCCGCCCGGAACTTGCGAAAAAGTGGTGAAACCCATTTTGGAAGAAGAGTTTACCAAGCGCGGGATCGATATTCAAACCAATCCGCCTTTGGTGGCACACTCTTACGAGCGCGTGATGCCCGGCGCCAAATATGTCTCTTCTATTCGGGATTTTTGGCGTGTGTTTTCGGGCGTAAATCAAAGAAGCATCGAGCTTTGCCGCGAATTTCTGTCCAATGTGCTTAACGTGGAAGAATATCCCCTCACGCAATTGGATAGCACAAACGCCAGCGAATTGGCAAAAACCATGGAAAACAGCTATCGTGCCACCAATATCGCCCTCACTCTGGAATGGGCACGTTTTGCCGAGCAGATTGGGGTGGACATCTTTAAAGTTCGTGATGCCATTCGCAAACGCAAAGGCACACACGACAATCTCTTGCGTCCTTCCCTGGGTGTGGGAGGCTACTGCCTCACCAAAGATCCGGTGCTGGCAAATTGGGCCATGGGTGCCTTGTTTGGTGTGGAGGGACAGCTGTCGGTGGCGATCAACAGCGTAAATATAAACGATACCATGCCGTTGCACACCATCGAGATCATCAAGCGGGAAATGGAGGAATTGAAGAACCTGCGCATCACAGTGTTGGGTGTATCGTATCTGGAAAATGTAGGCGATACACGGCACAGCCCCTCCAAGACTCTGGTGGAATTTTTGCGGAAAGACCTTGCCCACGTGCGCGCTCACGACCCCTATGTGGAACACTGGGACGAACTGGAAGAAGTAACGGTGGAAAAGGACCTCGCCGGCATTCTGGAAGGAAGTGAAGTAGTGATCCTTGCAGTGGGACACGATCAATATAAGAATCTGGAGCCCAAGGATCTGGTGGATATGTGCAAGACCCGTCCGCTGATCGTGGATTGCTCGAACTTCCTGGATGATGTAACGATCAATAAATACAAAGGCTTGGGATGCAAAGTACGCGGCGTAGGCAAAGGCCACATCGTGTAAGCTGCCAAAGCGGTATATATCGGGGCGAATTTGCTTTCGCCCCTTTGTTTTTCACCGGGTAAAGCAATGGATATGGATAAAGATCGCGATCTCTTTGGCACAGAGATCAAGGAGATGCTGCGGGAAAGCATTCAAAGAGTGGTAAAAGGCAGCTTTTCCAGCCACGACGATGATCCGGTATTCTATACTCGTGAAAGTTATCCCGGCAAAACCAGAATCGAAGAGCTGCCGCTGTATCCCAAGGGCATTCCTGATGTGATCCGCTCTTGGGCAAATCTGTACGCTAAGACGAATTACGCGCCTGAAGACATCCTGGTGCTGGACCTGGAAACCACGGGATTGGGGCGCAGTGGAACCCTGGCATTTATGATCGGTTTGGGCTACTATGAAGGGGATCAATTTTGGGTGGAGCAGATCTTTTTGCCGGATCCCGACGCGGAAGAGCATAGCTTTGAAAGGCTTCAGGAGCTGATGCGGGAACGCAGTCTACTCATCACATTCAATGGGAAAAGCTTTGATGTTCCGGTATTGGAGGCACGACTGCTCTATCATCAGATCTGGTTGGACATCAGAAGCATGGAACATCTGGATTTGCTGCATCTCGCCAGAAGATTGTGGAAGCGCAAGCTCCCCGGCTGCGCGCTGGAAACCATAGAATTCTACATCCTGGGACATATCCGGGATCAGGAATTGGACATCAGCGGCGGGGATGTGCCGCAGACCTATTTCAATTTCCTTAGTACCGGAGACGCGGAGAGCATACGCCGGGTATTTGTGCACAATCATCATGACATTCTGCATAGCGCCGCGCTCTTTGCTTTGATCTGCGACAGTTGCAAATACCCTCCCGAAAACGGGATGGACATCCGGGTGGATTATCACGCTCTTGCCCGGCTATATCAAAGCCAAGGAAAGGATGACACAGCCCGGCAGGTGCTGGTTGATCTGCTGGCGCGTGGAGAGGTGAATGCCGACATCGCCCATGACTTGGGCTTGATTTACAAAAAAGCCGGGGAAGCTGAAGACGCGCTGTCCGCCTTTGAAATTGCCGCAGCTTTGGAGCATGTACCAGCCCTGATAGAAGCCGCGAAGATACTGGAAAAGCAGAAAGAATTTGAGCGCGCGCTGCAATACAGCGACAGAGCTCTGGCCTTGGAACAGGGACGCTTTATGTTGAACCACAGACTGCTGGCAGATATTCAGAAGCGCCTTCAGAGATTGGATAAAAGATTGGCAAAAAGCAAGGCTCAGCCGGCAGGAAAACCGGATTAAACCCTCGCCCGGCGCCGGATGGCAGAACTTTGTGCCCTACACATCTGAGTCGAAATAGGATCGACACACAAAAGCAGTTGACACAAAATGGCCCCGGCTTTTTATGTCCTCAGAAAAAACGACATATCGGGAGTGAAAAAATGAAGACTATAGGATCGGGTTGGACTCCAACCGTCACGCTGGCAAAGCTTTTCGAAGAGCAGAACCAATTCTTTGACGCGCTTGCCACCTATGAGCTTATCGCCCAAAATGATTCTTCCCCCGCCATCCGAGAGAAGATCGAGGCCTTGCACGCCCGCATATTGAATGATCCCGCAAACCGCTATGATCCCCGTATCGAGAAGCTCTTTACTCCCGAAGAGTTGGCATATCTGAAGATATTGAGCCACCAAGGCTTTGACAACATGTTTCGCGCAGTGGAAAAGCTGAACGAAGGTATGCAGGATAGCGAGATTGTGTTTGATGAAGACGAGGTTTTGGCCGAAGAATCCGAATTGGACACCCTGGACGAGGTTTTGCGCGAGATCGAACAGCAGGCTCAGTTGAATCTCATCAACGGCTCTGAAGGCTATGCCGACCTCACTCTGAGCGATCTGTTGATAGCACTGCTATCCCGCTGGGACAAAAAGCAGCCACTCAGCGAGATCAGCTTGTCGGACATGATAAGTTTATTTGTGGATTTGCAAAGCCCACAAAAGTAAGAATGCTAAAAGAAAGCCAGAAATATAACAGCATTTGCTTGAAATGCCTCCGTAAATGCAAGCAATTGGACACGGTTAAGCTACTTTCCTGCCCAAATTTTGACCCGCGACCGGTGCAACTGGAAATCAAAGTGCCGGGCCTGGGCAAGAGCAAGGGAACGGCATGATCCGCGTAATAGCCGGAATATATAAAAAACGCAAATTGCTGTCTGTGTCGGGCAGAAGTACACGTCCCACCACGGATTACAACCGCGAAATGATCTTTGGCACATACCAGGAATTTGAGGGCAAGATAATATTGGATCTCTTTGCCGGCACCGGAGCTTTTGGACTGGAAGCACTCTCACGCGGGGCTGTGTGGGTAGATTTTGTGGAATTTGCCAATGCTGCCATCCGTACCATTCTCAGCAACATTGCTATCCTTGGCTGCGGTGACCGGTGTCACCTGTATCGCAAGCGCGTGGAAGCCTTTCTGAAGGATTGCGGGGATACTTACGACCTGATCTTTCTGGATCCGCCCTATGACAAGAACCTGATCAATCCCACTCTGCGGACCATCTTTGAACGCAAACTGCTGAAGCCCCTAGGACTGGTGATTGTGGAGCATTCTCGCTCAGAAAAGATTTCCGAAGACCTGACAGGCTACATTCAAAAACAAAAAGAAGGTAAAAGCTGCTGTTTCACCTGGCTGGCAGAAGATCCTGAAGCTATTTGATCACGATGCTTTTTTGCCGGCGATAGACCTTTGAGCCTGCATCAGACTGAGACTCCCACAGCAGCAAATACAATCCCCTCGCCACGTATGTCCCTCCGCTTTTCTTGCCATCCCAATACAAGACACCCCGATCCGCTATTTGCAGGTTTTCGGCCAGGCTTGCCACCTTGCGGCCGTTGAGATCCCAAATGCTGCAATTTACCCGATTCGAAACTGCAGGCAGATTGTAGCTGATGCTTACAAACTCTGCTTTACGGACATCAAAGGGGGATCCATATATCTTCAGGCGCTCATCATGTTCCGGGAGATCCGGTGTGGCTTGAAAATTCTGCGCGCAGGGACTGGGCAAAGCCACATGCCACGATACTTCGCCTTCTTCCTCCAGCCGCTGAAAAGACATCCCCACCGTGCCGGAGGCGAAAGACATGGAATCCAACAAAGCATATTCATCCCAGAGATACAGGCTATCGCCGGTGTTGTTGAGCGGAGTCCAGGATTGCGCCTGCAGCACAAGAGCAGAGGGGCATTGAGGGTATTCCTCCAAAAAGCTTTCGGGATCTGAACAGAGTACAAAATAGCCAGGAATATCCGGCAAAGTAAAGCTGATGCTACCTCCGGACGCATCATGGATTTGGTAGCTTGCCCTGCTGAATGATGGTGGAGCATAAAGCTCTATCCACTCCTGCTTCCCCGGCAAGGGCGCCGGGAATATCTCGTTCAAATACAGCTGCCCGGAAGATTGTCCCAATATGCTGTAGTGCAGGATGTTGTTATCCTCTTCAAGATCGTTTTGATGCATTAGCTGCAGATACATCATTTCCAGATCGTCGGGCAAGATAAAGCTGATCCGAAGGCTATCACCCAGTGCCAGAGGCGGCAGCTCTTCCTGATGAAAAGCTTGTTGATTGTGATATGCGTTGAACAATGCTCTGTAGGGGGTGGAATATGGCCCCAGATTACGGATTCCGACGCTGAAGAGACGGGGACTGCTCTCATTATCCAAATGCGGACCATAGAGCGCCAGATCTGTATAGACACGATTGGGGAGATTTGGTGTGGGATTCTGCTCAACCCTAAAATCGTCTCCGCACATATTGGTATCCCAACCATCGGCAACCCGCGCCAGAGAACAGCCTTCAGGGGCATCCTCTGCAAAGCTGTATGCCACTGTAGCAAAGTCGTCTGTGATCAGATTGCTATTGGGTGTGTCGTAGATAACCGTATCGGTATATGTGCTGTCCGCGTTCACGAAGCGGATGGCATCACTGGCAGAACCCCCATTTTGAAAGCTGAGATTGGCATAAAACTGGGCGTTGTTCATGCCCGGGCCTCCGATCATCACTAAGTATCCCGGCCGCAAGAGGAAGTAGGGAAATTCAAATTGTAGAGTCCAAGATGTGCCGCAGCTGTATATTTTGGAGCCGCTGAGGTCTATGGTCTGATTACCGGGATTGTAGAGCTCGATCCACTCTTTACCGCTGTCTGCCCCTTCGGGATCGTAGCAGACCTCATTGATCACAGCTTGAGCATTCAAATAGCCTGAGATCAATAGAAATGCGGCACAAACTAGGGCAGAGATCACGCGTCCAGATTCAGTACTAGGGCTTTAATATTCCAGATCTCTTCGGCATATTCCTTGATTGCTCTGTCGCTGGAGAATTTGCCGACACGGGCGATATTGAGGATGGCCTTTTGCACCCATTCATCCCGCTCAGTATAAAGCTCGTCCACACGAGCAGAAGTGTCCACAAAGGCACGAAAATCTGCCAGATTCAGATATGGATCGCCGCCACTCATCAGGGAATCGAAGATTGGGGCAAAGATGCCCGGTTCGTTTTTGCACCAAGTATCGTCCATCAAAGAATCCACAACCCGCCTTAGCTCCGGATCGTTTTGATAGTAGCTTTGAGGATTGTAGCCGGAGCTTTTAATCTGACTTACCTGCGCGGCATTGAGCCCAAAGATGAACATATTTTCCGTGCCGATCTCCTCTGCCATTTCCACGTTCGCGCCGTCCAGCGTGCCCATGGTTAGCGCTCCGTTCAAGGCAAATTTCATGTTTCCGGTTCCGCTGGCTTCATAACCGGCGGTAGAGATCTGTTCGGAAAGATCCGCCGCGGGAATGATCTTTTCGGCCAGAGACACGCAGTAATTTGGCAGAAAAACCACCTTCAGGCGGTCTTTCACGTCCGCATCTTTGTTTATGATATCGCCCAGATTGTTAATCAGTTTTATCAAACGTTTGGCCAGAAAGTACCCGGGCGCGGCTTTGCCGGCGAAGATAACGGTGCGGGGCACGAAGTCAGCTTCAGGATCGTCTTTGATGCGGTAATAACGGGCGATAGTAGCCATCACATTGAGCAGCTGACGTTTATACTCGTGCAAGCGCTTTATCTGAACGTCGAAGATGCTGTCTGTACGCACTCTTATTCCTGTAACCCTGTAAATGTGGCGGGATAGTCGCTTTTTGTTGATCTCTTTGATTTCGAAGAAGCTATCCCGGAAATACTGGTCGTCCAGATACTCTTCCAAGCCCCGGAGCAGCTTGAGATCGCGGGTCCAGGCCGTGCCGATGTGTTCAGAGATGAGGCTGGCCAACAGCGAATTGCAGGTAAGTAACCACAAGCGCGGTGTGATTCCGTTGGTTTTGTTTTGTATCTTGCCGGGATACAAGTCTTCAAAATCTGCAAAGACTCTGGTTTTCAAGATCTCCGTGTGCAGCTGTGCCACTCCGTTCACAGCGTGAGAACCATGAATGCAGAGCTGAGCCATGCGCAGGTTCTTTTCCAGGCCTTCTTCGATGATGGAGATGTTGCGCATTCTCAGGATGTCTCCGGGATAGCGCCGGCTCACCTCTTTCATGATGAGCTCGTTGATCTGATAGATGATGGTCAAATGGCGGGGAAGCAACTGTTCAAACAGCGCTACGCTCCAGCGTTCCAGGGCTTCTGGCAGAACGGTGTGGTTTGTATAAGAAAATACCTTTTTACAGATCTGCCAAGCTTTGTCGAAGCTCATGCGTTCTTCATCGATAAAGATGCGCATCAACTCCGGAATTGCCAGAGCGGGATGAGTGTCGTTCAATTGAATGCAGATTTTGTCGGCAAATCCGGCAAAACCGTCGTGATCTTGCTTCCACTGATAAAAGATGTCCTGCAGGGTTGCCGATACGAAGAAGTATTCCTGCTTCAGCCGCAAGACCTTGCCCAGATGTACGTTATCGTTCGGATACAATACTTTGCTGATGTTTTCGCTGATGTTTTTTTGTTCTACTGCTTTCACGTAGTCGCCACTATTGAAGTATTCAAAATCAAACTCATCGGTTGCATTGGCTTCCCACAGGCGAAGGTTGTTGACATTGTCCACCTTGTAACCGGGGATGGGGACGTCCCAAGCTACTGCCATCACGTCTTCTGTATCCACCCAGGAATAGATGCGTCCCTCTCCATTGTGCTCTGTTTGTTTCACTTTTCCGCCAAAGCGTACTCGATACGTGATCTCCGGGCGCTTTATCTCCCAGGGACAGCCGTTTTTGCGCCAGTGATCCGGTACCTCTCTTTGAAAACCTTTGCGTATCTCCTGACGGAAGATGCCAAATTCGTAGCGGATACCATAACCATAGCCCGGATAGGCGGAGGTGGCCAGTGAATCCATGAAACAAGCTGCCAAACGCCCCAAACCACCATTTCCCAAGCCCATATCCGGTTCCAATTCGGCGATGTCTTCCAGAGAATAACCCATCTCTTTGAGCATATCGTAACTCTCATTGTAGAGATCCAGATTGATAAGGCTATTGCCCAAAAGCCTGCCAATGAGAAATTCCATGGAGAGGTAATAAACCTTTTTCACATCGCGTTTGCGGTATTCATATTGAGTGCGCAGCCAACGTTCGATGAGGCGGTCACGCAGGGTGAGGCCCAGGGCATAGTAGATATCCCAAGCTTCTACGGTGGTGGTATCTTTGATTAGCGAGTATTCCAAATGGTTCAAAAACCTGTTCTTTATATCACTCGTCATTCCTTCGGCATTGTCCGAAAAGAAGATCGAAGTAAAATCGTTATTGGGGATAAATCCTTCTTTCATGGTCCAAATCCTTTATCTTAGCTCTTTTTACGGTAGCTTTTGCTATAGGCAGAAGAGCGCTGATATCTGTCAAGTTCTTTGTGCCTGGCTTGGGGGAAATGGGACGAAAGCTGAATTTGAGGTTTACCGCGGGTATCTGCAATATCAGGTATCCCAGAGAGTGCTCAGAGCTTGATCCGGTGCCGGTTTAGCTCCAGAGTCTTGGGGCCGATGCCTTTTACCTGCAAGAGATCGTCCACCACGCTGAAAGGCCCGTGTTGCCGGCGATAACTGATGATGGCCTCAGCCCTGGCGGGTCCTATTCGCACAAGCGTGCAGAGCTCATCGAGCGCGGCACTATTGATGTTCACGATGTTTTCCATGGCCGGCTTTGTGGATCTGCTGCGGGAGGAAGCAGCTGAAACAGTGCTGTCTCCAAAGGCTATGAGATAAGGCATAATGCGGCGATAAGTCTTTACTCCGATACCCTTTACAGACATCAATTGCTTCACATCGATGAAAGAATGCTCATTGCGATAATCAATGATGTCCTGCGCGCGTTTTTCGCCGATACCGGGCAGGCACATCAGCTCTTCCAGAGTGGCAATACGCAGATCCAGCATCATTTCTTCATCTTCACTCAATACCGTCTCCAGACTGTCTGCCATAAGCATATTCATCTCCTCTTTGGCGGTGTAACCAAAGAGATGAAGCAAGCTTCCGGTGAGGATTAGAAAGGAAAGCAGCAAGAGGAGCTTTTGTTCTGAGGCAGTAAATGTGTAACGCAAGAAATTCATTGTTCTTTGGGCACGATAAAGACCGCTTCAGCTTCCGCGTAGACAGCGGTGGCATCGTATATACGAGCTTCGGTGAGGATGGTTCTGGTTTTGGCAGAAACCACTGTGCCGCGGAGCATTACCAGAGAATCTGAAGCCAGTGGTTTGCGAAAGATTACATTCAGCTTTGCCGTGAAAGCGATTTTGCCTTGATGAATCACCGCCTTTGCCATCACTTCATCCAAAAGAGCAGAAAGAATGCCGCCATGGATTACCTTGGGATAGCCCTCAAAAAGCTCTGAGAGCTTCAATTCGGCGTTTGCAGAGCCCTCATCGTCGTAGCTGAAATCCACTTTCATACCTATGGGGTTGTCCTTACCGCAGACAAAGCAATTCTGATATTCTTTCTTCATTCTGCCAAAAGATGTTCGGCCCAGATGCTTAGTTTCTCTTCCAGGTCGTAGGAAAATCCTACTTGTTCCCAGGCTATGTTGCCTTGCTTGTCGATTACCACGATGTGCGGAATTGCCGTCACCTTGTATGCAGCTTCAATATCGCTGTTACCTTCCAGATATTCCATGGCAAATTCGTTTTCACGGAAATAGTCTTTAGCTTTGTTATAGTCGTTTTCAATCACATTTACGGAATATACCTTCACTCCTTCCGGCATTTCGGTTTGCACCCATTTGCTCAGCGGCGGCATAGCCAATTTGCAGGGGCCGCACCATTGCGCCCAGAAATCCAGGATCACTACCTGACCCCGAAGATCGGCAAAATTATGGATAAAGCCATTAAGATCCTTCATCTCCCAATTTGCTGCGGATATCGTGCTTCTATTTTGCAATAAATCTGCTGCCCGCCTCGGCGCGTCAGCTTCCCAGGCGCTTTTACTTTGCAAAAGAAGAGATTCCCAAGCGGGACTGCTTTTAAGAGCGGTGTTTTTTGAATAGTTTTTCATTTCCGGGTACTGCAGGGCTCCCATGGCAACCGCCTGCCGCAGATATTCCACTGCACGTTCGCTGTCATCATATTCCAGATTTGTGTCCGCCATATACAACAGAGCTTCACCGTTTTTCATCAAAGCGGGATTTTGAGATGCATAGCGTTCCAGTTCGATGAGCCCCGCGCTGTCTTTCACAAAAGCCAGCATAAAGAGAAGCCGGGACTGTTTGGCCTGTTCGCTGTCGATTTCCCTTGCGGCAATGGATGAATTTAGTAGTGTATCCATGATGCTGCCATATACTTGAGCGTTTTTGCTTTGAACGCAGAGATCGTAGATAAAATAGTAGTTGCTCTGTATGGTATTGGGATCCTTCAATTTCGCGATGTAATTCAGTGCTTTCTGAAGATCATTTTCCGCCCGGTATCTATAGGCTTGTGCCAATAGCAGATAATCATCTTCGGGAAATTCTGTGATGCCCCGATCCAGATGCCCGGTAGCTTTCGCGTAATCTAGCGTTTCAGCGTAAGCCGGATCTTGCATATCCGCGGTAAAAGCAAGCGCAACCAAGCGATATCCCCAATATAACCGGGGATGTTTTTCCAGCAGTTTGTAGCTTTCTTCTTTATTGTTTTCCAGAAGACGGATGGCCAGATAACCGTATTCAGCATTGGCGGGATTCGCTTTTGCAAGGCGTTTGTAATGTGCCAGGCAAGCTTCTCTATCGAAAGACTGCCAATAGTTTTGCAGCTCGCGATGTTCATCCACACTTTGCGCGCGGTAAAGATACTCCTGCACCAAGCTATTCTGTGCCGCATAGTCGTTCTTTAGCTCTGCGGCTCGAAGCCTGAATTCATCAAAAGAGGCTGCCCAAAGGGCTGGAGATAATATACTTATCAATATTATAACGCATAGAGCGCGTTTCATGGTTCCTCCAGAAAAGCTTCTTGCTTCAACCTATTAAGCAGCAGCAGGCTGAAGCTTGGTTTATGATTTGGTATAATCAGCTATTTCCTCACGTTCTTTATCGTAACCCTTCTTTCCCATCAAGGCAAAAGTGGCGATCTTCCCCGTCTCCACTCCCGGTTGATCCAAGGGATTAATATTCAGTAGCTTACCTGTAAATACGGTTTGAATCTCATACATCATGATGGCAGCGCCGAGATTTTCGGCGTCAATGCCGGGAAAGATCAGATTGGCATTGGGTCTGCCGGACTTGCAGAGCGCGATTTCGGTGGCCAGACGTTCGGCATTCAGCAATTCGGATAGCTTTTTGCCGCCCAGATAGCTGATGTCTTCCTGCTCCGGATGCAGGTTTGGGATTGTATAATCGTGTTCAAAATGTTCCACACTGAGGAAAGTGATTACTTTGTCGTTTGGCCCCTCGGTATAAAGCTGAATCTGCGAATGTTGATCTGTGGTGCCCAGTGCTTTCACCGGGGTTTGCCCCACGTATATCTCCCTGCCTTTCAGGTCGTAGCGCTTGCCCAGACTTTCCGCCCATAACTGGCGATACCAATCGGCAAAATCGTAAAGGGAATTGCTATAGGGCATCATTACGCTGATGTTTTTACCTTCCCGCATATACAGGAAATGCAACAGCCCGTTCAACAGGGCGGGATTGTGCATAATATCCGCGCTATCGCAGAGGTCCCTCATCTGCGCAGCACCTGCAAGCATGGCCTTAATATCCACACCTGCAAAGGCGGAAGAAAGCAATCCCACATCCGAAAGCACAGAAAAGCGCCCACCCACATTTCCGGGAACAATGAAGGACGAATAGCCCTCGCCATCGGCAATTCGGCGCAAGAAACCCTTCTCTTTGTCTGTGGTGATAATCATGCGTTTGCGGTAGTCGGAAGGAAACTTGCGTTGTAAAAGATCCAGCAAGATCATGTAGGCGCTCATTGTTTCTGCTGTTCCCCCGCTTTTGGTGATCACGTTGAACAGGGTCTTTTCCAGTGTGATCTGCCCCAAAATCTCATGTAAAAACACCGGATCCACATTGTCGTAAACCAAAACCCGGCGTTTTAGATGAGCTTCTGTTTTCAGAGCGTTGTAGATAGCTTTGTTGCCCAAAGCGCTGCCCCCGATTCCCAAAACCACCATGGTGTCAAACATGGGATCCAGTTGTTGCACAAAAGAACTGATGTGCTGAGTGCTTTGCTCCGGAAGGTCGTAGAAACCCAATGTCCCGGCTTTGTGGTCAATATTCAGTTCGGCTTTCGCGTCCTGCACTTTTTCACTGTAGTCCAGCACTCTTGATGGGCGCATAGCACCGGCAAGAAACGGATTTGCCAGGAGATTGCGATGGTCAAAACGGATCATTAGTTAGCTCCCTTTTTAGAGTAGTATGGTTTCAGGGTGTGATACACCAGGTTGTCGATTTCCTGCAGTGTATTCGAAAAATCACAGTTCTCCACCAGTCGATCCAGTTCCTCGTCACAGCTTCGTACCACGCGCTTGATATCGTAGTATGAGGATGGATTCACGCTCAATTCGGTAATGCCCATACCGATCAGCAGGGGGGCATATTCTTTCAGCGATGCCATCTCGCCACATATAGAAATGCCTCTATTGTGTTTTTTGGCATTCGTGATGGTGAGCCGGATCAATTTGAGTACGGCAGGATGATGCNNGGTGTATTGCACCAGATCATTGGTGCCGATGGAAAGGAAATCGCACTCCCGGGCCAGGGATTCGGAACTGATTGCCGCCGAGGGGATCTCGACCATACTGCCCACAGGGATGTCATAATCGAACTTTTCACCCTGTTCATACAGCTCGTCGGCGCAGGATTTCAATACCCGTTTGGCTTGCAAAAAGTCCTCAACATCGATAATCATAGGAAACATGATGCGGACATTGCCCAGGGCTGAGGCACGCAGTATGGCGCGTAATTGGGTACGCAGCACTTCTGGGTGGGCCAGAGAAAAGCGGATTCCTCGATTGCCCAGATAGGGGTTATCTTCTTTGGGACTGTCTATCGAATGGGCCAGTTTATCGCCGCCTAGGTCGAAGGTGCGGATGGTGAGTATCTTCGGCGCTATCTTGCGGGCCAGATTGTGGTAGATCTCATATTGTTCATCTTCCGAAGGCAGGTTGTTGCGCGAGAGAAAGAGAAATTCTGTACGAAACAAGCCCACGCCGTCCGCGTTGAGTTCTTCCACCATGTCGATTTCCGTGGGAATACCGATATTCAAAGTCATGGTAATATTGCGCTTAGACAGGGTGAAAGCGGGGTCTTCACGCAGGCTTTTCTGCTTCTGCGAGATCATCTCCTGGATTTGCAGCTTCTGAGCATAAAACTCTAGGGCCTCATCGTCCGGCTCTTGGATCACCAAGCCCAGTTCACCGTCTATAATGAGGTGATCCCCTTCGTGTATCTGCTTTCGCAGCTCAGGTATAGCGCCCACGCAGGCGATACTGAGAGCTCGGCTCAAAATGGCGGCATGCGAGGTGTAACTGCCTACTTCGCAGAGATATGCCCGCACTCCCAGTTTGTTCAGAAGGCTTACTTCGCTGGGTTGAATTTCATGAAATATGGGTATAGCCTCCGGTCCCAGCAGGGCAAAGGGATCGGATTCCAGCTTCAATATCTTGCGCAGCAGGCGATTGCGTACGTCCTTAAAATCCGCTGCCCGCTGGGAGAACATCTGGTTTTCCATACCGCTGAAAAAGTCAATCGCCTCGCCATAGGCTTCATCAATGGCCAGAGCAGCGTTTTTATATTCCTCAAGGATTTTTGCCAGTATGTTTTTACGAATCTCAGGATCCGCCAGGATGTCCAGATGAGAGCTCAGAATTTCCATTTCGTTTTTGTTCATACTGTGAGCGCCCAAATGTTCCTTGATCTCAGCGGCTGACTTCGCGCAGGCTTGCAGGTATGCTTCCTTCTCTTTCTGAATCTCGTCCAGATTTATACTGTGCAGAGGAATATCCATGCCGCGCTGGTTTATATAAACGGCAATTCCGGCTGCCAAACCCTTGGCTATGCTGTTTCCTGAGTGTTCTTTCATGATCTTACTCCCCAAAGCCGGAGCTTATCATTTCCGATATTTCTTCTATCAGATACTCTTCGTCCACTCCATCCGCGATCAGTTCCAGGGAGCTGCCGCACTCTGCTGCCAGCATCATTACACCCATAATGCTTTTACCATTTACCTTCGTACCGTCTTTTTCGATGTGAAATTCCGAACGGTATTTTGTGGCGGCGCGCACCAAAAGAGCAGAAGGACGGGCATGCAAACCCAGCTTATTCGTTACTGTCACTGTTTTTTTCATCATCTTCAATCTTCTTCTGCATGGTTTTTTTGCGGATCTCATCGTGAACTTTTCGGTTAAAATCTTCGGCGGCATCGTATCCGACACCCTTCAATATCATGTTCATGGCTGCCACTTCTACGATCACAGAAACGTTTTTCCCCGGGGATACGGGCAGGTATATGATGGGAATCTTTACCCCCAAATGCTCTGCGTAGCTGTTTGCCAACCCAATACGCTCATAATCCATATTCTCTTGCCAGGGCATCAACTCGATCTGCAGATCGATACTCTTTTGACGGCGGGTACGCTCGATGCCAAACATGCGTTCCACATTCACAAAGCCCACTCCGCGAATCTCCATGAAATGTCCGAATTCCCGCCCCGGTCGTCCATAAAGCTGATCATCCAGATAGCGCAAGGTGATAAGGTCGTCTCCCACCAAACTGTGGCCTCTGTGCACCAGATCCAGCGCGCATTCGCTTTTACCGATGCCGCTTTTACCGGTAAGCATGATGCCCAGACCAAACACATCCACCAGAGTGGCATGAATGGTCTTCTCCAGGGCAAAGAGATCTTGCAGATAGCGGGAAAGATGCTGAATCAGGTTTATCGTGGAAAGACGGCTGGAGAGCATGGCGATATTGAGGTCATTGGCCAGATACTCGATTACCGGCGGAAGAGTGAGACCTTTAGTGATGATGATGCAGGGGATATCGGTCTTAAACATATCCCTCACGCGGGCCACGAGATCATCTTCTTTCAAAGATTGCAGATAGCGTACTTCGGTTTCACCAAAAACCTGAATTCTCTCTGCCGAAAACACTTCCAGATAGCCCGCCAGAGCCAGGCCGGGACGGTTTACATGGGGCGAATTTACTTTTTTGGCAAGGGTTTCCGGCTCGGTTACCAGAGAAAGAGCCAGATCTTTCTTCTTGGCGTCAAAAAATTCTCGGACAGTGATTTCCTTCATATAATCCTTTCTCCTCCGTGCCCCCTTCGGGTTCGCCGAAAGGGGCCAAAGGAATTTCTTTCGCGGCGGGGCAATATACCCACCACTGTTATAGCTTTAGGGCTCAAAGAGTTTGTAGTTCTCGCTGTCCCTTTTTACCAATACATTGATGCGGTCGGTCTCGATATTTCTGAAGATGAAGAAATCTTCCTTGCTTGCTTCCATTTTGTCCATCGCTTCCTGTATTTCCATCGGTTCGGTAATCACTCGCTTGGTTTTGATGGTTTTGCGGGCGTGGTCTTTATTGTTTACCCGGATATCCGAAGCACGGGAAAAATCGGTAAATTGCTCCTTTAGAGCTCGTTTCTGGTGATCCGTAACGCGGTCTTTCAGTTTCTTTATCTGAGCTTCCATTTTATCCAAAGCGGTATCGATGGAAAGATACATATCCATCTCCTCCGCGGTAGCCTGCAATCCGAATTTACCGGCATGCAGAGATAGTTCGCAGAGATTGCGGCTATTCTCCAAAGCAAGCGTGACGTGGATGGTGATAATCTGATCGAAGTATTTTTTCAGCTTCAAACACGAGCTTTCAACGTAGTCCCGAATCGCCTTTGTCAGTTCAAAACGGCGTGCTGTAATCGTAATTTGCATGTTGATCCTCCTGTTAAATTTTGTGAATAGAGAGTTCGCGCAGATCTTCCACGGACTCCATAATTGCCTCAGAAAGTGTGGGATGGGCAAATACGATATCCTCAATGGATTCTGCGGTCATATGAGCCGAGATCATGATGGCGCCCTGAGCGATCAGTTCCGCGGCTGCGGGACCCATGATGTGCATACCCACCAGTTCGCCTGTATCTTTGCAGGCGATGGTCTTTACAAAGCCTTGG
>LSQX01316689.1_pt1 | contig 18942 bp, 16 predicted proteins | sample 654561 | NCBI WGS metagenome assembly LSQX01 (sample SAMN04489861, study PRJNA283612) | anaerobic digester metagenome | isolation source: 4 biogas reactors fed with cattle manure at either 37C or 55C with and... | place: Denmark: Kongens Lyngby | collected 2014
AAGAAAGATCATTAAGGGAGGATATTTCTCTGATATGCGTAACTCAAGAGTTCAAAGATTGCTCTGAAAAGTGGGTGAACTTCCATGCGGTTCTCAGTTCTTATGTCAGTGTATAGCAAGGCAAATCCTTTTCACCTAAGTCGCGCACTATCGAGCATCCTTGATCAGACCGTTACTCCTGACGAAGTTGTCTTGGTAAAAGACGGTCCGATAACTCCGGAACTCGAAGGAGTCATCCAACAGTTTTCCATATCCTGCCCTGCGTTGCGCATTGTGACTTTGGAACGCAATGCCGGGTTAGGGGTGGCTCTGCAAACGGGTCTTGTTGAGTGCCGGTACGATATAGTTGCGCGGATGGATGCTGATGACATTTGTGTCAGGAACAGGTTTGAAAAGCAACTTGAGATATTGGCTGCCGACAATACGGTGGCAGTGGTAGGTTCTGCGATAGGAGAGTTCTACGATGATGAGAACAGTATTGCCTTCGTGCGGAAAGTGCCTGCGACATATGAGGAAGTCTGGAGAGTTGCCAGGTACCGTAATCCGCTCAACCACGTGACGGTAATGTTTCGAAAAGATGCGGTCATGGCCGTGGGAGGCTATCAACATGCACCCGGCCTTGAAGACTATTATCTTTGGGTTCGCCTCTTGAACGCAGGGTTCAAGATCGTCAACATTGACGAGATATTAGTTCTCGCGAGAACGGGCCAATCGATGTACTCTCGCCGTGGAGGGTGGTCCTATTTTCGTGCCGAATTTGACTTGCAGGAGAAATTTCTAAGGATGGGGTTTATAGGTCCTGCAGTGTTTTTGCTTAACGTTTCGGGAAGAATGCTGGTCAGGCTTCTTCCTAACAACGGCCGTCGACTTGTATATGAGAGGTTCCTGAGGCTAAGAGTATGAAGACAGTACGAGTGCCTGGAATCGCCCTTGGGGATGGGGGCGACAGACTTCGATAAATGTCTGCACCAGTGTGTATGTGAATTTGCCTGGACCATCGCTCCATTGGTCTTGGGACGCAGCGAACGGAGAGACAAGCATGGTGTTTTTTGTGGTGAGTCTGGTTGTATTAGTGTTTTCTTTGTGTGACTACATTCGGGACTCCGCGATCAAGAGACTTGTAGTGCTATTGTTGCTTGTTTGCTTGGCGGTCTTTAGTGCATTTCGGGGACTACGTACCGACTCCTACTTTGGTTACGACACGAATAATTACGTTATCTGGTTTGACGGTTTGACGCCGTTTAGGTTCAGTGGGCGGTTGGAGTTCGGGTTTTTTTTCATAGGTTCCGTCGTAAAGGCTCTAAATGCGGACTCCCGGGCGTTATTCTTGACCGTCTCGGTTCTGACCTTTACGTTTCTTTTCCTGTCCTTGGAGCGCAACACAAGAAAACCATTTTTGACCATATTGTGTTATGTAGCCTTCTTCTATTATGTGCGTGACTTCGGACAGATCAGAGCAGCGTTGGCCTATGCCATTGTTACGTACGGTCTTAGGTTTGCGTATGACAGGCAGTTTGCGCGCTTTCTGCTGACGGTGCTAGTGGCCGGATCCGTCCATAATAGCGCTTTTTTGGCGCTTCCGGTGTACATGTTTCCCAAGCTTAAGCTTAGCGATAGGGGCCTTTTTGTCATCGTGACTGCGGCATTATTGGCATTCGGCGTGCAGTGGTTGGGTGCTCTTTCGGGCCTGTTAGCGCCTTTGTCGAGGTTCGGTATCGTCAGAGCCCTCCTAAACTACACGAGAGCATCTGCGGGTGTAGGGTTGGATGCTAAGCGGATGATCGTATTTGCTATCGCCTATCTCGCAATCCTGTTCAGAGAAAGGTTCCGCACTTTGAGTCCGAATTACGATGTTCACCTATTGATGCTCGTATGCGGGTTGGTACTATTGGCGCTGTTTCACGAGAGCGCAGTCTTGGCTGTGCGACTTCCGGAAGTCTTCTTGACGCCCATAGTGTTCATCATTCCTCTTTTTGTCTATTGTGTCAAAGGGAAGCTGGGCAAAGTGCTTGTTCACTACCTCTTGGCCGCCTTCTTGTACTGTTATAACACCGCGATTTTCTTGTCGCTGGGTCACCTTTTTTATCGCTAAGAACTGACTGCGGCAATTGGCGTGGAATGCCGGGTGTACACCCGTAGCGCCACCAGGCGAGAGTACGTGGAGGAGATCAGGTCGATGACAGTACACAAGTGCGCCGACACGCGCCTTCTGTTCGTGATTTCTTCGCTCAAACGATGTGGTCCGGTCAACCAACTATATGAGTTGATCCGAAACCTAGATAGGTCATCGTTCGATGTAACCGTGCTTACACTAAAAGGGGAAGTCGACGGAAACTCGAGGATAGCCGATTTCAGCGATATGGGAGTTCGGCTTCTGTCATTGGGTCTAACAAGATGGCACGTAGCGAATGTTCTGGTGAGGATGCATACAGTTCTTACTAGCATACAACCACACGTAGTACACTCCCACGGTCTGTTGCCGGACCTAGCAGTGAGTCTAGTGAATACCAGTGCGGTGCACGTGTGCACGATCCACAGTTACTGTAGAGAAGATTACGTGTTTAGCTTTGGCCCATGTGTTGGATCGTTGCTTTCTCGGGTTCATCTGTCAATTCTTAGGCGCATCGAGTTTCCCATAGCGTGTTCGTCTTCGGTTGCACGAAAACTTGAGGAGAGTCATCGCCTAAGGGTGGGGGTGATTTGGAATGGGATAAACACGGACGTGTACGCACCTGTTTCTGACCGTGAAAAGGCCCATCTAAGACGTACATTGGGTCTGCCGATTGACGCACGCATCTTCATCTATACTGGCAAGTTGTCTCCACTAAAGAATCCGATGTTCTTGGTACAAGCTTTTGCGGCCGCCGACTTGGTAGGCTGCCTTCTGTTGCTGATCGGCGATGGACCGCTTCGCGAAGCATGTGCCGAGCAAGGCGTTGATTCTGTTCTCGTCACTGGACAGGTCGATAATGTTCAAGACTATTTGCGTGCGAGCGACGTTTATGTGTCCTCGTCGACGACAGAGGGAATGCCCCTTGGCGTGTTGGAGGCTATGGCGTGTGGTCTTCCTGTGTTGCTATCAGATATTGCCGCCCACAGAGAGCTTGTGGAGGGAACTCCGAACGTACAAGGGCTGTTTTCACTGAATGATCAGCAAAGCCTCATTTCTTTGATGGGAGCATACGCCCGGGAAGATCTTGAAGAAATAGGAGGAAGTTCAAGGCAGAAGATTGACACCAGTTTTTCGGCAGAGCTGATGGCAAGTTCCTACCAAACGTTGTACAGGGATGCGTTGGCCTCCAGGAGAAGAAAGGGACAATGAGGAAATCCGTCGTGCCTAGCTCGATCGCGTCGGCATGGCGTTTCGGGACGGTGTTTTCAGCTTGTTTAAGGGTTTCTTTTCCGTTTCCGTGAGATGTGCGGAGCACAACACCATCCTCCAGTGTTTTGCGCAGCGTTTGTGTTACGCGTTAGGTTTACCACTACCACCAGCATCAAGATGTGCCTCGTAGAGAGTCTGCCTTACGTTGTACTGGTGTGGTGCTCTCGGTGGACGATGTTGCGATCTTAGAACGAGGATGCGTGCGCATCGCATATTTCTGCTCGGCAGAAAGGAACCGTGCGTCGCCTAAGGTAAGTGTCGTCGTTCCAACCGGCTAAGAGGTTTTGCCGGACTTCACACAAGCCTTAGGCGTCGGACTAGGCCAGCCATCCACATCCTAGTCGTGAACTATGTCGTAGACGCTTGGTATACACTGATCAGTCTGGGGTGTGAACGGAGTTCTGCCCGTTGTCAGGAGATCGTCTGTGGGTTTTTGTTACGAGAGGGCAAAGAAATAGAACTGTATATCTGGTTTCGGATCCACTAAGGAAAGGTTCTTGTGGCAGCGGACCGGACGATAGAGATAAGTCCAAATGCGGCGCGAGTTAACACCATGCTTGATGGTGGTACAGCTTGCGGTACGTTCGGGATAGCACCTGATGTTACATTCGGACAGAGGCTGTCACTATCGTTGGCCAGGCTGGATTTCCCGGATTGAAGCTACCGACGTAACTCGTTCCATGTGCAAAAAGCGGAGGTTTCCCAGACGATGCAGTCTTCGAAGAATTCTGCGGCACCGTCAAGGATGCGATGTTCTGAACCAGGCCTTGGGACAGTGTGTTGGTTGAGGAGGTTGTCCATCTGTTTGGTTCAACCATCGGCTGGTCCGATTAAGAACGTATCAAGTTACCATCGGGACGCAGAAGCCGTAAGAGCCTTGGATCGCAATGACACCCAAGACAAAAACCGGCACCCCTAATGGACTGAATTTGCGTTGACGATCGCAATTCAAGGGAAATAGCTTCGAACCCGTGGAAGGCCAGGGGCTCTCCCGGTGGTGCGCTGCTGGGGTACGCAGTGATCCAGACCCACTCAACCCATAGCGTATGCTCTATCCAAAAACCCAGGAGGTGTTGGACGTGACGCCGCTAGTTAGCATAGTCTGTATCACCTACAACCACGAACGATACATTCGAGACGCCATTGAGAGTTTTCTTATACAGGAAGTCACGTTCCCGATAGAGATTCTCATACATGATGATGCATCGACCGACAACACCGCTAACATAGTCAGGCGATATGAGGAGAAATACCCAAGTATCATCCGAGCTATTTACCAGAAAGAGAACCAGGTCTCAAAGGGAAAAAAGATCCTTCCTATGCTCTACGGGATTGCGAGTGGTAAGTATATCGCATTGTGTGAAGGCGATGATTATTGGATCGATCCACATAAGCTTCAGAAGCAAGTAGCGTATATGGAGCAAAACCCCGGGTGCAGCTTGTGTTTTCATGATGCCATCCTGGTCGATGTAGACAAGACGTATCTTGGCCCATTTAGAGGAACGTACACCAGACAGGAGGGCATGAAGCGGCTAAGTGAGCTTGTCTTTACACCAACTGCTTCCAAGTTGTTCAGGACGTCATGCGTTAAGGAGTTGCCTGACTGGTTTTTCGACGCGCCATACGGCGATTTTTCGGTGGTGCTAGTGTGCTCAAAATACGGGTACGTTTATTATCATGATGAGTGTATGTCAGCGTACAGAACCAACGTTCCCGGCTCGGCAATGTGGCGAGCCGCGAGGTCGTTACGAAGAGATCCCAGAGCTGGCCTTCCAAAGGCACTGAGGAGGCTTGCTGAACTGGAGAACTATAACAGGTGGTCGAACTACATAAATGATGATGTCATTCGGCAGATGATTCTGGAGCAAGAGTTGCGCATCTTGGGAATAACAAAGGACTATCAGAAGGTGAAAGACAAGAAGTATAAGGAACTGTTTCGGAAGATGGGCATATGGGGACGGGTCAAGTTCTGGTTTCGATGGTTTGCCCCGCCAAGGCTCTATTCTGTGTTGCGCGACCTAAAGAACATGCTGATGGCATCCTGGTATCGGACGCGGTCCAAAGGGCGTGGAAGCAGGTAGTATGCCACTAAGCGCGCATGGTGTATACATGGTAGAACACAAGCAGGGTTAGGAGAAGGCACGATGCACGAGAAACCTACAAGGCGGATAGTGGCCAGTTCTCTTGTGTGGAAGTTCGCGGAACGAAGCGGCGTCCAAGGAGTCCAGTTCCTAGTGCAGGTTATCTTGGCCAGGCTCCTTGACCCGCAGCAATTTGGGAGCATAGCGTTGGTCATGGTTTTCGTCAACTTGGCACAAGTGTTTGTTCAAAGTGGGTTCAACACAGCCCTTATCCAGAAAAAAGACGCAGAGGAAGAGGATTTCAACTCAGTGTTCTGCCTCAGTCTTGTGGTTTCTTTTTTGCTCTATCTGGTGCTTTTCTTGGCGTCGCCAGCCATTGGTCGGTTCTATGACGACGAAGTATTTGCTCCGGCCTTAAGAATCTTGTCGCTGACTCTGTTCTTTGGAGCGCTTAACTCAATCCAAAACGCCTACATTGCGAGGAACCTGATGTTTAAGGAGCTCTTCATATGCAGTCTCGTTGCCGTTCTTGTTTCTGGTGTTTCGGGGGTTGTTGTTGCCTATCGCGGACTTGGCTTGTGGGCACTCGTCATCCAGCATCTCGTCAATCAGGTAACCGTCACGCTTTCCTTGATGTATGTAGTTTCTTGGAAGCCTCGCACCTTGTTTTCACGTGAAAGGGTCAGGGCGCTGTTCTCCTTTGGTGGCAAGTTGCTGTTATCCCAGTTACTGAACAGTCTCTACACCGATTTGCGGACTCTAGTCGTTGGCAAAATGTTCAGTCCAGCGGCGCTGGGATATTATAACCGGGGACAGCAGTTCCCTTCGCTGGTCGTGTCAAATGTAGACGGTTCCATGCAGGCAGTCATGCTGCCAACTTTGTCTGCACACCAAGAGAATCGAAGTCAGGTGAAAAGCATGATGAGAAGGGCAATTAAGTCAAGCTCTTTTCTCATCTTCCCGACGATGGCCGGTATAGCGGCTGTCGCCGAGCCTTTGGTGACGTCAGTACTTACTGACAAATGGTTGCCCTGCGTTCCATTCATTCGCATTTTTTGCATGTCATATGCACTCATGCCCATCCATACGGCTAACCTGCAGGCGATTAACGCTGTCGGGCGCAGTGATGTGTTTCTGAAGCTGGAAGTAATTAAAAAGACCCTTGGTCTGATGGTGCTAGTTATCTCGCTACCGTTCGGGATATACGCAATCGCGGTTGGTCAGGTTGTGAGCGGGATTTTAGCCTCATTTGTAAATGCCTACCCAAACAAGAGACTGCTCAACTATGGGTATTGGGAGCAGTGGGCTGACATGATGCCATCCTTCGGGTTGGCAATTGTCATGGGCTTGGCGGTCTATGCGCTGGATGGCATCAACTTGGCGGTTTGGCAGCTGTTGGCACTCAAGGTCGGTGTGGGGATGATAGTATACCTGGGATTGGCCAGGCTGTTGCGAGTTGAGAGCTACACCTATCTTCGGGAGGCGTTGGTTGAGATGCTGCGCCTCAGCAGAAACGCAAATGCGTGAGGAAGTTCACCAGGCCAAGCGAATTGGCATAGTGTGATGACATAGCGTGAGCGACCACTATACCTAGTAGACGCGTGACTGTTGGCGTTCTTCACGTTATCTATCAAACCTGTTCCTGCGAACAGCTGGATCACATGGCCTTGCCATGAGAATCGTTAAGGCGAACACACGGGCAAGCAATTTCGCAGATAGCGTTTCTTCGAGAAGGGCTTGCCGATACTCGGAAGCAAACCATCACGATTGGGTGGGGTTTCGGTGAGTTGACGAAACCAATCGATAGTCATGGGGTTACTGAAGGGGCATGAGTGGGTAGTGCATCGCGGACTAAGCATCTGCTCTGAACCGAGTAACCCTATAGTCCATCGAGCAGGTTGCATATTACCGGATGATAGGGGTGCTAGGATGGTAATACCGGTGACTCGTTCCTCGATGCCTGATTTCGACGACTACATTGGGGAGATCAAGGAACTCTGGGATAGTAAATGGCTGACTAACAAGGGCACGAAACATCACCAACTGGCGGAAGAACTCATGCGGTACCTTGATGCGCCCAACATCTCGCTGTTCACCAATGGCCATCTTGCATTGGAAATCGCTATTGCTGCGTTCGACCTACGCGGTGAGGTGATCACGACACCGTTCACGTTTGTGTCGACGACGCAAGCAATTGTTAGAAATGGCTTGGAACCAGTGTTTTGTGATATCAACCTGGACGACTACACGATAGACGTGGAGAAGCTAGACGGTTTGATCAACGAGCGAACGTCAGCAATAATACCGGTTCATGTCTACGGCAACCTCTGTAATGTGCAGGAGATCGATCGGATCGCCAAGAAATACGATCTCGCAGTTATCTACGATGCTGCCCACGCTTTTGGGGTAACACTAAATGGCGAGAGTGTGGCTAATTTCGGCGATGCTTCCATGTTCAGCTTCCATGCTACCAAAGTATTTCACACGATAGAAGGGGGCGCCCTTACCTACCATGATGATTCTTTGTCCGATAGGTTGAGCGCACTAGCGAACTTTGGATTGACGGGTCCGGAACACGCAGAATATGTTGGTTGCAACGCAAAGATGAGCGAGTTCCAAGCCGCCATGGGGCTTTGCAACTTGCGTCATGTTGATGGGGAGATTGCCAAGCGAAGGGTTGTAGTTGAAAGATATCAGGAGAGGTTAGGAGGCGTTCCCGGGATTAAGGTGTCTAGGCCTCAACCCGGGGTTGAGAGCAATTACGCCTATTTTCCCGTATTGTTTGATGGTTATGCACTAACCCGTGACGAAGTCTACGATAGGCTAAGGGCGCACAACATATATGCGAGGAAGTACTTTTATCCTTTGACAAGCAGTTTTGCTTGTTACAAGGGGCGTTTTGATCCGGAAGATACCCCTGTGGCGAAACACGTGTCTGAACGGGTTTTGACGTTGCCTCTTTATGCGGATTTGGCTATAGAAGACGTCGATCGGATTTGTGATGTCATCTTGGAGCGCTTGTGAACGCAGTATGTGATTGGAGGAAGGTCAATTGAAAGGCATAATATTGGCGGGTGGTAAGGGGACGCGGCTCTATCCAATGACAAAGGCTGTTTCTAAACAGCTTATCCCGATATATGACAAACCATTGGTTTACTATCCGTTGTCGGTTCTTATGTTAGCTGGGATCCAAGATGTTCTGATCATCTCTACTCCCGAAGACACCCCGGTCTATGAACGCTTACTAGGTGATGGTCACAGGCTAGGCATGCGTTTATCATACAGGGTTCAAAAAACGCCCAAGGGCTTGGCTGATGCTTTCATCGTAGGCGAAGAGTTCATTGGTGAAGACAATGTATGCCTAATTCTCGGAGACAATGTCTTTTTTGGACAAGACTTAACGAAAGTGCTTAGGCAGGCAGTCGCCTTGGAGAAAGGGGCTGTGATCTTTGGATACCCGGTTAAGGACGCACGTGCGTTCGGGGTTGTGGAGTTCGACGAGGATCACAACGTGGTTTCTATTGAGGAAAAACCGGAAAAGCCAAAATCGAATTATGCGGTGCCGGGACTATACTTCTATGACAATAGAGTGGTCGATATTGCTAAAAGGGTCAAGCCGTCTGCTCGCGGTGAGATCGAGATTACTGCTGTCAATAATGCCTATCTCGAGATGGGCGAACTAAAGGTCATCTTGTTAGGTCGGGGAATGGCGTGGCTCGATACGGGTACTCCGAAGGCCATGCTCCAAGCGGCGCAGTTTGTAGAAGCTGTTCAATCCAGGCAGGGTTTTTACGTCGCTTGTCTGGAAGAGATCGCTTGGCGCCGAGGCTTTATCTCTAAAGAGCAACTTAAGGAGCTTGGTGAAGAACTTAGCATGACAGATTACGGTCATTACATATTATCGTTGGTCGGTGAGCGATAGCCATCTAGGATACTTGAAGGGAGACAGTTACCGGAGTGAAACGGGTTCTAGTTACCGGTGGTGCAGGCTTTATCGGGAGCAATTTCGTGCGGCATATGCTGGAATCAGAGCATGATTACTTCATCATCAACGTTGACGCCCTCACATATGCTGGCAATCTGGAGAATCTAGCTGATGTTGCGGATGATCCTAATTATGTGTTTGTCAAGGCAGACATCAGGGATAGGCAGGCAATCGACAGGGTCTTCCGGGAATATGAGGTTGAATGGGTCGTCAACTTCGCCGCGGAATCTCACGTGGACAGAAGTATAGTCGAACCCGATGTTTTCTTGACGACCAACGTTATTGGTACGCAGGTCTTGCTTGATACTGCCAAGAAGTATTGGAAGGTCAACCCCGATGACAAATATTGTCGGGAATACAAACCAGGAGTCAAATTTGTCCAGGTTTCAACGGACGAAGTATATGGCGATCTTGGCCCAACAGGGTTCTTTGTCGAGACAATGCCCTTGTTGCCGAACAATCCTTATTCAGCGTCAAAAGCGAGTGCAGACTTGGTCGTCCGGGCATACCATAGGACTTTTGGGATGCCAATGAACATCACCCGGTGCAGCAACAACTATGGGCCTTATCAGTTTCCTGAAAAGCTGATCCCTTTGATGATTTGTAACTGCCTTCAGGGAAAACCTCTGCCAGTATATGGGGATGGGATGCAAGTTCGCGATTGGTTGCATGTTAGGGACCATTGCTCAGCCATAGAAGTTGTACTACATAGGGGGCTTGACGGAGAGATCTACAATATTGGCGGAAACAACGAAAAAGCCAATATCGAGATAGTCAAGTTGATTATCCACACTTTAGGCCAATCAGAGAGCTTAATTCGGCATGTCAAAGACCGCCCTGGCCACGACCGAAGGTACGCGATGGACAACACCAAAATCACAACGCAACTAGGGTGGCGCCCTCGCTACACTTTTGAGGAGGGCATCAGAGAAACGATCGAGTGGTATGTGAAAAACAAAGACTGGATAAGCAACATCGTCTCTGGGGAGTATGTAAAGTACTACGAAAAGATGTACGGCCATATCGACGAAGCGGCTGCTGGCATGGGTAATTAGAGGCAGATGTCGGATATCGAACTGAACCGGAAAGACGGGCTAGACGAGTGGCAAGGGATGCATTGAGCACGACAATACAACACGAGGAACTGCGGGGAAGAGGGACTATGAAAGCACTGGTGTTGGCAGGCGGGTTCCCACAAATTGCTTTGATAGAAGAGTTGAGGAGCAGAGGAGTGTCCGTTGTTCTGGCAGACTATAGTGAAAATCCAGTAGCGGCGCCGTATGCTGACAGGTTCTACCGCGTATCTACGCTGGACGTTGATGGCATCGAGCAGGTAGCTAGAGACGAACGCGTTGATCTTGTAACGACCGTCTGTACCGATCAGGCTTTGCTAACAGTGGCACTTGTCTCCCAACGCCTTGACTTGCCTTGCTACATTGACTATCTCACGGCGTTGAACGTGACCAACAAAGCTCATATGAAAAGGGTTTTTGTGGAGAACAACATTCCAACTGCAAAGCACGTAGTTGTCGATGGTACTTATATGAAGGCTCCTGCTCTCGAATCCTTGCATTACCCGTTAGTAGTTAAGCCGGTGGACTGCAACAGTTCCAAGGGGGTAAGAAGAGTTCGAAACGCCGGTGAGCTTGAGAGGGCTCTCGTTGATGCATGCGCATTAAGTAGAGCAAAGCAGGCAGTTGTAGAGGAATATGTGGAAGGCATCGAACTGTCGGTGGATGCATACGTGGAAGACGGCGTGGCGCGAGTGTTGAGCATCTCAACAAGCGAGAAGATAGCCGACGGCGACAAGTTCGTAATATTCCGTGGCAACTATCCTGCGGAGGGCATTGGACGCCTACGGTCTCGAATAAGCGCTTTGGTTCAGAGGATAGCGGATGCGTTTGGGCTCAAGAACTCGCCCATGCTCGTTCAGATCATCCGCAGGGGTGAAGACCTATACGTGTTGGAGTTTAGCGCCCGAACCGGTGGCGGGGCGAAATACCTTATGGTTAAGAAAGCAAGCGGGTTTGATGTGATAAAGGCTGTAGTCGACTTGACACTTGGTGGGAAGCCTCGTGTCGCCGATATTAGGGAAGAGAGCAGGTTTATCACGAATGAGTTCATCTATTGTTGGCCGGGTACGTTTGACCATGTGGAAGGCTTTGACGAACTGAAGGCTAGAGGTGTCATCTCCGAATACTTTCTGTTCAAATGGAGGGGATATGAGGTCAAGGATGTGGCCAGTAGCGGAGACCGCGTCTGTGGGTTCACTATCCAAGCGGACTCAAAGGACGAAATGGCTCGAAAGCACAAGGAGGCAGTCTGCAACATCAAGGTGATCGATGCGGCTGGACGAGACATCATGCGTCGCGACCTAATGCCGGATCTGCATTGCTAGACTCGTGACTGAAACGTGTCAGTGGACCGTTGGTGGTTTGTTTACATGTGGCCAAGAGGCGTTGTTGGTTGCCGAAGATATAGCCAAATGGCAATGTACCATGGAGGAGGGGTATAGAACGAGTTACCTGAGAAGGTTCGAGTATGTGGTTGCCATCGCCGAGACTGGAAGCTTCTCTCGTGCGGCTGATCGGCTGAACATTACCCAACCTACACTCAGCAAGTTTGTTCAAAAGCTGGAGCGCGACATAGGCGCTGAACTGTTTGATCGTAGTACCATTCCAGTTAAGCTAACAAAAGCTGGGGAACTCTTTTTGAACGTTGGAAGGCGAATTTTGGACCAAGACCGTCAACTGCGCAAACGGCTTAGGGACATCGGGTATCAACAGGAGCTTGAGCTAAGAGTTGGCATCAGCCCATCGAGGGCTCCATACCTTTTGCCGATGATCCTGTCTGAGTACAGCGGCTCAAGCGTTGCCCAAAAGATAGTAGTTCGAGAGGCCACCGTTGCTGGTCTTAGCGAACAGTTGACAGCTGGAGAGCTCGATATCATAATCAGTCTTTCGGGTGACGACACTGTCTGCTTTGAGAGGGTAGACCTGTTCGATGAAACAATCCTGTTGGCTGTGCCGAAGTTGTTTGGTCGTCAGTTGGATGTTGAGCAGGCGCTAGTATCGCTTCCTCAGATTTCTGTGGGCAAGGGACAGTTCATGTGGAACATCATGGACACAATACGAAAGGCAGTTGGCGGTCGTGAGCCGATCGTTGAGTGCCAGAGTATTGAGGCAGGGGTGTCATTGGTTCGACAGGGGATAGGCATTATGATAGTCCCTTCCTACGTGAGGGACTACGGTTCAGAATCCCTTAACGACTGTATTCAGTTCTTCGAACTGTCATCTGACAGGCATTCATTTTTGGAAGGGGTGCCACGTCGCACCGTCGGATTGTTCTACCGGAAGGAACAGTTCTTAACACAGGAAGAAAAACGATTTATCGAATGCGCGGTGACAGTAGCGAAGCGGATTTCCGCCAGAGCCACCTTCACGCGCGGGTAGGTAACCTACACACAGAGAGGTGAAAGGGGTTTGAACCCAACTGAAAGATTCCTCAGCAACATTGACCGCCTAGCCCGAAGTGATGTTCGGCGACAGGTGTTGGAGAGGGCCAAACTAGCGTTGCTTGACTACATAGGAGTGACGTTGGCAGGAGCAAAGGCGAACAGACTTAGGCTAGAAGCGTACCTCGCTAACGCGGATCCCGAGACCGGGCGGAGCACTTTGATCGGCATGAACATGAAGACCAATTTGAAAGAAGCCGTGTTCCTAAATGGTTTAAACGCTCATACGCTCGACATGGACGATGGTACCAACCATGGGATCATACATCTTGGCTCGCCGATATTCTCCGTGTTGATTCCCTTAGCGGAAAGGAATCACATCAGCATTGAGAATATGCTCAGAGCGGCGATTATCGGGTACGAGGCATCGTTCACGATGGCCGTTTCCATACAACCGAGACACAAAGCGATGGGTTACCACGCGACAGGCACATGCGGTGTTCTTGGAGTCGCAGAGGCGGTTTCGCTCATGTTGGGCTTTTCACCTGCTCAAAGGCGAAACGCGTTTGCAATAGCTGCGGTCTCATCAACAGGAATGCTGAAGGTACTTGACGATGGGTCTGAGTTGAAGCCCTATAATGTTGCAAAAAGCGCTTTGCTTGGGCTCGTGGCTACGCAAATGGCCAAAGCAGGTTTTGTGGGGCACCACGATGTCCTCGGTGGTGATAGAGGGTTTTTGAGAATAATGACAGGATCGTCTGATGTTGATGTGTGTGAACCTCTTCTCAATGGGACATATGCCATCGAAAAGGCATATATCAAGCCCTATGCGGCTTGTCGATATTGTCATCCGTCCATTGAGGCGGCGATAAAGCTTAGACCATTGGTAGCGATTGAGGAGATCGACAGTATTGTGGTACGGACTTATTCCTTGGCGGTGAGCGGGCACGACCATAGGAACATTCAGGGAGTGAGTTCGGCAAGGATGAGTATTCCCTATGGCGTTGCAGTTGGTTTACTGGAGGGGAAGGCTGGTCTGGAACAGTATGACGATGCTCACGTTGAGGATCAAGTCGTCCGAACGTTGGTCAATAAAGTTTATGTGCAACGAGATGACCTGCTTTCGGCGCAATTCCCAAGAACGCAAAGCGCTATCGTGACGATCAGACTTAGGAATGGGGAAGAACTGAGCGAGCAGGTCGATATTCCGAAAGGTGAACCAGAAAACCCCATGAGTGATGAGGAGTTCGAGGAACGATTCGTGGATCTGCTCAAGTACGCAGGCTGTCCTGTTTCTCAAGCGAAAAGGATCATTGAGGTGTGCAGGGAAGAGACGAACTCTGTCGCCGATCTTTGCAGACTGCTGTGATCTCAGCATTACCCAAACGGGACTAGTCAAGGCGGCAACGGGAATGCGCACGTTTGGTAACTCTATTCGAAAGAGGAGGAGCAGGATTGACGACCGTGAAGCTGATCCTTGGTACGATGCAATTGGGTGAGCGCTTGTTTGGTCAAGATGCGATAGACCTTATCAAGACGTTCATTGATTGTGGTTTTTCTGAATTGGATACCGCTTACGTGTATAACGGAGGGGAAAGTGAACGGCTGATAGGAACAGCTTTGGGAAGTCTGGGTGTCAGATTGTCCATCGCAACAAAAGTGCATCCTCGGGTGACAGGAAGACTAGACAAAGACGCCGTTGTGCGACAGGTATCAGAATCGCTACAGCGTATGAGAGTTGATCGTGTAGAAGTCTTGTACCTTCACTTTCCGGATCCCAACACCCCAGTGGAGTCTGCGCTGGAGGGGTGCGCCCTATTACATGAACAAGGGAAATTCCGCGAACTGGGACTCAGCAATTTTCCTGCATGGCTGGTAGCCGAAGTCTACAACATATGCAAACGAAGAGGCTGGGTTCTGCCCACAGTGTACCAGGGTCTTTACAATCCGTTGAGTAGGCAAGCCGAACTTGAGCTCAACGATGCTCTTGATTTCTACAATATGCGGTTCTACGCGTACAATCCGCTTGCGGGTGGTTTGATGACGAGCAAGTATGCAGACCGAACTCTCAAGGAAGGGCGGTTTACTAATCGTCCCAATTACATTGGGAGGTACTGGCATGATACGTTTTTCAGGGCCATGGGTGTCGTAACTTCGGTGTGCGACAGATACGGGATCAGCATTACAGAGGCTGCTTACCGTTGGCTAGCCTATCATTCTATGCTGAACCCACAACGCGGTGATGGGATTGTCATAGGTGCATCGAATGCTGACCAGCTTCTGCAGAATATCTCGTGCGTTAAGGGAGGCCCCTTACCTCCCGAGGTTGTGCGGGCCATGGAGGAAGCTTGGATGATCAGCAAGGTTGACGCGCCTGAGTACTTTAGGTTCTACGAGCCTACTGGAAGGAACTAACGGGAGGATCTCCATGATAGATAACAAGCGATTCTTGGATGTGTTGCTGAAGTGTGGCGTGGAATTCTTTACTGGAGTACCAGACTCGTACCTAAATGGCTTTTGCACCTGTCTGATGGACTCGGTACCGGAAGAGAAGAACGTGGTTGCTGCAAACGAGGGAAATGCAATTGCGATTGCAGCTGGATACTTCCTTAGCACAGGAAGAGTAGCGTTAGTGTACATGCAGAACTCTGGTGTGGGCAATGCCATAAACCCTATATTGTCGTTGGCTGCGAAAGTGGTTTACAGTGTGCCCATGGTTCTGCTGATCGGCTGGCGGGGCGAGCCAGGCACAAAGGACCACGCGCAGCACATGCTGCAGGGAAAACTGACGACAAGGTTCCTGGAGTTAATGGAAATCCCTTACTGCATTGCAGAGAACGATAACGACCTTCTAGAAAAGCAGACGGAAGAATTGATACGCCTGGCACAGCAGAACAGGACGCCAGTGGCGATCGTGGCGCGAAAAGGTGTCTTCGCCCTAGACGAGAAATCAACAGAACCAGAAGAAAATGGTTACCCGTTGTTCCGAGAGGAAGCAATCCTAGCCGTGCTAGATGCATTGCCCCCGGACACTATCTACGTTGCGACCACAGGGCGGGCATCTCGCGAGCTTTTTTTCCTACGAGAGAAACGCGGCGAAGGGCATCAACACGATTTCCTGAATGTTGGAGCGATGGGGCACGCCTCATCGGTGGCATTGGGTCTTGCCCTTGGGAACAAGGACAGGAGAGTAGTTTGCCTAGATGGAGACTCAGCATTGTTGATGCATATGGGGTCATTGTCAACGGTTAGCAGACTCGGTGTGCCGAACTTCCTACACATAGTGCTGAACAACGGAGCCCATGACTCAGTGGGTGGCCAGCCTTCGGCAGGTATGTCTGTTGATCTCTCGGCCATTGCGCGTGGAGCTGGGTACGAGACAGTGGGGCATCCAGTGGCAACACCGGATGGCATAGCAGAAGCGATCAGGATTCTCACTTCGCGGCGTAAGCCCGGGTTTCTCGATGTTCGTGTGAAAAAAGGTTTGAGGGGGAAGTTGCCACCGCTTGGCGTGTCCTCTTACGTACGATTGGCCGATGAGTTAATGCAAAACCTGCTAAAAGCGCGGAGGGAAAGCTGAAATGAGGAAGACAAGAGAGTTCTTGATGTCCATTGGTATGCCCGCGGGAGATGCCTATGATCTGCCAACATCGGACAAGCGGTTCCCAGACGGGGGGCAGTACCGCTTTGAGGTGCCTGGTATCCAAGGCCCAAAGGTCATGGAAGCATTGCTTGAGGAAGTAGACAAGTATAGAATCCATCTCCATAGGGTTACCCAGACGAAAGGTATTATGACTCTATTGGATAACGAGATCATCGAGATGGTTCGCTTGGCGAGAAGCGCACACGTAGACTTGGTTCTTGCAATCGGTCCTCGGGCGACGACTGATACCAGTGCTTCTGTGAACACTCCAGAAGGGGTGCGAATGGGATATCGACTTCGTGGGCAGGAGCAAATCGTACGCGCCGCTGAGGAAGTCAAACGTGCATCTTCGCTGGGATGTCGTTCATTCCTTGTTTACGATGAAGGGCTCCTGTGGCTGTTGAACGAAATGAGAAAGGCTGGAGAGATCCCGGCAGATTGCACTTTCAAGGTCTCGGCGCACTGTGGCCATGGCAATCCGTGTTCCGCAAAGCTGCTTGAGATGATCGGAGCAGACTCTGTGAACCCGGTTCGTGACATCCAACTTCAGATGCTGGCCGCGATGCGCCAGGCGATCAACATTCCGATAGACGTCCATACTGAAAACCCAGCGTCTACGGGCGGCTTTATCAGGCACTATGAGGTACCTGAAATGGTCCGAGTAGCATCACCCATTTATCTCAAGACTGGGGGATCGGTCGCGAAGACTCACAGCTGGGAGTCAACCGCAGACGATGCAAGAAAGAGGGCTAAGCAGGTAGCACTCGTGAAAAGGATGCTAGATGTTTACTATCCCACTGCTGTTCAGTCGCCGAAAGGCGTCATCAGCTAGGTCGCGGGTGGTGTTACGAGTGAGACACCAGAGATACAACCCAGAATTCGTGTTCGTGCGCGAACCCGAAGAGTTTAACAAGTACACTGACAGAGACTTCCTTCGGTACTGCTTGGGAGCGACGATGTATATGCCTGGGACGAAGGAGTTTGCGCATAAGATCCTTGCGCGGCAGATGCCAGAGTTGACTACGATGGTGTTCTGCTTCGAGGACGCTTGCCCAGAGGCAGATGTTCCGTTAGCAGAGCGCAATGTTCTTTCCACGTTGGAAACGCTCAGTCGAGCTATTGATGACGGTGCATTTACTTACGATGACTTGCCCCTAATCTTCTGCCGAGTCCGGAATTTGGCGCAATTTGAGCATTTCGCCAGAGCGTTAACCAAGAGCCAGGCGCGGGTTCTTGCTGGGTTCAACTTCCCGAAGTTCAACGCCACGAATGGGGACGCGTATTTCGCCCATCTACGGAAGCTCAACCAGAGGTTGGGCGAGATCTTGTACGGCATGCCAATCATCGAGGATCCGAGGGTTGCTTTTAAGGAGACACGTTTGGAAGAGTTACTGGCGATAAGGGAAATATTGGACAAGTACCATGACATTGTTCTTCAAGTAAGGGTAGGAGCAACAGATTTTTCCTCGTGCTTCGGAGTCCGTCGTGGAGTGGATTACTCGATTTACGACATATCAACGGTAAGAGAATGTCTCACTGACATACTCAACATCTTTGCTAGGAACAATGACTACGTAGTCTCAGGCCCAGTTTGGGAGTACTTTCGTGCCAGCAAGCAGATGATGTATCAAGACTTGCCGAAGTACGGGTTGGAGGATTACCTTCTTCGCCGGCAACTCATAGTCAGTCCAGAGGTCGATGGATTGCTGCGCGAGGTCATTCTTGACAAAGCAAATGGCTTCGTGGGTCGGACTGTCATACATCCGACGCACGTGATTTATGTGAATGCACTCCAGGCAGTGACGATGGAAGAGTATACTGACGCCGTGAACATCCTGAACCGAGATGATGGCGGGGTTTTCAAAGGAGCAGGTGGTAATAAGATGAACGAAGTGAGACCACACACATCGTGGGCCAAAAAGGTTTTCATGAAGGCAAGAGCGTTCGGAGTGATTGAGAACCAACATAGCTACCTGGAACTCATATCTGCGGCGGTGAAAGACTCGTGATCAAGAAACTCAGAGTGCCAATACCGAAGCACGAGATCGCAGCCCTGCAGGTCGGGGATATGGTCTATGTTTCCGGGAATATTTTCTGCGGGAGAGACGCTGTGCTACCAAGAATCTGCAAACTCATCCGGGAGAGACGCCTTGAAGGTATGAATTTGGAGGGTGCTGTAGTTTTTCATTCTGCGGTATCTCCCGCTGGCGTTGGTCCCACATCAAGCAACAAGGTGGAGATTGAGGAGAGTATGGCAGTCCTGTCAGCAGCGGGCGTCAGATTGCATCTTGGGAAAGGCGCTATTCGAACTGACACTGTGGAAAGGTTACATGAGTACGGTGCAGCTTTTGGGGTCATTCCTCCCGTAACAGCACTGTTGGGGGAGAGTCTGAGAGG
>LSQX01343815.1_pt1 | contig 18937 bp, 13 predicted proteins | sample 654561 | NCBI WGS metagenome assembly LSQX01 (sample SAMN04489861, study PRJNA283612) | anaerobic digester metagenome | isolation source: 4 biogas reactors fed with cattle manure at either 37C or 55C with and... | place: Denmark: Kongens Lyngby | collected 2014
CTTGGTTTTGCTCCCCGTTTTCCATAAGAAGACTTGTAATAAAAATTGCTTTTTGAAAGATCAACCCAGGAAAGAAGGTTTTCCAATGTGGTTATAGATTCATGGCTCTGCACGATCATCTTCTTGTCTTGATTTGAAATGAAGTTTTTTTTAGCAGCTCAGATTTTACTTCCAACTCCAGTGCTTGTCTGGCAATGATCTTTTTTAACCGTTCATTTTCTTCTTCCAGATCCCGCAAAGCAGGATCTACTTTCCTATAGGCCGGTTTTAAACCGTTTATGCCCTGACTAAGATACTTCTTCTTCCATCTTAACATTACTGAGCTTGATAGATTGTATTTACGGCATGTTTGGGCCTGGCCTTCTCGTTGCGCTTCCTGTAATATCGATAAACGATCCTCAGGTGTAAATTTTCTTCGTTCTTTTGTCATGATTGCTAAATTAACTATTACTAAACTGTTTTTATAATTTAGTCCAGTTATTTAGGGGGCTAGTACATTTGAAGGTGGTCGTAAGGCTGAATTGCTTACGCAATACAGCGGATTTGTAATCTTAGACTTAGACAAATTAAGCCCCGAAGATTTAGAAAGGGCAAAAAGTTTGGTCGCCTTAGCTCCCTACACTTTTGCCGCTTTTATCAGTCCGAGTGGCAACGGCTTAAAAATTATTGTTCCTGTAAACAGCACAGCAGAGCATCACAAATTAGCCTTTCAACAAGTTTCCGATTATTACGAGCAAGCTTTGCAGCTTGTCGTTGACCCATCAGGCAAAGACGTTTCACGCCTTTGTTTTATGTCTTACGACCCTGATTGCTACCGCAACATCAATGCAGAACCGTTCAATGTAAACATTGAAACGGCATCTGCCGAACCACCCAAAAAGGAAAAGCCAAAAGCAGAGCAAGAACCCACCAATCCAACAGAAAGCAATGATAAAAATACCGACTGGCTCGAAGTATTCGGCAAGTGTGTGGACTTTACTGAACGTAAAGCCACCTACACCGAAGGCAACCGAAACAACTTTGTGCATCTATTGGCTTGCAACTGCAACCGTGCCGGAATACCCGAAAACATAGCCCTTGGCTATATTTTACAACATTTCGACCTCGATACCGAAGAAGCAACACCAACCATTCAGAGTGCCTATAAAAACAATGTTGCAGACTTTGCAAAGTTTGCAGACTTTGCAAAAACCAACGAAGCAACCCCACAATCAAAAGACGAGCTTTTGATGAATATGCCTTTCATTCCTGATGAAGTATTTCCTCTTTTGCCCGAAATTTTGAAAAATGGATCAAGCGTATTTGAAGACCGAAGAGAACGAGATATTTTCCTAACAGGTGCATTGAGTATCATTAGTGGCTGTATGCGTAATGTGGTAGGCTTATACCGTGCCAAAGAACACTATGCAAATCTGTTTATTTTTATCATTGCCCCTGCCGCAAGCGGCAAAGGCTCACTGACTTTTGCCAAAGCATTAGGCGACAAATTCCACGATAAACTGGTAGCTGAAAGCACCGAAAAGCTAAAGATTTACAAGATTGAATTACAGGAGTACAAGCGTAAACTCAGCGACAAAAAGCAAGACATATCAGAATTAGAGCCACCCGAAGAACCACCATTCAAAGTTTTGTTTATTCCTGCCAACAACAGCAGTGCAAGAGTTATCCAACACCTCAAAGAAGGAGACGAACAAGGCATTTTTTGCGAAACAGAAGCCGACACGATGGGAGCAGTACTCAAACAGGATTGGGGCAGTTATTCCGACTTGCTTCGCAAGGCGTATCATCACGAACCCATATCATACAGCCGGAAAACAAACAAAGAATGGGTAGAAATAAAAAAGCCTCGTTTATCCGTAGCATTGGCAGGTACACCCGGACAGGTAGAAAACCTAATAAAGTCAGCAGAAGACGGCTTATTCAGCCGCTTCATTTTCTATACTTTCAAATCTGAAATAGTATGGATTCCTGCCAGTGACACCTTAAACGGTATCAACCTGACAGCCCATTTTGAAGCACTATCAGATGAAGTCCTCAACTTCGTTGAGTTCCTTGAAAATTATGAAAGCATCAAATTCAATCTTACACAAGACCAGTGGGATAAACTCAATATCTATGGCGAAGATTCACTTACCACATTGGCAACCTTTGTAAGTGAAGACCTATCCAGTACATCCAAGCGTTTAGGCTTAATACTGTATCGGGTGGCTATGATAATCACAGCCCTTAGGTATTTTGATAATGGCGAAATAGCAACCGAATACACCTGCACAGACGAAGATTTTGACATTGCCCTAAAGTTGGTCAAAGTTTATCAGGAGCATTCCGTTTTTATGTTCAAGGAACTACCCAAGCAAGCAACCGTTACCGACAAATTGCTAAAGCAATTCTTTGATAAGCTACCAGCTTCATTCCGCAGAAAAGAAGCCGTTACCCTTGCCGAAGCCCAGTTTGGTATCAAAGAACGCACCGCAGACCTTTATTTATCTAAGTTGGTGGCGTTCAAATGGATTGAGAAAACCCGGAATAGCATCTATCAAAAAATCAAAGAGTAAAAGCCACTTTGCAAGTTTTGCAAACTTTGCAAGCTTACTTTCATATTTATTACTATATTTGCCCTTTATAGGACAAGTCAATAAAAGGTATAACCAATGCTCGGAGAGAAACTCAAAGAATTAAGGGAATCAAAAGGACTTTTGCAAAGGCAAGTTGCAGCTGAATTAGACGTTGATACCGCCTACATCAGCAAAATGGAAAACAACGACAAGCCGGTGAGCAAAGCTTACTTGTCGAAGTTGGCAAAATTGTATGACGTAGATGAGCAAGAGCTTTTTACGCTATGGCTTGCCGATAAGGTCTATGATGTGGTAAAAGACCAAGATGTAGCTTTAAAAGCTATGGAAGTGGCAGAAGAAGAAATTAAAAGTAAAAGAAAAGAGAAAAATTAATGCACATAAACTCAGACATAAATGTTTTAGGCAGTTTGCCTGATTGGAACTTGATAAAAGTTTTCCTGTCAGAAGATATGGTTTCTATCAAAGAAAAAGGTGGCATACATACCTACACAGCCATAAAAACAGATAAGTCTGTGAAGCGTTTTGAAAAAGCCATAAAAGCCACCCTAATTCAAAATAAAAAACCTGAGTTAGAAACAATAATCAGACAAGCAATAAAATCGAATACCACAAGTGCCGAAACGCTGTTACTTCTATTCTGGAACGCTTCTGTAAATAATGAATTGTTGTTTCATCTGAACGATAAAGTTTTTTTTCCTGCTTTTTATAGTGGCAGAGTTTCAATAAAAAATGATGAAGTAGTCGCTTGTATTAAAGATTTGAAACAATCGGAAGATGATCTGAAAAAGTGGTCTGAAATCACTATTACAACTACTGCATCTAAATACCTGACCTTATTAAAAAAGTTTGGTTTAATGGAAGGCTCAGTAAACAAGTCCATTGTTCATCCTCACTTGAATGATGCTATGTTTATTCTTTATGTCTATTGGTTAGTTGCTATTTCAGAAAAGCCCAATCTTGTTTCCAGCAATTGGCTTCCCTATTCGTTCAGCGAAAAGCAAGCTTTTCTCGACAGGCTACTGCAAAAAAAATTTTCAAAATATTTCAATGTAATTTATACCGGCGACAATCTCAATATTGAAACATTAATCCCATACGAATCAATCTATGAATACATCAGTCAATCCTGAACATATCATTACACAGTTAAAACGGATAGTGGAATCTGATAAGCGTTCAGAAATCCGCTTGAATGCCAATGGTGGCAACTCAATCCTATTGGTTTGTCCACCAGTATTGGAATTCCAATACATTGAAAAACTGGTAGAAATGATGCCCCAAGATACCTACAAAATTATCGACATCAATGAGATGTTGATTTCATTTGTTGAAGCACATAAAACTGACCTTGCAGAAATGTTTGATTTATTAAGGGGTTCGGTTCATCAAATTTTCAAAGCACCGGAAGGCGAAACAAGTCCCGATTTGTTCAAACACCTGCTTGCTGCAATTGAAGAAACATTCAATGAAAATAAAATACCTGTACTCATCCATAGCGGAGCACTCTATGGTAGTGGAATAGACAATATTCATTTAATGGAAAACGAATTAGTAATGAAGGCAAAATCCCCTTTAATTATTTTATATCCTGCCACCCAGGAAGGTGAACAGTTAATGTTCCTCAATTCACGCCCTGCATCAAAGTACAGATGTATGATTGTTAACTAAAGAATAATACGAAAATGAAGATAAAAGAAATACTGACCATTGACCTAAGCGAAGACATTAAGAATGTTATCGACTTAGAAGACATTTCAGAAAAGGAAATTCAGGCAGAAATTGAAAGCTATATCGTTACAGATGGATTAGCTCGTGAGTATGCAGATTTTGTTGATACGTTTACTTCTAACATTCTTGAAACAGGTGTTTGGATTTCTGGTTTTTACGGGTCAGGTAAATCATACTTTGGTAAGTTATTGGGTTATATGCTCAGTAACAGAATCATATCAGGTACACCTGCAAGAGATAGAATCATTCAGCGTTTCACAGGTGTCAATGATGAAGCATTAGTTAAAAATGCTCTATCAAGGTTAGATGCTATCAAATCAAGGGTAGTGTTTTTAGATATTGCCAAGCAAGACACATCAAAAGGTTTAGCTTTCACATTATTCAGAAATTTTCTCAGGTCGCTAAGTTTACCCGAAAATGAACACGGTATTTTCTTGTTCCAGTTAATGTTAAGTGAAGGGAAAACAGCCATACAGGACTTCGTTTTTGATACCACAGGTTTAGATTGGAATGACATAAGAACAAGTTCGTTCAAATATGCAAAAGCTATAAAAGAACTGTATATTAAGAAAGGGAACACCGATGCAGATTACGACAACCTGATTACAACTATTCGCAGAGATATTGACCAATTCAGTGCCTCTCGTTTAAGAGAAGAATTAAGCAATTACCTTTCAGTTGAGAAAAACGAAAAAGTTGTGTTCCTTTTTGATGAAGCCAGTGAAGCGATCAATCAAAAGAAATTCAACCTTTTGGACTTAGAAGGTGTATGTGAATCGCTTTCATCATTAGGCGGCAAAGTTTGGACCATTGCCATTGCTCAGGAAAAGTTAGATGATGTTATCAATAACTCCAATGTAAGCAAAGCCCAATTAACCAAAGTAACAGACCGTTTCAAGACTAAAATTCACTTAGAAGCAACTGAAGTAGATGTTATCATTCGCAACAGACTACTGAAAAAGACAGAAACAGGCATTCAAAAACTTACAGAGCATTTCAGTAAAAATTCAGGTAAGATTTCAGACCACGCAGCAATACACGGTGCTGGCATCAGCAAAACAGATAGTGCAACAAACTACACGACCTACTATCCTTTTTATAAATATCAGTTTGACTTATTACAAAACTTCCTGTTTGGCACTAAAGGATATGCATCCACTAAAGTAGCTGCAAGGGGTATGATTATTACCACTTATGACATTCTCAAACAGGAAGTACAACATACAGATTTGTTTCATACCGTTACCGGCTGGCATATTGCTAAAGAAGGGCAGCCTCAACCGCCTGTGAGATTGGTAAGCCGGTACGACAATGCAGAAAGAATTTTATTAGAAGCTGGTTCACCCATTTCAGGCAGAAGGTTGTTAGAAACCATCAATTTCCTTACAGAAGCAGAAGTTACACCTTCTTCTTTGCCCAATATCACCAAGTCATTCATCAGCGACCCTGATGAACAATTTAAGGTACAAGACGACATCATTAAGGCTTTAGATTTACTAACTGAAGCAAAAGTGTTGTTAGATACCAACAAAACATATCGCATCACATCCGATATTGAACAAAGATTATTGGACGAAATGAACGGCTTCACCGTTCAAGGTTTCGTAAAGAAAAAGCAATTAGTTACAGCCTATAAAGGTGCAAACATCACAAAGTCTATTGCTAAAGTAACCGATAACGGTTTGCCTTTCGACTTTTACATTACCACCGACAATGACGATGAACTCACAACACCCAATCTAAAATACCTCAAGGTAAAGGTTAAGAGTGTTTACAATATATCAGATGATAGGGCAGCTGATATAGATGCTTTGAAAGTACAACACCAAAACGACAAAGATTTATTATGGTTAGTGCCGGACAATAACCATTTCAAAGAATTGGATCGTTTGATTGACGAAGTAGAACGCATCACCTACTTAGAGCAGAAATACAACAATCCCAACTCTGATGAAGGCAAAATTTTGATTTCTTTCTCCACGGCAAAAGGAGAAAAACAAAATCGCATTAAGGACTTAGTAGATGAAAGTTTAATCAATGCCACAGCAGTTTATTTATACAATACGTTGCAACTCAATAAAGACAACTGGCAGACAACACTTCAAGCCCAGCAAAAAAACATCATTCAAAATGTGTACAGCAAGCGTTTAGCATCTCAATTAGGCGATAGCGTGGCAGCAGCAGTAATCAAAGAAGCCAACAATGGCCGTTTACAGCAATACTTTACAGGCAGCGACTTTGCTTTTTTTGATGCTCAGGGCAATTTCATTGGTGAAAACTTAAAGGTATCTGAAGAAATATTGTACAAAGTACGCAACACTTTTGTGGATGGTGCTACTTTAGAGAAAGACTTAGAGCAACCTCCAGCCGGATTTACTTTTGGTACCGTCATTTCATCAGTTGCAGCTTTAATGCGAGCAGGTAAGCTCATAGCCAAATACAACGGAGCTGAAAAATTCTCTTGGCGTGACGAAGGTGTTTCAAGTATTTTCAATGCAGCTCGTGAATTTAGAAAAGCATCTTTCAAAGCCGTATCAAAATCGCTTTCTGCTTTGCAGAAACAAGAATTAGCTCAATTTCTGTTAGATATAGAAGTAGAAAAATACATTGGTAAAAAAGTAGATTACAATACCAATGATTTTGAACTGGTAGCTGCTATACGTGATGTTGCAAAACATTTTGCTGACAAGGTAATAACGCTACGCAACAGCGAAAAAGAGTTTGACAAATTGTTTCCCAAGGCAGATGAAAACGCAGCATATTTAGGTGGGTTTACTGGAGCCGTAAGCGAAGCTAACTACATTGATAAGGCGGTTGAATTTTTAGCAGCGAAAGATGCTTTCCACAAAGCCCTGCAAGAAATTGAGAAAGTAGAAAAGTTTATCCGAAACAATTTACCCAAAGTAAAAGAATGGAAAACCTTTGTGTATGCTGTACAAGATGAATTATCAAAGGCTGCAAAAAGCAATGCAACCATCACGCAGTTAAAGAATGAGTTTGAAAGCCACCTGCAAGGTGAGGTTATAAAAAACTATGCTGCGGTGCAGCAAGCAGCTCAAAAAACAAAAGATGAATACCATCAATTGTTTAGTGCAGCAATGCAAGATTGTGCTACCAAATATACAGAAATTGATACATTGGCAAATGAGCTAATAAAGGAGATTGAGTCGCTACCATCGGGCTTAAATCAAGTCGCTTTGGCTAAAGCTAATTCCCTCAATCAGTATGCACAGCAGCGAACGTCTGCTACCATTGCTATTGATTTTGATGTAAAAGACAAGCACAGCCGTTTCACGTATTCCGAAGTGCTTTCTTTCATTGATTTGTACCCAAGTAAAAAGGCTGAAATAGGTATAACTAAAGCCAGTTTAATTAAAACAAAAGCACCAGATCCAGTACCTGGAACACCGCCACAACCTACGGTAAAAAAATACGCAGTGAAAATGCCAAATACTAAAATGAAAGTGGCTGAATATAAAAGCTGGCTACACAGTGAATTACAAAAGTTAGCCAGTGCATCTGATAATGACGAAATAGAAATCAATTAAAAATGAAATTAAGCGAACATACAGAACACATCCGACAACTCATTGACCAAGCCTTTCGCAATCGCTTGGGAAGAATGGGTATCAACGAGGGACAATTAGTACCAATCGACAATCCGCCTGCCGAACGAAAGCGTATGGAAAACATACGAGAAGTGTTCATTGCAGAAACAGGTACTGTTGGCGATGCTTATGAGAAGTTGGTAGAAGAACTCACTTTTACTTTATTCAACCGTTTGGCGGCTCTCAAAGTGATGGAAGCCCATACCTTGCACCCCGAAATTGTTACCCGCAGAGAAACCCACGGTGGTCGTTCTTTTGCTCATTTGGCTTGGTTGGAGCAAAACCCACAAGCACGAAGTGATGAAGCCGAAGGTCTATTGCCTTTCCTGGAAGAACAACTCCAAAAATTAGCTTCTGATATTCCTTTGTTTAGTCCTCAGCATCCCTATCACTTGCTCCCTACTGCAATTGAACTGCTCCAAATCATCAACGCTTTCAATGCTGTTGAAGAAGACCAAGACGTAAAAAAAACAGTTGTCGGTGATTCAAACATTCCTAATTCCCAATTCCTAATTCCTAATTCCATCTGGCAAAGCGATGATGTATTGGGCTGGCTCTACGAAAGCTACAACAACTACAAAAAAGCAGCACACAAAGCCAGTGGAGATAAAACAGAATACAACAAAGTAAGCATCCAAAGTCAGGTATATACACCTCGTTGGGTAGTGCAGTTTTTGGTAGATAATAGCTTGGGAAAACTCTATCTGGAAATGTACCCCGATAGCGAAATACGCCATAAGTATAAAATTGCACCTGCCCTGAGCAGTGTCGAAGGGAATGCTCCAACTTCGCAAACCAGAGAACGTAAACCACTACACGAAATACGAATGATTGACCCCGCCACCGGATCGGGCAATTTCCTGCTTTATGCTTTCGATCTCTTTTATGACCTCTACCTGGACCAAATAGAAAACTACGGGGCTGATTACAATGAAGCCGACATTCCAAAACTTATTATAGAAAACAACCTCCACGGTGTGGACTTAGACGACCGAGCCATACAGTTGGCTCAGTTGGGTTTATACATCAAAGCAAAGCGTAAGAAACGTACTGCCAAAATAGAGCATTTCAATATCGTAAGTTCCGACTTTTTCTTACCGGCTTATGAAGAAGTAAAACACCTTTTTGAAAATGGTGCTCCTTTGGATGCACAGCTTGAAAAAATTGTGATTGACCTGTGGGAAGACTTACAGCAAGCCCACAAATTTGGCTCACTCATTCGTTTAGAAGAAAAGTTCAGCATCAAGCTTCACGGCTTGGTAAAAGAAGAAGGCATTACACTGTTTACCGAAGAGAACCTGAAAAACTACGAAGAATTCCGCACCAACTTCTTTACCAACCTGCAAAAAGCAGTAGCCCAAAACACCGCCAAACAAGGGGTGACTTTCTTGAATACTAAAACTCAAGATGCCATTACCTTTTTGCAACTACTTACCCAAAAGTACGATGTAGCAGTTGCCAACCCACCTTATACCGATAGTGCTGACTTTGGCCCCGAACTGAAAAAGTTTGTGGAAGCCAATTACAAGCAGCCTTATAATTTCAGCACTAATTTATACGGTGCATTTATTAAGCGATGTTGTGAAATTGTAAATGAAAACGGCTTCACTGCAATGATTCATCCTTTGACGTTTATGTATATAAAGACGTTTGAAGGAGTAAGAAAGTATATTTTAGATAAAACCAATATTGAGATATTTATTGAATTTGGGTTAGGTGGCGTTTTCACATCTAAGGTAGATGTCGATGTTGCTGCTTATATTTTGAGAAATCAGAGAGTTGATAATACAAAAGACTCGAAACTTTTTATGAACTTACAAAAATATAAGGGACTAAAAATAAAGAAGGATATTTTTGAAAATGCGTTCAATGATCATTTACAAAGTAGAGCTAACGAACATAACTTTTATTGCGAACAAGGAAAACTAAAAATCATTGAAGGCTGGCCTTTTATCTATTGGATTAGTGATGGATTTAGGGAGAAGTTTAAAAAGAATACTGTTGGTAAAATAGCCGATGTTAGGGCCGGTATTCAAACATCAAATAATAACCGTTTTTTAAGATTATGGTGGGAAGTTGAAAAAGACGACATAATTTTTAATAAGACGGAACGTGGAGAAAAACGATGGGCAATTTATTCTAAAGGTGGTCCCTACAATAAGTGGTATGGTAATCTATGGTGTATTGTTGATTGGAAAGAAGATGGGAATTATCTTCAACGGTATTTACATTCAGCAGGTCAGGATTTACACGCACAAAAGTATTATTTTAGGAAAGGGATAACTTATTCAGCTTCTGGCTCAAAAGGTATTTCATTTAGAGATTTTCCTGATTATGCGTTATTCGATATAGGCGGTTCTTCAATTTTTTTAAGTAAATCAATAACGAGCAACTCATATTTAATGGGTTTGCTTAATTCAAAACTTACATTTTATATTTCTGATTGCCTTAACCCAACAGTCAATGTTCAACCCCAGGATTTGAAGCGTATTCCGTTTGTTTCACCTCCTGAAATCCTTGATAGCATTATTTCTAATTTGTCTGAAACAAATATTTCAATCCAACAAAATCTTTGTTCATACCGCATCATTGAAACCAACTTCGAGCAAAGCCCTTTGTTAGCTTTTCAAGGAGCAGCTTTAAAAGACCGTGTATTGGCATATCTCAATTATGAGAATGTTCAGCACACACAAGTACTTATCAATGAAGCCATCATCAACGAACTAATTTTTGAAGTTTATGAATTGAGCGATGCAGACCGTGAACAGGTAGAAGCCAAGATGGGTCTTTCCATTGGTTCATTAGCTGTGTTTAAAGAAGCCAAAGATGCATTTATTGCACAATTACAAAACCCAATTGCTGAAGTAACTGAGCATATCCAAAACTTACCTATCACTACTTTTGATGAGCAACAAATAAGAGAAATAAAAGAAGGGTTTGCTACGCTATACCAAAGCAACAATGATCTGGAAGAGTTTTGCATCCGCCATCAGGTCAATCCTATCAATGTATGGTATTGGTTCAAAGAAGCTCAAATCGTACCGGCAGCAAGAGCGGCAGAAATTGCACTGGAGTTTTTGGCAGACAACATTCGTACTTTATTACAACAAGATGAGGACGGCATCATTCCATTGGTAGGCTTGCCGGGCGAAGAAGCCCTGAGCCAACGCTTAGAGCAACATTGTTTACAAAATGGCTTTACTGCTGCTCAGTATATGCAGTTGGATAGTTTGTTGGGTCGTTCTGTAAACGAATATTTAGAGCATCATTTCTTTAACCAATTGAGCAATCACCTCAACTTGTTTAGACACCTGCCCAAAACACCATTCATCTGGCATTTAAGCAGTGGGCAACATCAAGGCTTAGAAGTTTATGTTCTCATTTACAAATGGAACCGAGACAGCTTGTTTAAACTGAAATCCCAGTACATCAACCACAGGGTGCAAAATTTGGAGTACCGCCAAATACAGTTGCAGGATGTAAACACGGCACAAGCCCAAACAGAGAAAGAAAAAATCCGTTTGCAACTCCACGAAATAGAAACCTTTAAAACCAAAATAGACGAACTCATAGCCGAAGGCTACGACCCTAAACTGGATGATGGTGTAGGCAAAAACATTGCCCCAATACAAAAGAAAGGTTTGCTAAGAGCGGAAGTACTAAAAACCACAGGCGGAGCAAAATCACAATTGGAGAAATATTTAAATGCGGATTGGTAGAGTCAATTACGAATTAGGAATTAACAATTAGCAATGGGTAATTAACAAATAGCACAAATAGAATTAAATGATGGACTTCAAGACATATTACAATTCAAAATTTAGAGACGATCTAAATCGGTTCTTCTCTACAATTCCTGATGCGAGTAAGTTTCACGAAGACCCGGAAAACAAACAGATTTTTTCAATCCAATACGAAAGACTAACTCCATCATTTGACCATCTTAATTTTTTAGACAAGGACACAAAAGAATTATTTGCAGTTGCTCTATTTCTGACAATATTGACAGATATGGTTTGTTTCTCTCATTTTAAGGCACATTACAGCCAATTCAGAAATCTAACACGTTATCCGAAGTTTATTGGTAATTGTCCTGGCGGTTGCCGCTACCATTATCATCCAAGAGACATATTTTTTGCAATGAACAAAGGACGTTCAGCCAACGAGCAACATTTGATTTTTTACGATAAGTTTTTGGGAGCAACAGAAACAATGAAGGAAGAAGTGCTTAGTTTCTTTAATCAATATTTACCGGATATTAATGGAGAAACTTTTTGGGCGAAGTGTCAGAATGAATTTCCATATAGAAAACAAAAAGGAATCAAGTGATGAGTAAGGTAATTGGTAATTGGCTTTTGGTGATTGGGGAGTTGTCACAAATTTCGAAAAGATATGTGACAGATGCTTGTCGCAAATATTTACCTTTTTTGCGACAAAGCTTTGTAACAAAAATTTACTTTTTTTGTTACAGGTCGAAAATCAATTATGCCGCATAATATTTACTAAGTTTGCGACATTAAATAAAATTCAAAAAGATGCAAAGCGTTGAAAGTCATATAGAAAAGTCGATTAAAAGCAAGCCAAAGGGTTCGTTGGTGTTACCATCTGATTTTATGCAGTACGGCACAGCAAAGGCAGTTCAAAAATCTTTAGAGCGCTTAAAAGACAAAGGAATAATTATAAGAGTAGCTCAAGGTATTTATGTACGACCCAAAATCAGCAAATTGATTGGTCCTCTTACACCTTCAGCCGAAGAAGTAGCGGAAGCGATTGCCAAAAGAGACCGAATACGCACGGTACCTACCGGCAGTTATGCCTTGAATGCTTTGGGGTTGAGCACGCAAGTACCTATGAACATTGTATTGCTTACAGATGGCTCACCTCGGGAAATCAAAGTAGGCAAGCGAACCATCAAGTTTAAGAAAACAACACCAAAGAACCTATTGGCAAAAGGTAAAATCAGTCGTCTGGTTATTCAGGCGTTAAAGGAAATAGGCAATGGGAAGGTGACAGCAGAAGAAGAGCAGAAAATCCTTGATTTACTCCAAAAGGAAGACGTAAAGGATTTGAAACACGACATAGCCTTAGCTCCGGTATGGATTCAAAAAATAATGAAAAAAGCATTGACCGATGGCAAAGATTGATTTTTATACAGTAGATAAGGAAGAAAAAATAGCTGTTTTCAATGCCATTGCTGCCGAAAAGGGAATGACACCTTTTGCCGTAGAGAAAGACTGGTGGGTGAGTAGGACTTTGGAAATTATTTTCCAAATGCCCATAGCACAACATTTAGTTTTCAAAGGAGGTACATCGCTAAGCAAGGCTTGGAAACTCATCAACCGATTTTCGGAAGATATTGATTTGGCTATCGATAAGGAATTTTTTTTTAAATCTGAAAAAGGTTGGTCAAAAAAGGAAATAACTGAACTTCGAAAAGAAGCGGGAATTTATTCAACAGGGGCTTTCTTTGATGAGTTACAGGATGAATTCCGGAAAAGAGGATTTGAAGATTTGAATTTCAAGCCTATTGAAGCTGAGGATAGTGACCAAGATCCAAGAATAATAGAAATACACTATCCCAATGTAATTGCTTCCAATTCAGAATATATATTACCGAGAGTACAGATTGAAATTGGCTGTCGCTCCTTAAGAGAACCATTTTCTATCCAAAAATTCGGTGCCTTGGTAGACGAGTTTTATGCCGGAAAAGATTTTGCCGAACCCCTTTTTGAAGTATCCACAGTCAATGCAGAGCGGACTTTTTTAGAGAAACTATTTTTGTTACACGAAGAATTTCATAGACCGGCTGATAAAATACGGGTGGATAGACTAAGTCGTCATTTATACGATGTTTACCACCTTACCCAAGCAGGAGTAGCAGCAAGAGCCATATCCGATAAAGAACTATATGAAACTATTGTAGCACATAGACACAAGTTTTCAAAAGTAGGTGGTGTAGATTACAATCTTCATCATCCACAAACGCTAAATCCAGTTCCACCGCAAGAAGTATTAGCTGCTTGGGAAGCCGATTACGCCAAAATGAAAGAAGATATGATTTATGAAGAAAATAAACCAAGTTTTGAAAACTTGATCAATAACTTAGAAGAATTAAGAAAACAACTACAAGCTGTTGAATGGAAGTTTGAATTAACCTTCCCAACAGCCAATCACCAATAACTAATAGCCAATGACAGAAAAGTGGATCATACAAGATATAGAAAAACACATTGCAAACCGCAATAGAGTGGTCATAATAGACCCATCAGGTGAGTGTGCCTACTTATTGCCCTACATTGAAAAGCAAAACTACACCATACTCAAAACCGAAACTTCCAACAAGGAAGAATGGCAGCGTATCAAGGAAGAATTGATGCTACGCTATGAAGCAGAGAGCCAGCACAAAGCACAAAAAGTAGTTTTCTATGTTACCCGCCAAAAAACAGAATTGAGCTTTCTATTTGATTACTGCTTCACCCACGGTTGTGTTGATTTATCCAATCCTGTTGAGTGGTTGCGTAAGAAAGTATTTACCGGCACTGGGCATCAAATCACATTGGAAAACCCAATGCTGCTTACAGCTGCCAAATTGGGCATCGGAAAAGACCTTGCTTGGTGGAAAAAGATTTTACAAAACTTAGAAGAATTAGTGTCCATAGAAGATGAACTAATTCCTTTTTTAAGTACGCCCGAAAGTTTTTTCAAAGACAAAGAAGCAGATGTTAAAAGGCTTTTTGAAGAAAAATTATTTGACCTAATCGGTCAAACTTATCGCAAAGTGCCTGCCAAAACATTGGCGACAGAAGTAGTAAACCATTTGTTTTCAAGTCTGCTCAACAATGCCATCACCCCGGAACTTCTAAGCATTTATCACAAATGGTTAGACAGCCACACCTATTCAAAAGCACTGCAAAATTATATTGATACTTACAAAATTGACGCACAGCTCAATATCTGGAATGTTCATACCGATCATTGCTTTGCAGCAATAGACATCAAGCAGTTACAACAAATAACAGCCAATTTCAGAGATAAAGTATTTGTAAAAGAAAAACTTCAAAAGCTACATCATCGCATAAAAAGCCGAAAAGCAACCGCTTTTGTTCCCCAATGGTGGAATGATGTTCTGATACTTTTTGAGTTCGACAATAAGCCTTTGGCTCATTGCAACTCTTTAGAAAAAGTAACCTCGTTCTACACTACCGATTTTCATAAGGCAGATAGAGCCATACGAAACATTTATGCCTCGTTTTTACAAGACCAGGAAATTGTAAGACCCCTGCAAGAGCATTACGAAAGCTTGAACCACGAACTATTGCAACATTGGTTTGATTACAGCAGTCAGTACCAACCAAATCAACAGGGCTTTTTACCACAATTGATTGCTCAATCTAAGCCGGGTACAGCCATCATTGTAGGCGATGGTGTTCGCTATGAAATTGCTGCTTTCATTGCTTCGCAATTACAGCAGAAGTGCAAGATTAGTTTAGACATAATGCTTGCTGATATGCCTTCTGAAACCGAACACAATATGAGTGCATTGTATGTTGGCAATAACGAAGTACTTCCGGTTCACAAAGACAGAGAAAAAAAGCTGTCAGAGATTACAGGCAAGGAAATCACTTATATGAATTTAGAAGCATTGCACTACGGTATCAAAGCAGACTACCTATTGCTTACCTATAAGGACATTGACAGTGCAGGCGAAAAATTGCAAATGGGTGCTATCAAGTTGTTCAATGAATTTGAAAATGTATTAGCCGAGAAAATAGAGCTGCTACTCAAAATGGGCTACCATCAGGTGCATTTAGTTACAGACCACGGTTTTGTGTTGACAGGCTTGTTAGATGAAGCAGATAAAATAGACCCGATAGTGTCAGGCAAAAAAGATGTGAGTGAAAGATTCATACGCACCACCGAGAAACAGTCTGGTAAAGATTGGATTCCATTTGAAAAACCATACGGTGAGTTTAAGTATGTATATGCTGCTAAAAGTCATAGACCATTCAAATCTAAAGGCGTTTACGGATTTTCTCACGGTGGTTTCACACCGCAAGAAATCATCATTCCCAACTTTGTTTTCAGTAAAGATGCTCCTGCCACAAAAGGGTTAGAAGTAAATATTACCAACAAAAAAGAACTAAGCGAAGTAACAGGTGAATTGTTTGGATTGAAAATTCAAGCTACTGCTAAAGCAGATGACTTGTTTTCTGCAAGCAGAAAAATACAAGTATTGTTATATGCCAACAACATCACATACAGCAGTAGCAATATCATCACTATTGAACCGGGTGCAACACAGTCATTCGATTTTTCATTCGGTGGACATAATGAAATAATTGCAGTAGTAGTGGATGCCACCAGTCAGGAACAAATCGATTCAGTCAAAATTAAAAAATCAAACGCCAGAGATTTAGGCGGACTCATTTAAAAAATGAACTATGATAATATTAGACGACTTAGATAAAAAAGCATTAGACCACTTTAGGGGCTTTGTAGTAAAGAAAGACCTTGTGGGTATCATCAAAGGTGGGGCAAATGTGCCTGCTTTTGTATTGGAGTATTTATTGGCCAATACGTGCAGCACCGAAGATGAAGAAAAACTGAAAGAAGGAATGGAAAATGTAAAAACCATTCTTCGCAACCACTACATCAACCCCGAAGAAAGCACTTTGATTCAATCAAAGCTCAGGGAAAAAGGTCGCTACAAAATCATTGATAAAATATCAGTGGAATTAGACCCACAACGAGACCGCTATTGGGCTAATATCAGCAACAGCAATATCAAAAAGGCAACCATCAGCGATGATTTGGTAAAAAGCCACGAGAAATTGCTTTTAGGCGGTATTTGGGCAATCATAGAAATGGAATACGATCCAATGATTACAGTTGGTAATACGGTGTATCCTTTCTTGGTTAGAGACATCAAACCCATACAGCTATCTACATTTGACAATACCAAAATATCAGAGAAACGGAAAGAGTTTACCAAAGACGAATGGAAAAAGTTATTGCTCAGAAGTGCCGGCTATGAACCTTACAGCGAAGGTTTGGATGATAGAAAACTGAACCTGTTAATGTGCCGTTTAATTCCTTTGGTAGAATCCAACTTCAATATGGTGGAGTTAGGTCCACGTTCATCAGGTAAATCATACATCTACAAAGAAATAACCCCTTATGCCATCCTCATATCTGGTGGGCAAGGTTCAGTAGCACAATTATTCGTAAACAACACCACAGGCAGAGTAGGTGCTGTAGGTTTATGGGATGCCATTTGCTTTGATGAAAGTACAGACAAATTGTTCAAAGACCGTGATGCTATACCCTTGATGAAAGATTATATGGAATCGGGTTCATTCTCCAGAGCCAAAGGCGGTGAAATATCAGGATCAGCTTCCGTAATCCTTAATGGAAACATCAATCAACCGGTAGAAACAGTCTTGCAGACGTCACATTTATTCAGCCCGCTATCAGATGAAGTAAACCACGACACCGCATTTTTAGACCGTATAAATTTGTTTTTACCCGGTTGGGAAATAACAAAATTCAGTCCTTCAAACTTCACCAAACATTTTGGTTTCAGTACCGATTTCTTTTCAGAAATCTTAAAGTCGCAAAGGAAAACAACCTTCTATGATGCACTCGACAAGTATTTCACTTTGGGTTCACACTTAAAGCAAAGAGACTCAAAATCAGTAAGGCGAATTGTTTCAGGCTTCATTAAATTACTCCACCCCGATGGCGAATACACCAAAGAAGACATTAGAGAGTATTTGGTGATAGCAATGGAAATGCGAAGAAGGGTAAAAGAACAGTTGAAGCGTATTGGTGGTATGGAATTTTGGGATACCAATTTTTCATACATTGATAAAGAAACACAGGAAGAAATCTTTGTAGGTCTGCAAGAAGAAAAAGGCTCATCACTCATTGAGTCCAATCCATTATCCCCTGGAGTTTGTTACACAGCCACAAGCGATGGAGATACCAATGCTTTAGTAAAAATCGAAGTTGTTGCATTAAAAGGTTCAGGTAAAATGAATGTTACAGGCACAAGCAGTCAGGATGTAAAAGAAAATATCAAGAACACCTACAACTACCTCAGAGCAAACGAAAGAAGCATTCTCAACGAGCAACACTCCCTATCAGGTTACGACATCAATATTCAAATCAGCAACCTTATGGGAGCATATGTAAGCGGTGGCATAGGCAGTGCAGTTTACATTGCCATTATATCAGCCATTTATAAAAAGAATTTAAAAGCAGGTTTAGCAGTTCTTGGAAATATATCCATTGGTGGTGCAATAGAAAGGTCAATGAATTTTGCCGATAAAGTAACCTTGCTTTCCGAAAACGGTGCTAAAACAGTATTAGTACCCATAGAAAACATCAATGAGTTAACCACGATACCTCAAAGCATATTAGGCAAAACAGATGTACCGTTTTATGGCAATAGTCAAATGTTGTTACAAAAAGCAGTATTGGGGGAGTAAAAATTTATAGTATGGCAAAGAGAAAACATTTAAAGTTATTAGGAGATAAACAACTTGAAGAAGTTAGTAAGATAAAGTTCAAATATGGTGTTTTTGGAAAAGAAGAAGACGATGAAGAAGAAAATACACAACCCAATTATTATAAACAAGCATCTAATCTTCGAATAAGTATTGAAAACTTTTCAATTGAACAAGTACAAAAATATCTCCGAAAGAATCGTAATCTTGAAATACCAGCGGATGTAGATTATGTGCAAATTAATTTTGTATCACAATTCGTAATTAGCAAATACTTTAATGACTACTACAAGAAGTTTGGACTTGAAGCAATAATGTACCAGACTGGAATTGCAAACTAATTTGAGACAAAAAGTTAGGCTGCATTATTAATAGATTCTTTTTTAGCATTATACTGTTCCCAAAATTCATCAATGGTTAAGTTGTTCAGTGCTGAGAACCTTCTTTTATGATTATACCAGGATTCAATATATTCAAAAACATCCAGACGCATCTGTTCTCTGGTTTTGAGTTTTGT
>LSQX01318784.1_pt1 | contig 18935 bp, 15 predicted proteins | sample 654561 | NCBI WGS metagenome assembly LSQX01 (sample SAMN04489861, study PRJNA283612) | anaerobic digester metagenome | isolation source: 4 biogas reactors fed with cattle manure at either 37C or 55C with and... | place: Denmark: Kongens Lyngby | collected 2014
CGGGTGTAGCGGGTGTAGCGGGTGTGGCAAGTGTGGCAGGTGTAGCGGGTGTGGCCGGTGTGGCCGGTGTGGCCGGTGTGGCCGGTGTGGCGGGCGCACCCAGAGGCAGCTATGTCAGCTACAGTGCGTCTGATAGCAGCGCGCCACTCGTGCGGAGACGGAAATCCTGCAGGAAATCATACGTGTACAGCAGGTCCTGCTCAAAATTCGTCTATGTCGAGGCGCACGAGCCGCACCTGGTCAGGAATAGCGTCAATCCTGCTCATCGCCTCTTCTGGCAGCTCCCAGCCGAACACTCCCAGATTTTCACGCAGGCGGGCCTCTGAACTGCTTTTCGGGATCACGGCGATACCCTTCTGCAACAGCCACCGCAGGCACACCTGAGCAGGCGTCTTCCGGCACTCGGCGGCAATCTGTATCACCACGGGATGCTCCAACGCCTTCTGCCGTCCAAGCGGTGCATAGGCTGTAACCACCACATCTTTCGACTGGCAAAACTGCATCAAGTCAGCCTGGTAGAGTAGAGGATGGAACTCGACCTGATTGGTGCAGATGGGCACTGACGAAATGTCTAGCGCCTTCTCCAGCCGCGACATGATGAAATTGCTCACTCCAATGCTGCGGACCTTGCCCTGTGCGACCAGAGTGGATAGTGCCTCAAAAGTGGGCTCCATAGGCAGTTCTGGATCAGGCCAGTGGATCAGGTACATATCAAGATAGTCAGTGCCCAGTTCCTGCAAGTTACGATTGCATGTAGCGATAACATCATCGTGGCGCAGCAATTGAAACGGCACTTTTGAGGTGATGAAGAGCTCCTCTCGGGCAAATCCCTGTATGCCCTCACCCACCTCCCGATGGTTCCCATATAACTCAGCGGTATCCAGATGTCTGTACCCAAGCTCGAGAGCCTGTCGAACCGCTCGTGTACACTCGCTGCCACTCATGCGCCAGGTACCCAGCCCTAACACAGGCATATCGTGACCTGATGCCAGCTTCACTGTAGGTATGTTCATGGCTTCACCTCGCGAAAAATTGCGCCAGGACTATGCATCTCAAACAAGAACCGTGTCTGCCAGAACGGCGCACATGCCCACGGCATTTCATATGCCTGCATCGTAGCTGAAGACCAGGCTGTTACTCGCATCATGCCATCTTCGCGGCAACTGCGGCAGTATCCTGCATGACGTGCACTTCGCTCAACTGCCATCACCCCATCTGGCCGTAAAACAGCAGGAATTCGGCAAGCTCAAAGCGCGGATGAACATCGGAACACCTGCCATTTCTGCACTCGGAACCAGATGCACCAGCTCATACGATATCATAGCACACCACTGACCTGCTCCCTGCTGCACGACGAACACAATCGCACCCAATTTTCAGGGTCGATTGTTGCACTACACTCACCTCATAAAAGCGATGCAAGCACGTGTCATAATCCTTCAGAAAATAAACCCAGAAACAATCCGCATTGTAGCGCAACATGACATCACAGACCGCGGCTTTTGCACTGAACGAGTCCCCTGTGAGCAACGGTTGCCTACTGCGTGTCACCAGCCCGGTAGCAGGGCAGTCTTCGGTTGACTTTGCGGTGCGGTTGATATAACCTAGTATGGTATCAGCATTGACAGAAAAGCATACGACTGCCGACTGAGGAACACACCGAAGGGTCGGGATCTGCCTCGCGGGGGTCCCGATTTTTGACTTCGTGCCACACCGTAGCCGGCCGCCAGAATAGTTGTCGTCGAGTTGCATTCCGTGGTCGGCGACACTGGTGCGTAGAGAGAGGATGAAGCCGAAGTGTCTGAAAAGGCGCTTCCGCGTCCGGCGAGCAGGATCGAAGTGGCTTTGGATGAGATGCCGCAACTAGTTGGGCGTCAGGACGCGAACCTGCGCAGCATCGAGGATCGTTTCGATGTACAGGTCAGACCGGCCGACAGTGCGGTTCTACTCTACGGCCCTGAGCAGGCAACCGAACAAGCAGCACAGGCGATTGCAGCCCTGCTGCGACTAATTCGCAGCGGTCGGCCCCCAAGTGCCGCAGATCTATCCATCATCATGGATGCCGCCAGCCAGGGCATCGATGCAAGCATCACCAAGACACTCGAACACACCATCGTCGTGACCCACCGCAACAAGCCACTGCGGCCCAAAACCCTGGGGCAGGCGCGCTATGTGGATGCTGTGACCCGCCACGACCTGGTCTTTTGCATCGGCCCGGCGGGTACGGGCAAGACCTTTCTGGCGATGGCGATGGCAGTAGCAGCACTACGCTCCGGTCAAGTCAGCCGTGTCGTCCTGACCCGCCCCATCGTGGAGGCCGGTGAACAGTTGGGCTTTCTCCCAGGCGACATGCTGGAGAAAGTCCAACCCTATCTGCGGCCACTACATGACGCCCTGACTGACATCATCGGTTTCGAGCGCCTGCAAAGGCTGCTGGCACGTGGAGTGATCGAGGTGATGCCGCTGGCTTATATGCGCGGACGCACCATCAACGATGCGTTCATAGTCCTGGACGAGGGGCAAAACACTACCCCCGGACAGATGAAGATGTTTTTGACCCGTATGGGCTTTGGCTCCAGGATGATTGTCACCGGGGACGTAACCCAGACCGACCTGCCTGCCCATGTACCCTGTGGCCTGGTGCACGCTGTGGGTGTCCTGCGCCACATCGAAGGCGTCGGCATCAGCGAACTGGACCGCAACGATATCGTTCGCCATCCTCTTGTCCAGCGCGTTGTAGACGCCTACGAGATTAGCGAGCGAGCACAGCGAGGTAGCGTGTCGGGGTCTGAGACAGTGGCCGGCAAACAGGCTTCGGCGCACGAAGAAAGCGTGCAGTAAGGCTCTCGAGATGCCCAAGCCTAAGCGCAACCATAAGCGGAAGTACGCGCATATCAGGCTGTTCGGCCGTCGCCTGTCTGACAGCGCAGTGCGCAGGCTCTGTGTTATCACGCTGACTACGCTTACCGTGTTTCTGCTGCTGCTGTGGCGTCTCCAGCCCGAGCGCGTCTCCTTGCATATGGACGATGTGGCCAATCAGACCATCACGGCCAACCGCGCCGCAGTGTACGTTGACAGCCAGGAAACCGAGCGTCTACGGCAGGAAGCATCCTCATCAGTCAGCCCGATTTACAACCGTGTTCCTGATGCCATCGCCACAGCCGAACGCACTATCGCGGATGTCTTTGCCACTGCTGCAACAGTGCGGGAAGACCCGGATTTAACCAGCGATTTGGACAGGGTAGACCGACTGCGAGACATCCTTGATGTACAGTTGAGCCCTCAGACACTGCGACTGCTTATCGAAATGCAGCCCGGTGCGGTCGATAGAGTCAAGTCAGGGGCCCTGCAAATCGTCCGTGAGCAGATGGATGGCCAGATACGCAGCAACACCGACGATTTGATGAAGGCGCGTGAGCGTGCTGAGGAGATGGCCGGTAGCCTGGGCGTGACTGCTCAGTTCCGGCGGATGGTGACCGAGCTATCCCAGGCTGCGCTTCGTCCCACCATGATTTACGACCCGCAGGCGACTCAGGAGAAGCGCGACCTGGCGGCCAAGCAGGTCGAAGATGTGCGTCGCCAACTGCAGCCAGGTGACCTCATCATCTCCCCTGGCGACACTGTGACAGCCAGACATCTGGCGATGTTTGAAGCCCTGGGGCTAATTCAGCCGACGATTGACTATTCGCAGGCAGCAGCGCTACTGCTACTCATCATCACGATCACACTTGCTGTGAGCGTGTACATACTACATCTGGCGGCCCAGGCATACCGCGATGAGCGGCTGCTGTACACACTGTGCGTGGCAGTTGTACTGGCAGTGCTGGTCATACGCTTTGCCGAGGGCAGCCAACACTACACTACCTGGACGCTCAGCGCGGTCACCACGGTCGCGATGCTGATATCACTGGTGATTAGCTCGGAGGTGGCGGTTGCCGCGGTCGTCTATCTGTCCGTACTGGTTGGCTCGATGGCTGCTGGCGGCGATCCACGACTGATGATCTCGAGCCTTGTCGCCGGTATAGCAGCGGCACATGTGATCCCGATGGGACGCGCCAGGACCACGATGATCAGCCGAGCAGGAGCGCTGACGGCACTGGTCAACCCACTCGCATTGGGCATCGCCAGCAAGATGCTTGGGATGGACATACCGTACCGGCAGCTTGGCGCAACGGCCGGTGGTGGTCTGGCCTCGGCCATGCTTGCATTCGGCATCGTGATGGTAATCCAACGGCCGTTGCGTCTGACTACGGAAATGCGCCTGATGGAATTGTTGAACCCAAATGAACCGCTGCTCAAGAGGCTGCTGACCGAGGCACCCGGCTCATATCAGAGCTCAGCCATGGTGGCCAATCTGGCCGAACCTGCAGCAGAGGCTATCGGCGCCAACAGCCTGCTGACTCGTGTGTGCTGTATGTACCACGATGTGGGGAAGCTGAAACGCCCACACTTTTTTGCCGAGAACCTGTTCGGTAGCCGTAGTCCGCATGACAACCTGTCGCCCCATCTGTCCACCCTTGTGCTCACATCACACGTCCGCGACGGGGTAGAGTTGGCGAAGGAGGCAGGCCTGCCTGCGGAGGTAGCTGCAGTCATACCTGAGCATCATGGCACCACACTGGTGTCGTACCTGTACCGCAAGGCTGTCGCAGAAGCTGATGATCCCAGCACGATCCAGGAGAGTGATTTCCGCTACAGCGGCCCTCGTCCTCAGAGCAAAGAGACGGCCCTGGTGATGCTGGCTGACACCGTGGAGGCGGCGGCCCGCACCATGGAAGAGCCGCATCCTCAGCGTGTAGAGGAGCTAGTCGAGCGGCTGATTGACGCCAAGATAGAGGACAACCAACTCGACGAAGCACCGTTGACGTTTGCTGATATCGCCACCATCAAGCACAGCTTCAAGGAAACCCTCAACCGCATGTTCCACCAGCGTGTGCGCTATCCTGACCGCTTTCTGCCAGAGAACATACGTGGCCTGACAGGTCCTCGGCAGGTGGAGACACCCTCGGGAAAAGAAGGGGAGCAGACCAGTGCGAGTTGAAATCCGCGACTTGCAAAGCGAGCCTGTCGACCACGACCTGCTTGGGCGGGTGGCATCTTCGGTTGGCGAGGCTGAGCAGCTCAACCTGGATCTGTTAAGTTTGGTGCTAGTTGATGACACCACCATGGAGCATCTGAACTGCACACTGAGAAACACAGCCGGCACAACCGACGTTATCGCTTTTGAGGCTGAGGTAGGTCCTGATGGCCAGGCGGAAGCAGAAGCCTACATCTCGGTGCCTCAAGCTGCTGCGCAGGCGGCCGAGCACGGGCACAGCGTAGCATGGGAGTTGGCTTTTCTGGTGGCACATGCAGTTCTTCATGCCGCGGGCTACACCGACGCAGATCCGGAAGATCGAGCCGCTATGCTAGACCGACAACGTACCATCCTACAGGAACACAAGGGGCTCTCAGGTTTTGCCCAAAACTGACAAACACCAGGCTTCAGAGAGCACCGGATCGGGCTACGTTCGGCGCAAATCAGTTGCGCTGAGCTTCCAACATGCCTGGGACGGTGTTCAATTCTGTTTCGACACTCAGCGCCACATGCGCGTACACTTCACCCTGGTCGCACTGGTACTGCTGGCCGCGTGGACCCTGGGCATAGACGGCACACCGTTTCTGCACCTGCTAGCCGCGGCGGCAGTCGTGCTGGTGGCCGAGATGATCAACACTGCACTTGAGGCGGCTACCGAGCTCATCGTGGAAGGCTATGATGTGCGCGTCAAGGTAGTAAAAGACGTGGCCGCCGGGGCCGTTCTGATTGCGGCAATCTATGCGATTATCGTGGCAATACTGGTGTTTAGCAGTGCAGAGCGGGTGGGAGAGGTGTTCAGCAACTGGCCTGAGCCTACAACACCGCCACACCTGGATACCCTGCAGCTGGCACTCATCGGTTCGGTGCTTTTAGCCATCTTCATCAGTTGGCTCAAACACGCCACAGGTCGTGGTACGTTTTGGCGTGGAGGTGTCGTGTCAGGACACTCAGCACTGGGATTTCTGGCCGCGGTGATGATCATGGTGCTAACCCAGGATCTGGCGGTGATGATCCTCGCGCTATCGCTAGCCTTGCTGCTACTGCAGAGCCGTGTCCAGGCGCGGATACACACACTGGCCGAGGCGTTCCTCGGAGCGTTGGCCGGCTCGATGGTCGCAGTGATACTGTTCATCTGGTATTTCAATTGAGTCCAACTACTCATAGTCACGTGTTACATAGTCGCGCGTTACCCACCTGTATCGGAGGCGGTCCATGTCCAGATATCGGCTTACCGTGAGACGACACTTTTCAGCAGCGCATCACTTGCGCAATTATGATGGCAAATGTGCGCATCTGCATGGGCACAACTATAAAATAGAGATCACCGTCACCGGTGACGAGCTTGACGACTGCGGTATGCTCATGGATTTTGGGCAGCTCAAGCAGATATGCGACCAAGTCCTGGACCAGTACGACCACGCCTACCTCAACGATTTACCCGAATTCGTGAACATCAACGCAACTTCTGAAAATATCGCAGCATGTATTTTCCGCCAGATTGCATGCGCACTTCCCGACGATGGGGTGCATCTTGACCAAGTGAAGCTGTACGAAACCGACGATTCAGCTGTAACTTATCGGGAAGACTGACATGGCCTCTGAGTGTGGGGGCCGCCGTCGCGCCGTCGTGCTGCTGTCTGGAGGCCTGGATTCACTCATCGCCGCCCATCTGGCAGCCCCCGACTACGACCTGCAGCTTGCCATCACCTGCGATTACGGCCAGCGCGCTGCTGTGGCAGAGCTTGCAGCGGCAGGACATCAGGCGGCCAGACTGAACATACCCCGTCAGCAAGTCAACCTCCGTTGGCTTGGCCGCATGGCATCGAACGCTCTGACTGATCTTAGCAAGCCCATGCCCCATGCGGGAAAAGACAGCCCAAACAGTCCAGACCATCCCGCCTGCACCTCGTGCCATGCCGCCCAACTCTGGGTGCCAAACCGCAACGCGGTACTGCTCATGGTTGCGGCCGCCTATGCGGAAGCACTCGAGTGTGAAGCCATAGTGGCCGGCTTCAACCGCGAGGAAGCTGCGCTGTTCAGCGACAACAGTCCTGAATTCGTCGCCGCAGTCAATCAATTGCTCCAGCACTCCACCCGGCAACACCCCTCAGTCATCTCCCCCACGTTGCACATGACCAAAACCGACATGCTACAGCTCGCCCAGCGCGACCACGTCATGCTCGATTGCATCTATAGCTGTTATGAGGCAGGGCCACGGCACTGCTGGCAGTGCGAAAGCTGTGCGCGTCTCAAGCGTGCTCTGCTCGAAGCCAACTGCTGGGAGTCAGTGGGCCCTCACATATAGCATGGTAGTATGGCGGAGAAGGTGCTTGTGATTCTGTGCCGAACTGCCAGGTACAGCAGCCTCTTCATGACGTGTCATCGCTGCCCATGCAACTATCTTCAAATCAAAGTGAGGTTGGACTGGACATGTCAGCCATACCATTTTTCGATTGCAACTGTCAGATCGGTGTACGTGCCAATCGTCATAAGAGTACCATCTGGCGTCTGGAGGACTACCGTCGGGATTTCGACTACTGCGATATCGTAGGTGCAGTCGTCAGCCACGCCGTGGCTCGAGAGTACTCACCTGACTATGGCAACCGGCGACTGCTACGGGAAATCGGCGACGATCCGCAACTGGTCCCCCAATGGGTGCTGATCCCCCATCATACGGGCGAGATGCCACCAGCTCCGGAACTGGTAGCAGAAATGCTATCTCTGGGCGTCCGAACTGCCCGCATCATGCCGAAGACAAATGTGACCGGCACCAGTGAAGCCATCATCGGCCCACTGCTGTCAGAGTTAGAACGCCATCGTGTTCCGCTTTTCGTGGACAAATCTGAGATAGACCTGCCTGACCTGGTGCAGTTGTGCCAGGCTCATCCTATGCTGCCTGTCGTCTTATGTGGGCAAAGCTGGGGCGGTGGGCGCACCCTCTATCCGGCGCTGGCAGCTGCTCCCAACCTGCACATCGAAACCTGGGCGTATCAGGAGCATCGCGCGTACGAGGAATTCATCCGCCGCTTCGGTCCGGAACGGCTACTATTTGGTACGGACCTGCCCAACCGCAGCCCCGGTGCAGCCACTATGATGACCCGCTATGAGGATATATCAAAAGAGGCTCGACACATGATTGCCGGTGGCAATCTCATGCGCCTGCTCAAGGACGTTCGCGGTGCCCAGGGACGGCCACTGCCCGAGCTGAAGGCGCCCGCCACGCACCCTGACGATGACCCGATTGTGGCCTGCACCAGAGCTGGCAAACCTCTGTCAGACGAATTCGTGCTGGATGCTCATGGCCACATCGCTCATCCGGGTGCCATGGGTGTCTACATACCGCTGGCATACAACGACGCCGACAATCTCGTCAAATCCATGGACCGGATGGGCATAGACATATGCTGCTTCAGCCCCTGGTCAGGCATCATAACCGGCGACCCCGAGGCCAACGACATCTCACTGGACGCTGTCGAAAGACATCCGGACCGCCTACTTGCTTACGGATGCGACAATCCGAACTATCCGGAGTTTTTCAACGCCGAGTACGAGCGCGTTTTTCTGACCGACAGGGTCATCGGCTACAAGCCGTATCCCCGTCATGGCCTTCCGTTTGATCACCCTGCTCTGGCGCCGCTGATGGAGTGGGCCAATGCCAACGAAAAACCCGTGCTCTGTCATGCGATGAGGCCCGATATCAGCGAGAAATTGGCTGCAAAGTACCCCAGTGCGAAGTTCCTGGTGGCGCACGCGGGCTCCAGCTGGGATTTGGCCGAGGGAACCGCTCGGGTCGCGCGCGAATTCAAGAACGTATACGCGGAGATCACCTACACCTCCATCCTGTACGGCTTCATAGAGTTTTTCTGCGAAGAGGTCTGTCCCGAGCAACTGCTTTTCGGCAGCGACTGCGTGATGCGCGATATCGCTCCTCAACTGGGCTGGGTGACCTGGGCACGCATCCCGTACGAAGACAAACAAAAAGTGCTGGGGCAAAACATGGCCGACATCCTGAAGATGCCGATGGAGCAGCGCACGCCCCGCTCCTGAGGAGTGCCTGAGGAGCGCCTATCGCGGCGTCAGTGGTGAGAATATAGGTCATAAACTGGACGAAGGGAAGTCCATAATATGTCGGCTTTGCCCTTTTTTGACTGCAACTGCATGATTGGAGCGCGCGCACAACGCCATCAGCGTTCCATCTGGCAACTCGACGACTACAGGAGCGAGTTCGACTACTACGACATAGTCGGTGCGGTGGTGCATCATGCCGTAGCCGCCGAGTACTCGCCCGACTATGGAAATCGCCGGCTACTCAGAGAAATCGGCGATGATCCTCAGCTGGTGCCGCAGTGGGTACTGTTGCCCCACCACGCGGGTGAGATGCCTCCACCGGACGAACTGGTTGCCGAGATGCTGTCTCTGGGCGTGCGCACAGCCAGACTGCTACCCACCACGCACCGTTTCGGTACTGCCGAGTACGTGATCGGTGAGCTGCTATCAGAGCTGGAGCGCCACCGGTTGCCGCTTTTCCTCGATCTATCCGAGGTGGCCTGGCATGAGCTTGTAGACTTGTGCCAGGCCCATCCGCTGCTGCCAGTCGTCCTCTGCGGCGTGGGATACGGTGCAGGCCAGCAGCTCTATCCGTCCTGCCAGCAGTGCCCCAACCTGTACGTCGAGACACATCGGTTTCAAGACCACCAGGCATACCAGCGCTTCGTGGCCGAATTTGGTGAAAACAGGCTACTTTTCGGCACGGGTCTGCCGCACTGCAGTCCTGGTTCGCCCCACATGATGACACTGTACCAGGACATCCCTGAAAGCGCGCGCCCCATGATTGCCGGCGCCAATCTACTGCAACTGCTGGAGGGCGTCACTGGCGTCTCCGGCCGCCCTCTGCCCCACCTGAGAGCTCCCCGAGAGCATCCTGATGATGACCCGATTGTCGCCTCCGTTCGTGCAGGCAGGCCGCTGTCTGATGAGTTTATCATAGACTGCCACGGACATCTGGCGCATCCCGGCGCTATGGGCGCGATCGGGCTTGCCATGCCCGGTCAGGATGCCGACAGTGCAATCATCAGCATGGACCGCCTGGGCGTAGATATACTGGCCTTCAGCATGTGGAGCGGGTTGGTCGAGGGTGATGCAGAGGCAAACGACCTGGCTCTCGAGGCCGTAGCCCGGTATCCAGATCGGTTGATGGCTTACGGCTGCTACAACACGCGCTATCCCGAAATCTATCAAGCTGAGCTGGAACGTGTCTTCTACACGGACAGAGTTATCGGCATCAAGCCTTATGGCCTGTACAGTCGCGTGCGCATAGACGACCCCGTTCGCCATGCCAGCTACCAGTGGGCCAGTGACAATCACAAACCCATCCTCGGCTGCGGAAGCTTCTCAGCCGAATCCCAGCAGTTGACACCGCAAATGGCCATGCGTCTGGCAGAGCGGTACCCTGGCGCCGCGTGGATCATCTCACATGCCACCAGCAGTTACCAGATGGTGGAGGCCGTCATCGAAGCATGCAGCGCGCTAAGCAACATATACGCGGAGGTCTGCTATTCGTCCATCCTATATGCCGGTGCGGAGATGCTGTATGAGAGTATCCCGCTGGAGCAGATCCTGTACGGCTCTGACGCGATGATGCGTGACCCTGCTTCACAACTGGGCTGGATGTGCTGGGCGCGTATCCCGTATCAGGCCAAACAACGCATCCTGGGACAAAACTTCGCTGACATCCTCGGCATGGCGCCAGAAGCACGTACTCCGCGAAGTACCAGGCCACCGGCCACTCAACACTAGCCACATGAGACGCGTGAAGTAGATGAAGATCGGCATCAGAAACGATTCACTGGGCGCCGACTGCCTGAACGCTGTATGAGAGTATCCCGCTGAAGTAAATCATGTACGGCTCTGACGCGATGAGACATGACCCTGCATCACAACTGGACTGGATGTGTTTTGGACGCGCATCCCGTATCAGGCCAGGCGGCGCATCTTGGGGCAAAACTTCGCTGATATCCTAGGCATGGCGCCAGAAGCGCGTACTCCGCGAAGTACCAGACCACTGGGCACTCAACACTAGCCGCACGAGAGGCGTGAAGTGGATGAAGATCGGCATCAGAAACGGCTCACTGGGTACCGACTGCCTGAACGCAATCCGGATGGGAGCGCAACTGGGCTTCGATGGAGTGGAACTGGACATCGGGGCAGACTACACGGGAAATCCTATCTGGCATGATGAGGGCCGACGTCAACTGCGAGAAGCGGCCGCTGACACAGGCTGCGAAATCAGCTCCCTGTGTCTGGGGGTGCTCTGGCAGATCAGTCCGGCCAGCGACAAGTCTGAGGTTCGCGAGGAGGCTCTGAAGATCATCACCGCAAGCGCAGCCTTCGCCACCGAACTGGGCGCCAAATGGATACTGCTGCCCATAACCCCCGGAGAGGACGGCGCAAACGCCGACCAGGCCCCGCAGCGGTGGATCGAGATAGTCGCGCAAGCTGCACCTGTGGCCGAAGACCTGGGAGTGGTCTACTGTCTGGAAAACGTGGGCCGAGGCTGTGGCAAATCCGCCGATGATCTGCAGACTCTCTTGTCCGGCCTGGACTCGCCCGCGGTGGGAGTCTACTACGATGTGGGTAATGCGGTAGCTTTCGGGCACAGCCCGGTAGGCGAGATCAAGCAGTTGGCCGAAGCTCTCGAGATCGTGCACATCAAGGATCGTGAGGCAGACTATCTTGGTGAGGGCGTCGTGCCTATCCCTGACTGCCTGAAAGCGCTGCAGGATATCGGTTATGACGACTGGCTGGTGCTCGAGACCCCACCGACCGAAGACCCTGTGGAGGCCGGTAGCCGTAACCTGGAGTATCTCAGGGGACTTCTCGCCACAATCTGACGGCACCGCGCCCGCCTGTAGAGCGTAATCCCGCACACTTGTACTGCAGGCTGACTAGTGCGCGCGCAGGGTTTGTAGCCCGGCTGGTAACAGTGCACAAGCTCACCAGCAGTGCGCGGTGAACCTATCTACACGCCCGCCATATTGCTGTCGCGAGTGAGTGCGAGTGTGTGTCCACTATGCTCCATGGCTTACTGCTGTAGAGCTATCTCGCTATGTCCGGAAAGCCAAGCAGAGGCGTCCTGCCGGTGAGCCAGAAGCGTTCAGTAGCGGGCGCGTTCTCGGCTTTGATGCGTGCCACCTCACGCGCGAAATCCTCGGCAGTCATCTTGAACAGGGTGTGCTGGGAGATTTGCGTTGCCCGACTCTCCAGAAACTTGTGCGCATAGCCGGTGATGTCGTGCAGCAAATCGGGCTCGCGGTCAGCTACTCCCTTGTAGTAGAACAGATGCGGAGTGTCCCACGGCTCGCCCAGCTCGGCGCAGACGGGCTCTCCACCCTGCCAGACTGCCTCAAGAACTAGCGCGCAGGTGGTCAGGTGGTCGCGATTACGGTCATGTGGCCCATGATTGAAGACCGCATCCGGCCGTATCCGGCGGATTAGGCGCATGGTTTCCTTCAGTGTCTCGGCATCGTTGACCAGCCCCATGTCGGGGCGGTCGAAGCGGTAGCGTTCTTTCACGCCCAAAACTCGATCACCGGCCTCACCCTCGGCGCGTCTCATCTCCACGATCCGGTCTTTCATCCATGGTTCGGGGTAGCCTTCTCGGCCATCGGTGTAGATCGCCACATATACCTCGACACCGTTGTCGGCCAGTTTGGCCATCGTTCCCGCCATGGTCTGTTCATCATCCGGATGTGCACCGAATACAAGAATCCTGTGGTAGTTCATGCTATGTCCCGCCTTTCCTGTCCTCGTGCGATATACCACGACGGCGCGTCTTCCCCCTCTGCCATAAAGCAGGCGAGCACCAACGCCAGGGCGCATCTGCGGGCCTCAATCGCCTACCCGCGCCAATCTGCTAACCGGGAGCACGTAGCCGTTGCGACACGCACTTGTGCCGTGGGCCGTGTGAGTGCCTAACTGTCTAGCCGTCCGGTGGAGGTGCGTGATAGGCACGACACTCCGCGATACGGACCTCGTGCAGTGCTATGGCTTTGTCCAGCAGCCTGCCGGGATTTTCATCGTACACGATATCGGCGTTGGTGTCCTTGTCGATCATGGCAACCACGTCGCGGATGTGGTCAGCTATGCCACCGGTACCTTCCAGGACCGCTATGAGTTTGCCTTCGTCAAAGGCGATCGCGAACTCGCCGAGAGTACCGGAACGTCCGCCGATGATCAGGACGATGTCGCAGCTGCGGATGGTAGCGACTTCGCGTCCCATCAGGCCACTACCGGTGTAGATGATGCAGTCGTACTCTTCGTAGGGCGAGTTGTAGCGCTCGACATGCTCGGCCAGACTCAGGGCCGGTGACACGCCAATGACCAGGGCCCCAGCGCGACGCGCGGCTACAGCGGCTTCATGAGGCAGTCCCGGGCAGGCTCCGGTCAGCACGACGCAGTTGTGTCCGGCAATCTGATCTCCCAGTTCTGCCGCCTTCGCAAGTACCCTGGGCGACAGGAAGCCTCCGGCCGACCCCATAACTCCTATCTTCGTTGTGGTGCGTCTAAGTTGCATGGTGTCCCTTTCTGCTCCGTGTTGCCGGGTTGTCTATAGGAAAATAAAAAAGAGACGCGATCAGCCGGTCGCTGACTCGCGCCATCTTTTGCGCGGCTTATTTCAGCGTACAATGCAGAGTATCACACCGGATTCTTGCAGTCAACTGCAGGCGCGTCCACCTGTAGCAGGTGCCCTGTTGGCAAGCCGCGAAACCTGTCCTGACACGGCCATCTACTGCAAAAGTGGTGAGACTGTATGTCAGGCTCGTGGGCCGAATTTCTGGAGCGAGTGCTGGGGCAGCGAGTGCTGGTAGTAGGCGAGCTATCGCTTACCCGAATACTGCACGGGAAGCTGACAGTGGATGATACAGACCCGCTGTTGATGCGTCTGGAGGCTACGCGCAGTCATGACCTCCCAGGCGGCGCAGTAGCGGTTGCTCGCGGTCTCATGGCAGTCGGCGCACAGGCGGCTGCATGTGGACTCATCGGTGATGATGGAGCTGGCCGTGTTGTGCTGGAGCAGCTAGCTGCATGCGGTGTGGACACACAGGCGGTAGTGTGTGCCCCAGCTCGCAGAACCGCAGCGCTCAACCGAATCACTACTTCGGTATGCGGGGAACCCGAACACACCATATCCGAGTGGCAACAGGTGGATGAGACACCGATTTCTCCCGATGTGCAAGAACACTTGCATCAGGCCGCAGTGGCTGCCTTGCGCTCTGCTGCGGAGTTGGTTATCGTCAGCGCTCCTGCGGGTCCGTTGCAGTTTCTGATTGATGGGTTGTGCGGTCTCGCCCATGAGCGAGGCCTGGATGTTACGGTACCGCCCGCGCACGCTCAGAGCACGGGGCCTGCACTGCATTCGACCGGTGGCGGTAAGCTCACTTCGCTGGAGGAGCTGCAGTGGTTTGCCGTTCAGCAGCGTGACCGAGGCCGCCGCATGGTGTTCACAAACGGGTGCTTCGATCTGCTGCACGCAGGACATGCGAAATACCTCCAGGCAGCCGCAGAGCTCGGTGACTATCTCGTAGTCGCGCTGAACGACGATGCTTCCGTACGCGCTCTGAAGGGCCCTGGGCGCCCGGTGGTGGATGAGCGCCAGCGGGCGACACTACTGGGTGCACTGGCCTGTGTTAATGCGGTCATACTGTTTTCCACCGAGGATGTGCGGCCCTTGCTGGATGTGCTGCAGCCTGAGGTCTACGTCAAGGGCGGAGACTATACGCTTGACACCATCAACCAGCAAGAGCGACATCTGATCGAGAGTTATGGCGGACAGATCGCGTTACTTCCCGGCGAGGACGGTCTCTCGACAACCGCTCTTATCCGTGCGATTCGCGCTTTGCCCTGACGAACGCCCCCCCTGCTCACTCGCCAGGCGCACTCGCATCCATAGTTCCATAGACGATCACCCAATCGGGCAGACATCTTCGATGCAGTTCACTCCTCTCGCGAACCGCGTTCCGCACTTCTGTTCCATTCCGCGCCCATGTTTGGCACCTCAACTTCGCACCTATCTCGCACCTATCTCGCACCTATCTCGCACCTATCTCGCACCTATCTCGCACCTATCTCGCACCTATCTCGCACCTGTCTCGCACCTGTCTCGCACCTGTGTTCCGCATCTACGTTTCATCCTGTGTCTCACATCTGTGCTTCGCGCTTATGTTCTGCATCTGAGTTATCCACCTTATCGGACGGTTACTATCACAAGTCAGCATCCGGTTTCCATGCTGCCACCACATAGACTGCTCTACTGCTTTGTGGCCATCTCGTATGCGGTGTTGCGCCTGGATTAGCTTCCGGCGTTCCGACGTTCACTATGCGGCTTGAGACGGCTGCCGAAGGCGATAGGCACCTCACAAAGCAGCCCCTCTGATGGCTCCGGAGCCCGACTTTGCGCGCGTTTCGGAGGCTCAATGCGTTCTCAAACGCCGGCCGGAGGGTCAGCGCAGCCTCGGCGACGCCAGTCATGAGACCGGACTGCCTGGCCTGGCTTGGCCTGGCCAGGCTTAGCGGAGAATGGAGAGCGGAGACGTCGGCTGATTCGCATGCAGCGGCAGGTTCAGTGCCAGTCACGGGCACGCTTGCAGAGACATGATGTGGCGCTCTTCCATCTGATGAGAAGTCGAAGAGTGATAGCCGTGCCAAAAAAGGGTATACTATATGCTGGAGAGTGGGTTGGGTCATCGCGGATCGCCGGGGATTATGTCTCCGATGGTCTGAGGAAAGTCCGGACTCCACAGGGCGAGGCGCTGGGTAACTCCCAGAAGGGGTGACCCTACGGAAAGTGGCACAGAAACTATACCGCCGCGCGCATCGTGATGGTGCGACTGCGGCTGGCAGGGCCTGTCATCGGGCAGGCTGTTACCGGCTGTGGTGCGGCAAGGGTGAAATGGTGCGGTAAGAGCGCACCAGCGGCATGGTGACATGTCGGCTGGCCAAACCCCGCCTGGAGCAAGGTCACATAGGGGAACGCGCACTTCGGTGCACAGGGCGGCCCGTCCAAGTTCCCGGGTAGACCGCTACAGGCGTGCGGCAACGCACGTCGCAGATAAATGATGACCGCCGTCCAGCGGCACAGAATCCGGCTTACAGACCCACTCTCCGCCCTATAACTCCGGCAAGTACCGATTATCGAGTGCTGGGAGGCCGTTTTCACTTCGGAAATCAGTTATGCCATGTCTACACGCGTGCAGAGTGTGGGAGTGGATCCCCAACTGCGCTTTAGCGTATAGAGCCGTGAAACAAGGACCGACGCTCCTGCCAGTGATACCCTCCACGTTTCGGCTGAGCGGCGATGAGGCTCCATGCGCTGCTGCAGATCTGATTGACCAGTGTTGGGCTAAGGGGTTTGCAGGCTCTGGCATAATCGGTACGAAGCGTTGCCTGACCACCTCTCGCGGACACGGTCAACTGTGGCAGGTCGATGGAGACCGCATTCAGGCACTCGCCTCCTGTCGGCAGCAGTCATGCAAAAAAGACGTGTCGCCCGCAGCATACAACAGTCGGTAGTGCTCAAGCGATACCGATGGCTAACCTGTCCTGGTCTTGCCTCACCGTCAATTCATCACATCAGAGAGTAGTCCCATCAGCCTGGCAGGAATTCCAGAGGTCGTGGTTGTATTTCGCGGCAGTAGCCAGTCTGTAACTGCCTCTGACATCGTAGCCTCTAGCGATAGGGATAAATGCGGCGAATTATATGCTGTCCAACCCCGAACTCACACTTGCAATACCTGCAAGACGTCTCCAACCCATGCGTATCCTGTTGTGCCTACGGCGCACTCACATGGTACTCGTCAGCTCTGTCAGTAATACTTCTCAATCGCCATGCTTTCTTCTCGTTTTTGCAGCTGCAATGGCACAGCTTCATACAGGAGATGGATGGCTCTAACGCCAACTGTATAGTGCCATTCGCACATCCGGAGCTCTATCAGCAGGCACTTGCCCAAATCCGTACACACCCCGACGTAGGTCGGCGATGGTTTCACTGGGGCATGGCGCTGATGGCGTTTCCTCAATTCAAGGCAGCCTCCACCATCCTGGGGAGACTGCTGGCAGTGCAGGGAAATGTGCGATTGGCACAGGTTCAGCAGCGACTATACGAACAGCTAGGCCATCGCTCGACCCTGGAGCGGGCATCCCAGCGCGTCCTCAGCAGCATGGTGGACTCTGAGCAGAACCGACACGAAAGGCGAGTTCGACAGAAGCGCAAGCGCCTCCGAAGTGTCCCACACGGTTGAGCTCTGGCTTGTGGAAGCAGCCTTCAGGGCTAACGGTACCGAAGAGATGGAAGTAAATCAACTTCTAACTCATCCGATGCTATTTCCGTTCAACCTCACCGTCGGAACCGACGATCTGCGAAGATCTAAGTGCTACGTAGTCCACCGACAGAGCATAGATATGGACGTTGTGGCCCTGAGAAGCCCGGCCCTGAAAAACCCCTAACTGAGACACGCAGGCCACTGTGGGACAGGCTCTCCAGCCTGCGCAATCTCCGCACCTGCGAGCCGCGCACACGACGCGCAACCCGCAAGCCGAGTTACGCGATGAGGAGGAGCGCACACCCCTCACGCCACTTCTCTCTCCCCCACCGCGCCCCGTACAACTACTCGTGATACCACCGGGCCACATGCCGCACGCGCCGGTGCATGCCGTGTCGCCACACGCCTCGACCGCACGCTCCCGTCTCGACAGGCCATGCACACACCAAGCCGCCGCAGAGCATGATACGATCTCCCCCATCATGCCAGATGCTGTCCGCGCGGTCACCGAACTGAGGCTACAGATACGGATGCATGATCACCTCCGCGAGACGCAGGGGCCGTATGCCGCAGCCGCAGGCAGCCGCTGACGCGAATGGAGCTGCTGCAAACTTGTGTTCCCCAGATCACTAGAGTTGCTCGAAGAGGGCCTCTACAAGGAAGTCCTCGACGCCTTCGATCAGGCCATCAAACTCAACCCTGACGCTGACGCCACGTGGTTTGCCAGAAGCATGATGCTACGCGATTTAGGCCACTATCAGGAAGCACTGCAAGCTTTCGACAAAGCAATTGAAATCAATCCCCAGCACGACTTAGCTTGGGCTAACAAGGGCATCGCACTCAGCGGTTTGGACCGCCGTTTAGAGGCGGTGGAAGCGTTTGGCCGAGCACTCAGCATAGACCCCAACGACATCAAAACCTGGTGTGACAGAGGAGTGATGTTGGAACAGTTGGGTTTGCGCCAGGAAGCATTGGAAGCTTTTGAACAAGCAATCAAAATCAACCCCAAATCCGGCGAAGTATGGTGTGCTAAGGGGCTGACGCTATGGTGTCTGAACAGCCACGCAGATACCCGGGAGACGCTTTATACAGCTCTGGAGCTGGGCTGTTCTGAGGCCTGCGACTTTCTGGAGGCTCTGCGCCGCGAGGGCCACTGACATCTTCGGGTGGCATTGAGGCTATCTCTTTAACAAGCGAGGACACACAATTCGAAGAAGGTATACGGCCGTTCCACAACGAATAACTATGATATCTGAGTGCTCATCTATCTATACCTAGGTGAGCGGACTTTAGTATGCCGCACTCCTACCAAACACCTCCGGGGTTGGCAAGTGGCTTAAGATATCCAGGAGTATTCCACATGGCAGAGCTTGTGTCCCAGGGGCCCTTTGCATCTATCAGCGAAGAGCGCACCGCCCGTCGTTTAGCTGAAGAGCTCCCTGATAAGTGGCTGATCGTCTGCAACAAGATGTTTGTCTCTCCCAGAGGCGAGCAGTTCGAGGTTGATTACATCATTGTGGGCCGCCACCACATATTCGTTG
>LSQX01089639.1_pt1 | contig 18934 bp, 15 predicted proteins | sample 654561 | NCBI WGS metagenome assembly LSQX01 (sample SAMN04489861, study PRJNA283612) | anaerobic digester metagenome | isolation source: 4 biogas reactors fed with cattle manure at either 37C or 55C with and... | place: Denmark: Kongens Lyngby | collected 2014
CTGGGCCTTGATCTGGATAAGCGCCCTTACCGGCCCCACCTGACGCTGGCCCGACAGGCCAGGGGTTCTTTTTTGGACGGGCCGTCATTTCCTTCACTCTTCAAAGGACTGGCCCCTTACAGGCCTGCCTCCATGACCCTCTTCTGGTCAGACCGCCAGGGAGGCCATCTGGTCTACCGGCCGGTTTCTTCATTTGATTTTGCACAGCTGTGAGGGAGGTGGAGGGTGTTTGCTTTTAAAAAAGTCCTGGTGACGGGAGGGAGCTCAGGGATTGGCAAGGCCCTGGTTGATCTGCTCCTGGAAAAAGACTGCCAGGTCTTCAGCCTGTCCAGGTCCCTCCTGGAAAGGGAGGCCTATTCAGCAGGAGGGGAACTGCGACAAATTGCCTGTGACATCACGGATCAAGATGCCTTGGACCGGGCCTTCCAAGCTGTCTTTCAGGAGACGGATGCCTTGGATCTTCTTTTTTCCAATGCTGGTTTTGGCATTGCCGGTGCCCTGGTTGATACCCCCAAGGAAGAGGTCATCCGCCAGTTTGATGTCAATGTCTTTTCTGCCCTTGAGGTCATCAGCCGGGCCATGCCCCTCTTGGAAAAAGCCGGGGGCAGGATTATTTTGACCAGTTCTGTAGCCGCTGTCGTCTCCCTGCCCTTTCAAGGCCTCTATTCGGCCAGCAAGGCCTCCTTGAACATGCTGGCCCTGGCCTTGAACACAGAATTGAAACCTTTTGGTGTCCGGGCCATTGCCGTCATGCCGGGGGATGTCTCTACCCCCTTTACTGATAACCGTCAAAAAGATGTCTGCCCCTTGACAGCCTATGGTCAGCGTTGCCCGCAATCGGTGGCCCGCATGGAGAAGGATGAACGCCTGGGGACCAGCCCGGTCCTGACGGCCAGGCGGATAATCCGGATTGCCTGTAAAAGGGCACCCAAGCCCCTCTATGGTCTGGGCTTTTCCTATCGGCTGATCCTCCTGGCCTTCAAGTGTTTTCCTATCCGTTTGACCAATTGGCTTGTCAGCCTCCTCTATGGTTGACTTTGGCCCTTGCCTGGCTGGACAAATGGGCCTCATATGATAAAATGACTGGGCGTCCGGCGATTGGCGGACGTGACCCGGGCGATTAGCTCAGTTGGGAGAGCGCTGCGTTCGCATCGCAGAGGTCGAGAGTTCGAATCTCTTATCGTCCACCAGAAAGGCCCGCTTTCCTAAGCGGGCACTTTTTTTAGGAAGCAGGAAATTATGCCCATAACCCGTCAGCCCCAGCACAAAGCCGCCGTCTTTGATCTGGACGGCACCCTCCTCAATACCCTGCCCTCCATGGTGGCCGCCTGCCGGGAGACCACGGACATCCTGGACCTCCCTCCCTTTGGAGAAGAGGCGGTCAGGACCTTTGTCGGTATGGGCCAAAGGGTTCTGGTTGACAGGATGATGGCAGCCTCGGGTGTTGAGGATAAGGCCCTGATCGACCGGGCCCAGGCCATCTATAAGGAAATCTTTCCCCGGCTCAGCACCTATAAGGTTGAGGCTTTTGAAGGCATTGAGGAAAGCCTGGAGTGCTTGTCAGCCATGGGCTTCAAGCTGGCTGTCATGACCAACAAGTTGGACCGGCTGACGCCAGGGGTTCTGGCCCGTGTTTTCCCACCCCATCGCTTTGATGATATCCGGGGCAGCCTTCCCGGGGTCCCCCTCAAGCCTGATCCGGCTTCGACCCTGGAGCAATTGGCCCGCCTGGGGGCCGATCCGGCTACCTCCTTCTTTATCGGGGATAGCGACATCGATATTTTGACCGGCCGGGCGGCCGGCATGAGAACCATGGCGGTCAGCTGGGGCTTCCAGCCCCTGCAAAAACTGGAGGCCCTGTCGCCCGACTATCTGGTCCATAAGCCGGCTGATATCACAGGCTTGATCCGCCAGAGCCTGGAGAGGGCTTAAGCTTGGCTTTCGGCCCCTTCTCTTTTCAGTCTTTCCTGCTCCTCTAATACCTTGAGGTCCACTTTACCGATCAGGGTCAGGGGGAACTCTTCCAGGTATTCAAATTCCCTGGGTACGGCATAGCGGAGGAGCCGGCTCTTGGTAATCCGGATGATTTCCTCTTCCAGGGCCTCTTTGTCAGTGCCTTCCTTTACCTTGAGAAAGACCTTGATGACATTCATCTGATAGGGGTGGGGGACGCCGATGGCGGCCACCTGCAAGACCTCTGGCAGCTCGGCGATCATGCTTTCCACCTGCATGGGGTAGACGGGGATACCGGAGACCTTGATCATCCGCTTGATCCGGCTGGTGAAATGGTAGAAACCGTCCGGATCACGATAGCCCAGGTCGCCAGTCTCCACCCATACCTTGCCGTCCTCGTGGAGGACAAGGGCCTGGGCGGTCAGGTCAGCTTCATGCAGATAACCCTTCATGACCATGGGGCCGGTAACACAGATCTCGCCGATCTCCCCATCAGGCATGGGCGCCTTGGATTCGGGGTCAATAATTTTCATTTCCATATTGGAAAGGGGGAGGCCGATGCCGCTTCGGTCAGAGGAGACGTCGTGGGTCAGGCTGCAGACCGTGACCGTCTCGGTGAGGCCGTAACCCTCCCGGAGGCGGCAGTCGGAACCGTGGGCGGCTAGGAAGGCATCGAAGCGGCCCTTGAGTTCAGGAGTCAAGGAGTCACCCCCGCAAAAGAGGGCCTTGAAGCAGGAGAAATCCACTGTTTTCATGACCGGGTCATTGAGGACAGCCTCAAAGAGGGTGGGAACCCCTGCCATGAGGCTTGGTTTTTGCTGGCGGATGATCTTGGCCAGGTTTTTGGTGGAAAACTGGGGGACCAGGATACAGGAGGCGGCATTGACCAGCATGGCATGCATGCCGATGCAAAGGCCAAAGCCATGAAAGAGGGGCAGGATGGCCACGAAGGATTGGCCATAAGGGCGGGGGGCCTCAAGGGGGACGCCGATGGCGGTGAAGATCTGGCAGGCGATGCCATTGAAGTTGCGGTCGGACAGCATGATGGTCTTGGCGGCTGCCGTGGTGCCGCCGCTGTGCAGATAGACCGAGACCCGGTCAGGGTCAGCAGACGCCTGGGGCAGGGGAGGGCTGGCGGCTTGACCTTCCCGGACCATGTCATCCCAGGTCCTCCAGACAGGGGACTTGGGCATGAGGCGGCGGGCCTTGCGGGCCCTGGTCAGCCACAGGCCAAAACGGCTCAGGGAATCGGCAGACCGGCCCATGGGGGCAATCAGCAGGGCTTCCAGCTCAGTCTCTTCCCGCTGGGCCTCGATCTGGGCGGCCAGGCGTTCCAGAAAGATGTCGGGGAAGGAAAGGAAGCGACTTTTTGTTTCCTGGAGGATCTCCAGGACCTGGGCGGCCGGGGCCAGGGGGTGGATCATGTTGCAGATACCGCCCAGGCGGTTGACTGCATAGAAAAGGATGACAGTCTCGGGGATATTGGGCAGGCAGATGGCAAAGGCATCACCTGCCTTGAAACCCATGGCCAGAAGGCCTCGGGCACAGTCGTCGATTTCTTGCTCCAGCTGGCTGAAGGACATACGGGCATTGAGAAAGGACAGGGCTTCCTCCTGGGGTCTTTCCTTGCAGATCCCTTCAAGCAGTTCATACATAGTCTTGTCGGGAATCTGGAAACGGGCCTGGAAGGCCGGATCAAGGATGGAAGGGTCGGGGAATTGATGGGACATAGGCCTTCTCCTTATCTCAAGGATGGCACCGGTCCCAATCCTGGGTGGCGCCTGACAACGAGCGACTCGGTTATAATCAACATAACTGATTTTATATTTTAACATGATTGACCGGGCTTACTCACCTGCAGGTGGAAAATGCCTTGGCTTCAGGAGGATAAGGATGGCAAAAGCAAAGACCTTCTATCTGTGCGAGGAATGCGGCCACGAAAGCATCGGCTGGCTGGGACGCTGTCCTTCCTGCGGGGCCTATAATTCTTTTTATGCCCAAAAAGAAGTCAGCGCCCCCAAGGCGACCGGCAAGGGAGGCAGCTGGCTTCAGTCGGAAGACGGCCTGGAGGCGGAAACCCGGATCCTGGACCTGTCCAGCCTGGACCTTGAGCAGGACCCCAAGCAGTCAACCGGGATCTCCGAGCTGGACCGGGTTTTGGGGGGAGGCCTGGTGGCCGGCTCCCTCCTGCTTCTGGGCGGCGACCCGGGGATTGGCAAGTCCACCCTGGCCCTGGCCATTTTGGGTAATCTGCCTGTCGACAAGGTCCTTTATGTCAGCGGTGAGGAATCAGCGGCCCAGATCGGCCTCAGAAGCCGCCGCCTGGGTTTGGGGGATAAAGAGATACCCCTTTTGACCAGCACCCGCCTGTCGGCCATTGAAGAGGTCATCCGGGAGCGCCGGCCCCAGCTGGTCATTATTGACTCCATCCAAACCGTCTATTCAGAGGACCTGCCCTCGGCGCCCGGTTCCTTGGCCCAGGTCCGGGAAGCCGGCATGGGCTTTTTGCGCATGGCCAAGTCCCTGGGGACCAGCATCATCCTGACCGGTCATGTCACCAAGGAAGGGGCCATTGCCGGACCCCGGGTCCTGGAGCACATGGTGGATACCGTTTTGTACTTTGAAGGGGAAAAGGATGGCGTCCTCCGCATCCTCCGATCGGTCAAGAACCGTTTTGCCGCGACTGATGAAATCGGTATTTTTGAGATGACTGACAAGGGCCTGATACCGGTCCAGGAGGCCACGGGCCTCTTTCTTGACGGCAAGCCCAAGCATGTCCCCGGTTCCATGGTCTCTGCCCTGGTCGAGGGCAGCCGGCCCCTGCTTTTGGAGATCCAGGCCCTGACCGTTGAATCCAACTATGGTTCGCCCATCCGCATGGCCCAGGGGCTTGACCGGTCCAGGCTGATCATGCTCATGGCGGTTGCGGGTAAAAAGACCGGCATTGATTTTTCCGCCCTGGATGCCTATGTCAATGTGACGGGCGGGCTCAAGGTCAAGGGAACCTCGGTGGATCTGGCGGTTTTGGCCGCCCTGGTCTCCTCGGTCAAGGAGCAGGCCATGGGTATCCCGGCCCTTATTCTGGGAGAGGTGGGGCTGACAGGGGAGATCAGGGGGATTTCCCGGATGTCAGAGGCCCTGGAGGAGGCTTACCGGGCGGGTTGGACCCGCTTTGTGCTTCCTTCCTCTGCCAAGGACAAGCTGACCCGCTTTGAGGCCAGGGAAGGGGTCCAGGTCTTCTATGTCAGTGAAGTCAATGAGGCCTTTGACCTGATCTTCTCCAAGGAGGGCCGCCCATGACCGGATCCCTTGATCATGGTGGCCAGCCCAAGGTGGTGGCCATCTTGCTGGCGGCCGGTTCGGGAAGCCGGTCAGGCCAGGAGGAGAATAAGATCTTCTTCCCCCTGGCAGGGGTCACTGTCCTGGAAAGGGCCGCCTCCAGCCTGCTCAACCATCCCCAGGTTTCTTCACTCCTCCTGGTCCTGGCAAAAAAAGATGAAGAAAAGGCTGCCCGGATCATGGCAGACAAGTTTGATCAAGAAAGAGTCCGATTGACCCTGGGGGGTGACAATCGTCAGGAGTCTGCCTACAAGGGTCTTTTGGCTGCCAGGGCTTGGATGGACCAGCTTGGGCAGGGAGAGGCCATCGCCCTCATCCATGACACGGCCCGCTGCTTTCTTGCCCCGGACCTGATCAGCCGGCTTCTTGACACCATCCGCCGTCACCATTGTGGAGCGGCCCCTGTCCTGGCTATCCCGGACACGGTCCGCCTCATGGATCCCGACGGCATCCACTTTGATAAGACCCTGGCCCGTGAGCGGCTGGCCGCCATGCAAACGCCCCAGGGGGCTGATCTGGATGTCCTGATCAAGGCCGCCGGACTGGCCCGGTCACAAGGTCGGAAGGTGACCGATGATCTGGAGCTCCTGCTTGCTATCGGCTACCCGGTCAGGGCTGTCCAGGGGGACCCGGCCAACTTCAAATTGACCCTGCCCCAGGATTTTGATTATGCCCGTTTTCTTTGCGGTGAGCGGGGATTTGATCCCTCGCCCCCGGGCTGAGGGCAGGTCAGATTTGACCCATTTGTGATAAACTGTCAGAAACAAGCTAGAGTGGAAGATCTTTCAATCCATCACGATAGAGGAGGCTGATTATGGCTAAGGCACCGGCGCCAACCAAGACACGCTTACTGACGACGGTCAACGCCCGTTACTACCCGGTCGAAGGGGTGGCGGACGCTTATTGTCTTGACGGAAAATTCCCGGGAAAAAGGGAATTGCGTGCAGCCAACATGACCCTGGACCGGGAGGGCCGCGGTTTTCTTATCTCCGTCTTTGCCTATCCCTCGGATGCCAGGGACCGCCTGTCCGCCTGGCAGGAGCCTTTGAAAAAGCTGTCTGACCAGGTTTACTCGGATGCAGGCGATATCGACAGCGATATCAATGATCTGGCCGAGGCGGCGCTCGATGTGACAGGGGGCCTGAAGCTGGGTGACGACTTGGCCCGCCCACCCTATTTCGCCGGTGTCATCGTCCGTGATGGCGAATTGGCTGCTGTGACGGTAGGCGAAGGCCTGGCCTTTATCTATCGCCAGGAGGTCCTCTATCCCCTAACAGGCCACTCAAAGGACCTGGAGTCTATTGATCTTTATGGAGATCCTGTCGAAGGTGTTGAAGATTTCATTGCCGGTGAAGCCGGCGCCATCCGTTATTCCAATATCGCTCAAGTGGAAGCGGGAGACCTTTTCCTCTTGTGCAACGGCGATCTTTTTGACGTGATCGGTCAAAGGGAGATCATGCGACTTCTGGCTGACGCAGAGGATCAGATGGATGCGGCCGGCCTGATTCTGACGGCAGCGGCCTCCCAGATGCCCGGCACGCCCATCCAGTTGGCCGTCTCCCAGGTCCAGGCCCTCAAGGCTGATGAACCGGCCTCCAAGTTCAGCTTGGGCCGCTTTGCCACCCAGGCCATGGAACCGGTGGTCCTACCGGACAAGGGGCCCGAAGATCCGGGCCTGGCCAGGACCCAGCGCTATGAGCGCCAGGATATGATGGACCGGGGCAGACGGGATGCCGCCAGGGAAGAGGAAGACTTGGGTCTGCCAGCCTGGGATCTGCCACCCCTTCCTGTCAGTGAAGCCACCGAGCCCTTTGAAGCCGTGGTCCCCCATATGGACCCTGATGCCTATGACCCCTTTGAGGAGCCAGCGGCCAGACCCGGCAGATTCAAGGATGATGACTATTTCAGTCAGCCTCCTCCCCAGGAATCTGAGGATCAGCTGCCGGTCTTTGCCTATTCAACAGCCGCACAAAAGCGGAGCCGTCAACAAATGCCGGCCTATGATGATTATGCGTCTGCTGACGGTCTATGGGAAACCGGGGATGACCTGGATTCAGGCCGTCAGGATTATGATCTTTACGGTGACTATGATGACTATGAAGACGATCGGCCCTATGGTCGCCGGCCCCAAAGAGGCTCGGACCGGACCCGCCGTATTGTCTTTTATGCCATCCTGATTACCATAATTGTCATCTGCGTGATCGCCCTGGTCAAGCTGATCTTCGGCGGCAAGAAGCCCCCTGTGGAGACCGATCCTTCGGTTTCCGAATCCTTGGTGGTGCCCACTGACCCGCCGCCTCCGACGACGCCTCCGACGACGACCGAGCCTGAACCGACCGAATCGGAAAGCCTGGACCGGATGCACGTAGTGGTCGCCAATGACACCTGGTGGGGTATCTGCATGCGCTACTATGACCGGGCAAGTGAGACCTTGTGTGAGAAGCTGGCCGAATATAACGGCATGAGCGTCAACAATCTCTTTGTTGGGAATGAAATCGCAATCCCGCCGCTGTCTGAATTGCTGGGCGACTGACCGTCTGTCAGACTGACATGATAGAAAGGCCCGGGAATCCGGGCCTTTACTCATAAAGACATTAAAAGGAGAAGAATGTGAAAGCACTGAGCCTTAATACTGTACGTAGCCTTTACCTGGACTTTTTCAAGGAGAGGGACCATCTTGTCTTGCCCTCTTTTTCCCTTGTGCCGGAAAATGACCCCTCCATCCTCTTGATCAATGCCGGCATGACGCCGCTCAAGCCCTGGTTCACAGGCGCTGAGCGCCCCCCTTCCCCCCGGGTAGCCAGCTGCCAGAAATGCATCCGGACTCCTGACATTGAAAGGGTGGGGCGGACCAGCCGCCATGGGACCTTTTTTGAGATGTTGGGTAACTTTTCCTTTGGAGACTACTTTAAGAAGGAAGCCATCCAATGGGCTTGGGAATTTTCTCTGGATGTCTTGGAATTGCCGGAAGAGCGGATCCATATCACGGTCCATATTGACGATGATGAGGCCTATAACCTCTGGCAGGAGACCGGGGTGCCGGCCGACAGGATCAGTCGCTTTGACGAGGAGAATTTCTGGGAACATGGTACAGGCCCCTGCGGTCCCTGTTCGGAACTCTTTTTCGACCGGGGAGAAAAGTATGGCTGCGGCAGCCCTGACTGTAAGGTAGGTTGCGAATGTGACCGCTATATGGAGTACTGGAACCTGGTCTTCACCCAGTTTGATAAACAGGAGGACGGGACCTATCTGCCCCTGGCCAAGAAGAACATTGATACCGGTGCTGGACTGGAACGGATCGCGGCCATGGTTCAGGATGTGGGCTCCATGTTCGAGGTGGACACCATCCGGGCTATCCTGGATCAGGTCTGTCAGGAGACTTCCCGGGTCTACGGGGCCAATGCAGCCGATGACATTGCCATTCGGATTATCACCGATCATGTCCGCTCGGCCATGATGATGATCGCCGATGGCATCCTACCCGGCAATGAAGGCCGGGGCTATGTCCTCCGCCGCCTGATCCGCAGGGCCTCCAGACAAGGTAGACTCCTGGGCCTGGACCGCCCCTTCCTGTCGCCCATCATGAGAGTGGCCATCGAGCAGTCAGTGGAACATTACCCCGAGCTTCAGCGCCGGGAGGCCATCATCGCCACTTTGGAAACCGAGGAGAAGCGCTTTGACCGGACTGTCCGACAAGGTCTGGCCCTCTTGAATGAGGCCTGTGAAGAAGAGCGGGCCAAGGGCTCTGACCGCCTGCCGGGCCACCTGGCCTTCCGCCTCCACGATACCTTTGGTTTTCCCATCGAACTAACCCTGGAAATTGTCCGCGAACAGGGGATGACGGTTGATATGGCAGGCTTTGAGGAAGCCATGGAAGTTCAAAGATCCCGGGCCCGTGAAGATTTCCTGGAAAAGACGTCCACAGCCTGGGGGAGCCTGGCCCTGCCCGAGGAGGTCAAGTCCTTAGGAGCCACCTCCTTTATCGGCTACCAGTATCTTGAAAACGAGTCCCCACTCCTCTACCTGCTCAAGGTATCAGAGGACGGCAAGTCCCTGGACCTGGTCCAGGAAGCCGGTCCGGGGGAGACAGTCTACCTTTTGCTGGCCGAGACCCCCTTCTATGCCTTGGGCGGCGGTCAAAGTCCCGACCAGGGGCTGGCCCGCCAGGGTGAAGCGGGCCTGGCCAGGATTGTCAAGGCTGAAAAAACAGGCGATGGCCTGGTCCTCCACGAGGCCAGGGTGGACCAGGGTAAGCTCCAGGCTGGCCAAAGCCTCCGTTTGTCCGTGGCCTCCCGGGAAAGAAAAGCCACGGCTCGAAACCATACGGCGACTCACCTTTTACATGCCGGTCTCAAAGCGGTTTTAGGGGAGGAAACTTCTCAGAAAGGCTCCTTTGTCTCGCCTGACCGCCTGCGTTTTGATTTCCAGCATGATGGTCCGGTCGGCCAAAGAGACCTTGAGGCCATCGAGCACTTCGTCAACCAGGCTATCCTGGAGGATCTGCCGGTCGTCACTGAGGAGATGACGGTCGATCAGGCCAGGGCCTCTGGCGCCGTGGCCCTCTTCGGCGAAAAATACGAGGATCGGGTCCGGGTGGTTTCCTGCGGAAGCCTGTCCAAGGAGCTATGCGGGGGCACCCATTTAAGCTCAACGGGTCAGATTGCCCTCTTCCGGATCTTGTCAGAGGCGGGCATTGCCTCAGGTGTCCGGCGGATTGAAGCGGTCACCGGTCACCGGGCTCATGAGGAAGTGGCTGAGGATGCCCGGCTTCTCAAGGACTTGGAGGCCCGGCTGCGGGCGCCCAAGGGTGAACTGATAGCCAAGATTGACAGCCTGGATGAGGGCATCCGTGCCCTCCGCCAGGAGATCAAGCGTCTGGAAAGCCAAAAGCTGTCCGAATCCGTGGATAATCTGACTGCTAAAGAAGAAGTGATCGGGTCTTTTCATACCCTGCTCCAGGTCCTGCCCGGCTATGACGCCCAAGGCTTGCGGGAGGCGGGAGACCGTTTCCGGGATCGCCTGGGCCCGGATGCTGTCGTCCTTTTGGCGGCAACCTCAGATGACAAGGTCCTCTGGCTGTCCATGCTGGGAGCCGGGGCCGTCGACAAAGGCCTCAAGGCCGGAGACCTGGTCCGCCAGGCGGCCCTGATCACAGGAGGCAAGGGGGGCGGCCGGGCCGATATGGCCCAGGCAGGTGGCCGTGAGCCGGCCAAGGTGGAAGAGGCCATGGAAGCCGTCCGCCAGCTGATAAAGGACCAGCCATAAGCTTAGGGGAGGAGACCCATGAAAGACTGTATCTTTTGTAAAATCGCCCGGGGGGAATTGCCCTCAAAGAAGGTCTACGAGGATGATCATGTGCTGGCCTTTGAAGATCTGCAACCGGTGGCCCCGGTCCATGTTCTCATCGTGCCCAAGACCCACTACCCTGACCTTTTGACCATGTCAAGTCAGGCTGAAGGCCGTCGGCATCTGGACAAGCTTTACCAGGCTTTGCCGGCTATCGCCCAAGCGCTGGGCCTTGAAGATAAGGGTTTCCGTCTGATCAACAACTGTGGGGAAGATGCTGGTCAGACGGTCATGCATGTGCATTTTCATTTGATTGGGGGCCTGCCTTTGGACCCAAAGATTCTCTAGTCCTGGAAGCGATCGTTGCCGATAGCTCGAAGGAGCTTTCTGATCTTGGTCGTGGGATCCAGGAGAGAGGACAGGGAGGCATTGTGATTGAGGGCATCGATGATCAGGGCCAGGAAGCGTGAGACGCTGACATCCCGATACCAGGGGGAAGCCAGGAGTTCAGGGGTCCGGTAGATCAGGTTGGTGCAGAAGACGCCGTCGATGGTGCCCTCCTCATAAGCCTTGTCAAAGGGGGAGAGGCCGTCGGTAAAAAGACCGAAGGTGGCCACACAGAAGATCCGCTTGGCCTTGCGGGCCTTGAGGGTCTTGGCAATGTCCAGCATGGATTCCCCGGAAGAGATCATATCATCCACAATAATGACATCCCGGCCGTCCAGGGAGCCGCCCAGAAATTCGTGGGCGATGATGGGGTTGCGGCCATTTTTCACCACCGTATAATCCCGGCGCTTATAAAAGGTACCCATGGGGATGCCCAGGACCGAGGCATAGTACATGGCCCGGTAGATGGCGCCCTCGTCCGGGGAGATCATCATCATCTCGTCATGGAGGAAACGCATCTCCGGATAGCTTCTGACCATGGTCTCCAGGACCTGGTAGGTGGTGGGCACGTTTTCAAAGCCCGAGGTGGGTGTGGCATTGGCCACCCGGTCATCGTGGGCGTCAAAGGTGATGAAGTTGTCAACGCCCAGCTGGTCCAGTTCGATCAGCATGTGGGCACAGTCCAGGGACTCACGGGCATTGCGGCGGTGTTGGCGGCCCTCATAGAGATAGGGCATGATGACATTGATCCGCCGGGCCTTGCCCGAGGCTGCCAGGATGACCCTTTTCAGATCCTGGTAGTGGTCGTCGGGGCTCATGTGGTTGTAAGCCCCCCGCATCTTGTAGGTGATGGAATAATTGGTCACGTCGCAGAGGATGTAAAGGTCATGGCCCCGGATGGTCCTTTCGATGACCGCCTTGCCCTCACCTGAGGAGAAACGGAAAGTGTTGACCGGTACATGGAAATCCTCACGGAGGAAGCCGGGAGAAATCTTCTCAGGCATGGCCTCGGTCAGGTAATCCTTGCGGCGGGTCACCAGGGCATGATTGACCTCCATGGACAGGTCCCGGGCCCCCTTGAGGGCCACCAGGGCCACCGGTGCGATGGTCTGCATGGGATTGTTGCCGTATTGGTCGTAGACATAGTAGTTTTTATCAGATCGCTTGGTGACTTTTTTCAATTCTTCTGGTGTCATCAATCTCACTCCTGGCTGCTTGTGGGACCGCCCATATCCACAAAAGAGAGCTGGCGGTCGACTTGATCATCTTGACTGCTTAAATGGCCCCGCTCGGCTAGGAGGGCCTCGATGCGGGCTGCCGGCGCCATGAGGCGGGACAGGGAGGCATCATGGTTGAGGGCTGAGATCAGGAGGGCCAGATCATCAGCCATGGGGATATCGGTATACCAGGGGGAAGACAATACTTCCGGCGGCCGGTAGGACATATCGGTGGAAAAGACCCGCTCGATAATACCGCTTTCCCAGGCCTGGCGGACCTTGTCGATCCCTTGGGTGAATTGGGAGAAGGAGACGGCGCAAAAGATCCGCCTGGCCCCCTTGGTCTTCAATTCGCTGGCCGAGGCAATCATGTCGCTGCCGCTGTCCAGCATGTCACTGACAATAATAATGTCCTTGTCCTTGACGGATTCGCCCAGATAGGTCCGGGTCACCACCTGATGGAGCTGGTCCTGGATATACTGGTAGTCCCGGCGGGAGTAGAAGATACCCAGGGGGACCTTCATGGCTGAGGCAAAGAAGATGCAGCGGTTGATGCTGACCTCATTGGGACTGACGATCATGAGGGAATCACCTCTGACCTTAAGATCGGGGACCGTCTCCAGGATGGTCCGGATACTCTGGTAGGAGGTGGGGAAGGATTCAAAGCTGCAATTGGGGACCGCATTGGCTACCCGGGAGTCATGGGCGTCAAAGGTGATGAAATTGTCAATGCCCAATTCGAAGAGATAGCGGAGCATGGCCCCGCAGTCCAGGGATTCCCGGGCTGTCCGTCTGAAGCGGCGGCCTTCAAAAAGATAGGGCAAGATGACATGAATACGGGCGGCTGAATCACGGCAAGAAAGGACCAGGCGGACCAGATCCAGGAAGTGCTCGTCGGGCGCCATCGACACCTGACTGCCGTATCGATTATAATGAGCGCCATAGTTGAGGACATCGGTCAGGATGAAAAGATCATGGCCACGGACGCTGTCAATGACCTGGGCCTTACCCTCACCCGAGCTGAAACGCGTCAGATCGACATTAATTCGGTAATCTTCACGCACATAACCGGGGATGTCAAGATAGTGGGGTCTTTCCTTGACCATGGCCTGCCGCCTCAAGCTGAGTTGATGATTGATACGTTCAGCCAGGGCGGGATCCAGTTGATGGGTAATCAGGCCTATAGGCCCATAGGAAGCCAGTTCAGGTTCGTCACCAAATAGGTTTTTAACGGACTGATCAGCCGGAAAAGCAAGATTTTGCATGTGGTTCCTCCGCTGGCACAAGTATAGCAGATGAAGGGAGGCTGTCGACCATGACAGGCCCAGGAAAAAAGAAACATGAAACCGCGGGTATTCCCTACAAGGCAGCCGCATCCGGCCGGCAGTTTCCAAAGGCCGGCAAAGCAGAGATCGCTTTTGCGGGCCGGTCCAATGTGGGCAAGTCGACCCTGGTCAATGCCCTCAGCCTGCGCAGGAATCTGGCCCGGACCAGCAAGACACCGGGCAAGACCCGCCTGGTCTTTTTCTACGATGTGGCGCCCGACCACTATTATGTGGACCTGCCCGGTTATGGCTATGCCAAGACCTCCCGGGATCAGCTCCAGGCCTTTTCAAAGGTGACAAATGACTACTTTGAGGCCAAACGACCGACGGCCCTGGTACTCCTCCTCTTGGATATCCGCCGGGGTTTCGGGGATCTGGATCTTCAGATGCTGGACTATCTTTGCCACTTTGACATTAACTGGCAGGTGGTCCTGACCAAGTCAGATAAATTATCCCGACAGGCCATCCACAAGGCCGAGACTGAGGCCATGGAGGTTATCCGGCGTTTTGCCCTTCAATATAACCGGCCTGCCTATCCGCCTATAGCTGTTTCGGCCGGGCAAAAACCCCGCGACAGGAGCATTTTGGATCTCAAGGAGCTTATCGCCGGTCATCTGGCCGGGACAATTTGACGGCTCTTGACAGGCTAAGGAGGGTCCCGGGCCCCTGATCTGCATGGCCATCCGCCATGCTTCCTTTATGAGCCCTTCCCTGCCCAGCCGACATCCCTGGACCCCCTTCCTGCTTCGCCCCGCGGCCCTGGTCTTCAGCCTCCTCTTTTTATCTTCTCTTTTTCTGACCCGGTCCAGGCTATTGAACTGGGAATCGAAACTCCCGCAAGGGCAAGTGCATTTTCGGGGCAGGATCCTGGATGCCGGTTTTACGCCTATTGGGGAGGAGGGAGGCCGCTGGCAGCTGATCCTTTTGTCTGATGGGACCCCGGCCATGATCTGGATGACAGAGGGGGGCCGCAAGGGGGACTGGGTGGAAGGCCGGGCTGCATTTGAACTTGGCCAGGGCTCCCGTAATCCCGGAGGCTTTTCCCGCCGCAACTGGCTTTGGTCCAAGGGGGCTGCCTGGACGGCCAGCGGCAAATCCCTCCGCCTGATCCCCCAGGAGGGTTTTCTACTTGACTTGATCAGGATCCCCGACCGACTCCGCGACTATGTCCGCTGCCGTCATCAGGCTTTCTGGCTCTCTGAAGGAGCTAGCCTCCTTCTGTCTTTGAGCCTGGGAGACAGGTCTCTTATGACCGACCAGGAGCATTACTGGCTGAGAACGGCCGGACTCTCCCATCTGACCAGCCTGTCAGGGACTCATCTCCTCTTTATCCTGGGACCCTTTCGCCGCCTTTGGTCGTCTACTTCCCTGCCAAGGAAGAGCCGATCCTGTCTCATGCTGCCCCTGATCTGTCTGCCCGGCATCCTCAGCGGCTGGAAGTCGGGGATCAGCCGGGCCTCCATCATGGCCTTGAGTTTGGAGCTGGACGGACCCCTGGGCCGCCACCGGCCTGTCTTCAACAGCCTTTTTTGGGCAGGCGCTCTTTTATTGGCCATTCACCCTTATGCTATCTATGACAGCGGCTTTTGGATGAGTCTGACAACAGCCGCTGCAGTCTCCTGGGTATCAGAAGCGGGCTTGGGCTCCCTCAGGCTCTCTTTTCGTTTTTCCCTGGCCGCCCAGCTGGTTATCCTGCCCTATCAGATGATGACTGCACCGGGCTTCCAGCTCCTGGCCCCCCTGGCCAATGTCCTGGCTATTCCGCTTGCAGCCCTCCTCATGTCAGTCACCTACCTGGGCCTGGCCCTCATATCCCTGATCCCGGCCCAGCTGCCGCTCGCCCATGCTTTGACCCAGTATCTTTCATCCAGCCTGAGACCAGGGGTCAGGCTCTTTGAATGGCTGGCAGCCAGGCTGGCCTCTTCCAGGCTGGCCTTCATTCCGCTGAGATGGGGCCTCCTTTTCCTGCCCCTGCTCTTTCTTATGGTCCTTGTCAAGAAGAAGGGGGGGCTGGGCAAGGTGCTGGCCCGGACCTGGGTCATCATTATCCTTCTTTGGTTTTTCCTGGTCATCCTTCTCTTTTTGCCCCAGGGCCATCAGGTCATCTTTCTGGACGTGGGCCAGGGAGACGCCAGCCTGATTCTGACCAGGCAGGGTCAAAGCATCCTGATAGACGGCGGGGACAAGGGCATGGGCTATAATACGCTGATCCCGGCCGCCCGCATGCTGGGGCTGGCCGCCATTGATCTGGCCATTCTTACCCACGGTCACAGTGACCATGCCCTGGGCCTGGCTGAATTGATAGAGGTGGGTTTTATCCGCCATCTTTGTCTACCCTCTTATGAAGAGAAGCAGGGACCGGAGGATCCCCAGGATCTGACCTTTGACCTCCTGGCCCTGGCCCGGTCAAAAGGACTGCCTGTCAGCTTCCTTAAGAGGGGGGACCGGCTGGAGGCAAAGGATTTTTCGCTGGAGGTCCTCTATCCCGACAGGGTGCCGGCGACCCGGGATCTCAACCGCTATTCCCTGGTGATGAAACTGACTCTGGATCATGTCGACCTCCTCATGACCGGTGACCTGACGGCAGAAGGGGAGAGGAGCCTGCAGGCATCCGGACAGGACTTTTCGGCAGATGTCTTGCACCTGGCCCATCATGGCTCCGGCTCTTCCTCGACACCGGCCTTCCTGGATCTTTGCCAGCCCCAGACCACCCTGATCTCCCTGGCAGCCAGGAATCGTTACGGACACCCGGATCCCAAGGTCCTGGCCAGCCTGGCCGACCGGGGCATCAAGGTCCTTCGGACCGATCAATCCGGGGCAGTTTTCTTGAAGATAGACCGGGGAAAGGGTAGGATTAGGACATGGATTTCAGGCAATCAAGGCTGATCAGAGAGGCAGTTAGGGCATGTTGAGTCCCCTGGACAGACTATTGGATTACAAGGAAGCAGTGGCAGACCTCAAGCGGGCCATGGATCGGCCTGCCTATATCCTGACCGGTGATGAGAGCTACTTGATCCGCCAGGTCAGGGACCGGCTTATGTCTGCCCTGGTAAGCCCGGACCTCCAGGCCATGAATCTGGTCACCATCAAGGGTGATGGCAAGATCACCAGCCTGAATCCCGACCAGCTCCTGGCTGAGATTGAAACACCCCCTTTCATGGGAGACAAGAAGGTCATCTGTCTGGATGAAAGCGGCCTTTTTTCGGCCGCCCTGCCTGCCGGCCCCAGCTATGAAGGCCTGGAAACGGCCTTGACACAGCTGCCATCCTCCTGCCAGTTGATTTTGACTGAGGAAAAAGTAGTCTCCAACAACCGCCTGCTCAAGAAGATGCGCCAGGCGGGTGCCCTGTCGGCCAAGATAGGCCGCCAGGATTTTCGGGATCTGCAAAGCTGGGTATCCGGTCTCTGTCACCGCCAGGGGCTTCGGATCACCAGGGAGGCAGCCGATTCCCTGATCGTTCGCTGTGAGTCCTCCATGTCAGATATCATGAATGAGCTGGAGATCATTTTCCTTTACTTTGCCTACACGGGCGAAAAAGACATCAGCCTGGCCCATATAGACCAGCTTTGCCGGGAAGATCTGACAGGCCGGATTTTCGATCTGACCGATGCCATTGCCGCCGGACGGATTGACCAGGCCCTGGAGATGCTGGATGTCCTCCTGGCCAGGCGGGAGCCCCCCCTCTTCATCCAGACCATGCTGGCCCGTCAGACCCGGGACCTTCTGGTGGCCAAGGAATGTAAGAGCAGTCAGAAGATCATAGACAGCGGCCTGACCCAAAGTCTCTTCTTTGCCCGCAAGCTGGCGGGACAGGCCGGTCGTTTCTCCATGGAAAAACTGGAAAAGATGCTGGAGAACAGCTTCCATGCTGATCTGGCCGTCAAAACCGGCCGTTTGGAGGGGGAGGAAGCCCTGTCCATCCTGGTCATAAGGGCCTGCCAGCCAGCCTGATCTAGGCCGGGGCCATCAGCCCCTTTCTCATCTCTTTTTATCTCTTTCAAATTAAGCTGGTATCTGGCATTGGATGTTCCCATCCCTTGCCTCATGACGGAAAGAGAGTCTTGGACATGTCAAGAAAAGATCTTATAAAAGTACTGGACCAGGGCGCTGCCCTGACCATGAAAGAACTGCCTGAAAGTGAAAGGCCCTACGAAAAAGCACTGAACCAGGGCCTGGGAGCTCTCAGCCATGCCGAACTTCTGGCCATTATCCTGACCACGGGCCGGGGAGGGGAGACGGCGGTCCAGATGGCCCAAAAACTCCTCCTGGCCACAGAGGGTCTGGCCGGTCTCCTGGAGGCCTCCCCCCAGGAATTGCAGGCTATCCCCGGGATAGGGAAAGTCAAGTCCATCCGGGTTTTGGCGGCCGTCGAACTGGGCCAAAGGGCGGCCGCCCAGCGTCAAGTCCAGGACAGGCCCTCGGCCTCGGGCCCCGATGAGGTCATCTCCTATGTTGAGGCCTCCATGCGCTATCTGGCCCGGGAGGAATTCCATGTCCTCCTCCTGGACACCCGTAACCGGATCATCCGTTCGGTCAGGATATCCCAGGGCGGCCTGGCCGCAGCCGTCATCCATCCCCGGGATATCTTCCGGGAGGCTGTCAAGGCCAATGCCGCTTCCATGGTCCTGGTCCACAATCATCCCAGCGGGGATCCATCGCCCTCACAGGCCGATATTGAATCCACCCGTAAGTTCCGGGAACTGGGCAAGATGATGGGAATTCCGGTCCTGGACCATGTCATTGTGGGGGCGGAATCCTCGGCATCCTTCAGCCGCCTGGGCCTTTGCTGACAGATGGTTTTTGACCCTCATGTGCTAGACTGTTCCCATCAATCTTCGAAGCCATTTCGATGGGAAGGAGCCCTTTGCTGGTGAAAAGACGTGGTCCCAGGATCATGGTCATCGTCCTGATTTCAGCGGGACTTTTGACAACTTTTATCTTGACCGCCTTACCCGGGACGACCCGCTCACGCCTGGGCGATATCTTCGGTAGCGTCTTTGAACCGGTCAGGTCTTTTTTCCAAAAAGGCCTGCAGAGCACGGGCGACTATTTCGGGGCTGTCAGTGAAAACCGCAAGCTGAAAGACCAGGTCAGCCTCCTGGAAGAGGAGATGGCCCGGCTCAACCTGGAGCTCCTCCAGAACCAGGACAAGCTATCGGCTTATGAGGAATTGAAGGAGGCCTTGGGCCTGGTCAGGGCCTTTGAGAACAGGCGGGTCCAAGGGGCCCAGGTCATCAACCGGGAGATGGGACCCTTCTTCGATCTTTTCCGGATCAAGGCCGGCAGACTGGAGGGTCTGAGCAGCCAGGCCGACCTGACCCTGCCCGTCATAGACAAAAACATGGCCCTGATCGGCCGTATTCATTCCAGTGAGTTGAAGACCAGCAAGGTCATGCCCCTTCTTCATCAGGCCTTTGCTGTCAGTG
>LSQX01182056.1_pt1 | contig 18934 bp, 13 predicted proteins | sample 654561 | NCBI WGS metagenome assembly LSQX01 (sample SAMN04489861, study PRJNA283612) | anaerobic digester metagenome | isolation source: 4 biogas reactors fed with cattle manure at either 37C or 55C with and... | place: Denmark: Kongens Lyngby | collected 2014
TCATACACGTCAGAAGCATAGCGCGGGGTGGTGACGGTCTTGTTGCCTCCCATGGCCACGCGCTCAACATCCCTTAGGGTAAATGTAGAGAACACACGGTTGTAGTCATCGCTGTGGCCGGAGATGTCAGCGGTGATGGTGGCCAGCTCCGCGCCTTCTTCTATGATGGCCAGCACCGCGCCCTCATTGGTTTTGATGCCATACACCGGCAGGTTGGTCGGCGGCGTGGGCAGGCGGTACTCATCCGCGCGGATTAAGACATCCCGCCCAAACACCGGAGTTGAGTAGGCCGCGATGCCCATGCGGTTGTTGTTGAAGTGAATCAGGGCACCCGGGCCATCGGGCACAAAAAGGTAACCCTGCTGCGCCTTGTCAGCACTGAGGAAGTAGGGCAGCACATCCAGGGCGGTGACCTCGTTGTCCTTGGTGAAGGTGAGTTCGCTCAGGGGCACAGACACTATCAGGTCGCCTTTGTCAATCAGGTAGTCCATCACTACCGTGATTTTGGGGTTGATAAACTCGACCACATGGCCGTAGGCGGCGTTGTCGTTGTCCCGGTCTTCCACCGTGTAGTCACCGACATTGAAAATCAACTCGTACAGCTGGGTAATGGCCAGCTTGCCCAGGTCATCCTTGATGCGCACAAAGAGGCTGTTGCCATCCTCCCTGGGCACCACGCGGTAGTTGCTCTTAAACAGCTTGTCATTGCGCTCATCCCAGTGAGGCTGCAAGCGTTCGTTGTAGGTGGCCACCGGAATCATCTTGGGCAGGTCGTCCACTGTCAGTTCATTGGAACCAATCGTATACGTCACGCGGAAGCCCTTGGGCAGTGGCTCAAAGCTGGCTTCCCCCAAATCCACCGACATGGAGTAGCTGTCCATGCTGCCAGTGGTGCCGCTTAAGGCATTGGCGATAAACTGCACTGAGAGCGCAGACTGCTGCAAATTGCGCATCACGCGGCTGCCCGAGGGCGAGGAGGTGGCCAGGGTTGGATAGACCTTTTCGCTGTCAGCGGGCTGGAAACTAATCTGGAAACTCTCCGGGTCCAGGGTGAGTTTAGCGCCGTCCTGTTCAATTACGAGCGTTGAGAGATCAGCTTGCCCACCCTCTGTTGCAAACGCCGGTAAAATCATCAAGCCCACAAGCATCAGGCAGGCAGCAAACAAAGTAAATTTTTTCATACGCTCCTCCCGCCTACAGAATTTTTAGCATCAGTTCTTTGAAGAACACCTGGAAGAAGTCCACCACGTCCGCTGCCAGGGTAAACAGCAGCATCAGGATGAACACGATGATCATCATGGCAACCAGGGTGAGCAGCAAGGAGCCGATCGCCGTCCCAAATCCATACTCATGCACCACCACCAGGCCGATAAACATGTAGCCAAAAAACAACACTGCACCGATGGATACCAGGGTGGTGGACATGGCCATTTCCGGCAGGGTCAGCACATTGGTCAACCCAAGGCCGATCAGGCGCAGGATGAGGAAGGGGAACATGGCATACATCATCACCATGAAGATGTCCTTCATCCGCCCTTTGCCATCCAGCGCATAGCATAATAAAACCAATGCCGTCCACCCACATGGCGCTCCTGGGAAAAATTTTACCGTATCACATACACCAGTATATCCATAGGAGAGGAGGCTATGCACCAGTGTATAAAAGAATCATCTGTAAAAAATACCGACAAAAAAACGCGGTGATGCTCTGTTGAGCACCGCCGCGTCCGGGTTCAGAGTTGATCAGTATCTTCCCAATTCCATCGCCCTGTCCACAAAATACCGGTAGGTGTCAAAATGCACGGTCTTTGGGATGGAGTGGTCGGAGTGCACAAAATAGTTGTGTGTCTGCATCATTTCGGGCAGTTTGCTCACCAGTTCCCTGTTGATGATGGTTCGGTCATTGGTGTACAGCGTCCTGACATCTATGCCCCCCATGAAGGCGATCCTGTCCCCGAAAGCGCGGTTCAGCTTCAGCAGGTCCATCCCCGCCTTCACTTCAATTACCTGCAGGCAGTCAATCCCGGCGTCCACCATGCCCCCCAGCAACGGCTCAACAAAGCCGCAGGAATGCATGATGACCGGCAATCCGCGCTGATGGGCGTGCGCGATGGTGGCCGCGTGGGCGGGCTGAATCAGGTCGTGGTACATCCGGGGGGACATGAAGGGCTTGTCCTTAAACCCCATGTCCTCATAGTACCAGACGCCGTCCGGCGGGCCTTCCTGGTCAAACAGGATTTCGTGCAGCCCGGTGATGAGCTGGGCGTAAGTGTTCGCCATGTCAGCCACCCAGTCCGGGTCCTCCGCCATGCCCATCAACATATTGATGTGCCCGCAAACGGGATGCATGGCTTCAAAGACGTTGACGCCGCTGACAAAGAAGGCGCGCCCCGCCGCCTTGGCGGCAGCCTTGGCCTGGCGGTAGCCTTCAAAATGCACTCGCCTGGGAGACAGGGTCAGCTTTGGCTTGATGTGCTTGTCCCAGCCTGCGCGGTCCTCCACCAGATAGCCGATGTGCTCGGGCGTGGTGTCGTGGTGCTTGTAGGTTTTCAGGGTCGCGCCGTTGCCGTCCAGGGTGGTGATGGTGTTTTCCGTTTCGGCAATCACTTTGGGCACAAAGTCCAGGTCGGCGGTCAGGTTCAAGGACCAGGCCTCCTGGATGTCATAGCCGAAGAGGTCTTCCAGGGACTGGCCTGCTTTGATATGCCCCTCTTGTGCCCAGGCCTTGTGCGTGTCGCTCCAGAAATGCTCGTACAGGCCGATGCGGTCGGTCTTTTGCCGCTTCAGGATGGCCAGGGTGCGCTCTTTGCCGTTCATTTTGTGACCTCTACACCGTATGTTCCAGGGCCAGCACCAGGGCGGGCTCCTCCCTGGGATCAATTGCCTTTTGCAATTGGATTGTAAAATGCCGGCTGCCTTCTTCAATCATAAGCTCAGCGCCGTCTTTCAGGTCAATTGCGCGGCGCGGCAGCAGGCTGATTGGCAGGCGCAGCTTGTTGATGGGCTTTTGTTCTTCCTTCAGCAGCACCACCGCGTACACCCTGCCCTTGTGCTCGTTTTGGGTAAAGACAACCTCCAGCTCCTGCCTGCCTTGCTTGATGTTGAGTGCATGGGGATTGGCCAGGCGGGTTTCATACACCGCCTCACCATAGGTTTTCAGCCACTCACCCAGTTGAAGCCCCGACATCATGCCCTGGCGCGGCAGCCTGCCATCGGGTTGGCCGCCCAGGTTCAAGGCCAGGTTGCCGCCCCGGCTCACCACACGCATCAGCAGGTGCACCAGTTCGCGCTGGTTCTTGTAATCCGCGCCAAACGCGAAGGAGAAGCCGCCGCCGATGATGACACAGCTTTCCCAGGGCACCGAAATGGCGTGGTCAGGCACGGTCATCTCCGGGGTGATATAATTTTCAAATGGCCCGCCCACGGTGCGGTCGGCTATCATCAAGGCAGGGGTGTGCTCGCGCGACTTTTTGGCAAACTCCTCCATGCGCAGGTCCTGGTTGTTCCTGGGTTTCACCTGGCCGCCATCCAGCCACAAGCCCTTCACCGGGCCATAGTCTGTGACCAGTTCCATCATCTGGTTGTGGGTGAACTCCACAAACTTGTTCCACAATTCCGGCTTTTCCAAGGGGTTGTAGGTGGGGTTGCGGTTGAATGCGATGGGCTTTTCCTGGCCTGGCGCCCAGTACCAGGGGCAGTGCCAGTCAGGTTTTGAAAAATAGGGGATGATGCCCAGGCCTTCTTCACGGAAGGCGTCAAACAGGTGCCGGGCGATGTCCGCGTACTTGTGCGTGTGGAAGGGGCAATCCGGCGAGGTTGTTTTGTAGTCTGAACACTGGCTGTCAAACATGCAAAAGCCGTCATGGTGTTTGGTGGTGAACACCAGGTAGCGAAAGCCCGCGTCCTTGGCAAAACGCGCCCACTGGTCCGGATGGAAGCGCAGGGGGTTGAAGGTGTTTGCCAAGCCAAAGTATTTTTCCCTCAGGTCATCCCCATCGCTCGCCCAGTCCACGCCATCCCTGGCCCAGTCGGCGTCGCCTTCTGACAGCTGCCAGCTCTCCACAACGCCCAGCTGGGAATAAGGGCCCCAGTGCACCATGAAGCCCAGCTTCTGGTCACGGAACCACTCCAGCTGTTCTTTGACCGCGTCCTCTGATGGGGGAACATAGGAAGTTTCGTGGCTGTAATTGATGACATCCCCCCGCGGCTCTTCCGCCTTCTTGACCTTTTTCTTTGCCATGCCCTGCTCCTTGTTTCATTTGATGGTCGTTTTCAACTCGCCTGAAGCTTTGCGCAGACAGGGGCGATCCGCATGGACCGCCCCTGCTTGTTGTTTACATCACTCTTTGGGGGTGCTTACTCGGCCAGCCCCAGGGAACGCTCATGAATAGCCTGCAGTTCGGCCAGACCCAGGGTATCCAGCTGGGCGACATAGGCGTCCCACTCGGCGTTCACGTCGGCTTCGCCGGAGACCCACTGCGCCATCTTGGACTTGACATACTCGTTGATGTCCGTGGACAGGATGGATGCGCGGGCTGCGTCCTCTTCAGACGCGGTCCAGACCTTCTTGAAGGTTTCGTTCAGGAAGGGAGTATACATTTCATCACCAATGTCCATGATGGTGACATCGGGCTCGTCCGCGTCCGGCGGCAGCACCACGGTCTCGCCGTAGTAGCGCGGCAGGGCATGGGCAAAGAGGGTGTTCCATTCGTACTGGGCAATCTTTTCTTCAGTCCAGTCGGTCTGGTCGATCTTGCGGTAGACATTGTCTTCCACCTTCTCAATCGTCACGCCCAGGGGGCCGTTGGCGGACTGGACGGAGACCTCAGGATCAAAGAGGTAGTCAAACCAGCGAACGATGATGGCGGCCTGCTCAGGGGTGGCCTTGTCGGTGATCGCGGCTTGGGTGCGCAGCAGGTCATTGCCATAGCTGTCACGGTGGAAGATGGGGTTCTCCGTGCCGCCCGTCAGGACAGGCACGGTGGTGAAGATGTTCTCACCGTATTTTTCGCGCTCAGGGGTGCCCTTGACATAGTCAGGCACCAGGTCTCCCGGGCCGTAGGCAACGGTGACGCCGTACAGGTCCTGCGCCGCCTTGGCCTTCCAGGTGGGGGAGTCCTGGGTGAACAGTTCCGGGTCAATCAATTTTTCCTTGTACAGGTCGGCGAAGTATTCGATGAAGGCCTTGTACTCGGGTTTGTTGGCGGCGAACTCCATTTTGCCGTCAACCATCGCGAAGTAGGGATAGTCGCCGCCGCCATAGGCGTCCACGCCAAACCAGCCGGCGTATTTGCCCAGGTTCAGGTTGACCGGGTCGCCGGAGAAGGGGATTTCGTCATTGGGGTCGCCGTTGCCGTTGGCGTCCTGGTCGCGGAAGGCGATCAGCACGGCCTTGAACTCTTCAACCGTGGTGGGAACCGCCATGCCCACGTTCTCCAGCCACTGCTGGTTGATGTAGGGCTTGAAGGCCACCATCGGCGCGCTCAGGGCATAGGGGAAGGTGTAGATGTGGCCGTCCGGCAGGGTCATGGATTCACGGATGCCCGGCAGATTGAGGATCGCCTCGATGTTGGGGGCATATTCCTTGATCAGGTCCTCAAGCGGCAGGAAGGTGCCTTCCCCCATGCCCAGCTCAAGGATGTCCTTGCTGCCCAGCAGCCAGCCGGCAATGACCTCGGCATAGTCGCCGGTGCTCAGCACCACGGCCAGGCGCTCGGTCTGCACCTGATAGGGGGCAATCTGCAAGTCGACATGGACATTGGTGGCTTCTTCCATGTAGGGGAACCAGACCAGTTTGTCAGCCTCGCCGGAGTCATCCATAAACAGGGTAAAGGATGATTTCTCATCGGTGATGGGCAGGCCGGTCTTGTTGACCTCGGCCAGGGCGGGGATGCTGGTGATGACCAGAAGCAGCGCCAGCAAGAGTGCCAGTTTTTTCATGGGGGACCCTCCTTACGTATTAACGCTAACGCCTTGACAGGCGCAAGGTTTTAAATTTTATCCCTTGATGGAGCCGATCATCACGCCTTTGACGAAGTGCTTTTGCACAAAAGGATAGATGACAAGGACCGGGATGGATGAAATGATGATCAGGGAATACTTCATCATTTCCGCCAGCGCCTCCAGGCGCTCCTTCTCGCGCAGCTGCTCGGCCGTCAGCACACGGTTGACCTGGGCGTTGATGGCGTTGAGCAGCAGGATGTTGCGCAATTCCATCTGCAAAGGCCATTTGTCCCGGTCGGAGATGTAAATCAAGGCGCTGAAGTAGCTGTTCCAATGGCCAACGCCGTAGTACAGCACCATGATGGCGGTGATGGCGCCGGACAAGGGCAGCACGATGTTGAAGAAAAAGCGCGTATTGCCGCAGCCGTCCAGCTTGGCCGCTTCCATCAGTTCCAGCGGGATGTTGGTGGTGTAGAAGGTGCGCGCCACAATCATGTTGAAAGTGCCAAGGGCGCCGGGGATGACCAGGGCCCACATGGTATTGAGCAGGCCGGTGTCCCGCACCACCAGGTAGGTGGGAATCATGCCGCCGCCGATGAACATGGTGATCAGGTAGAAGACCAGGACCGGTTTTCTTAACACGAAGTCCGGCCTTGACAGGGCGTAGGAGGTGGGCAGGGTGACCATCAGGTTGATGCAGACGCCAACAAATGTATACAGCAGGGAGTTTGCGAAGCTGCGCATGACGGTGTTGGTGCCAAAGACCTCTTTGTAGCCGTCCAGGGTAAAGCCGATGGGGGCCAGCACCACTTTGCCGCCCGCCACCGCGATGGGGTCTGAGAAGGAGGAGATGATGACAAAGTACAGCGGGTAGGCCACCAGGAGGAAGATGACTGTCAGCACCACCAGGATGATGCCGTCAAAGATGACATCGCCTCTGCTGCGCCCAATGTGGTTTCTTTCCATCGCTCCCTCCTTACAGCAAGCTGTTCTCGGAAATCCTGCGGCTGAGGGCGTTCACCGTCAGCAGCAGCACCGCGTTCACCACAGAGTTGAACAGGTTGATGGCGGTGGAGAAGGACTGGTCGCGGTTGGTGATGCCCACCTTGTACACATAGGTGGATATAATTTCAGACACCCCAAGGTTTAGGGGGTTTTGCAGGGCATAGGCCTTCTCAAAGCCGATGGACAGGATGCTGCCCATGTTGAGGATTAGCAGCATGGTGATGGTGGGCGCCAAGAAGGGCAGGTCGATGTTCAGCACCCGCTGGAACTTGGTGGCGCCGTCAACGATGGCCGCCTCATGGTACTCCGGGCTGACGCCGGACAGCGCCGCGAAGTAGATGACAGAGCTCCATCCCATGGACTGCCAGACGCCGCTCCAGACATAGATGTGGCGCCAGTAATCGCTCTTGCCCATGAAGTTGATGGATTCCGCGCCGCTCGCGCGGATGATGGTGTTGATTACGCCCAGGCGGGGGGATAGGAACAGGATCAGCATGCCGCTCATGACCACGGTGGAAATGAAGTGCGGCGCGTAGGTCACCGCCTGGATGACCCTGCGGTAGCGCTTGTGGCGGAAGGAGTTGAGCATCAAGGCCAGAATGATGGCGACCGGGAAGCCGGCTGCGAGTGAATACAGCGAGAGGATCAGGGTGTTGGAAATGATGGGCCAGGCGTTGGCGGAGCGGAAGAAACGCGCGAAATTGTCCAGCCCTACCCAGGGGCTGCCCCAGATGCCGCGCTTGATCTTAAAGTTTCTAAAGGCAATCTGAATGCCATAAATGGGGAGGTAATGGTAGATGGTGGTGATGATGATGCCTGGTAAAACAAAGAAAACCAGGTCCCAATTGCCGGCCATCTTCTGAAGGAAACTCTTTTTCCGGCTGATGTTTTGCGTTTTCCGGATAGAATTGTCCATGGTCACCTGCCTTTATAATACTTGCGCATCTGACGATCCGGTGCTTGGTATGGCTATTCTGCCAATTCATTGACATATTAACCCCTAAGGCGAACTAATGCAAGTTTGGCTGTCTAACAATCAGAGGAGCCATTGGTCATTGTTGAAAATTGGGGTACACTGGTCACAAGAGAAAAAAGGCGGTAAACCCATGCGATATCAAGCAGCAGACCTGGCCATCCAACTCAATGAGCGGGGATGGATCTCTGAAATCATCGTGCAGGGGAAAAACATTTTGCAAGCCCCTTGTGCCTTGCTGACCCTGGTTGAAAAGGAAGGCCTAAGCCGCCCAAAAGCGCTCTCCCATGAATCAGGGAACCTTCGCCTGTTGATGGAGGATGGCTCCGGCGTTTTGCTGCGAATAGAAGAAAAAGGAACCCACCTGGTGTTTTGTGTGCTGGGCATAGCGGACACGGCCGAGGCGCTCGTCTTTGGCCCCTGGCCGGTGTTGCTGTGTGGGGAAGCGGGTGAAGTGCTCGGCATCGCAAGGGGCGGGCAGGAGGCCTTTGGCGCGCTGTCCCTCCTGCCCAAAGTGGTCGAAGGCCTGCCTGATTGGTCCGCACAGCTTTTTGAGCAAGATTTCCATTATTTGCAGGAGAATAATGGCATATCTGTCGGCAGCCTGCGCTTTGACGAGGCGGCCGCCGCGCGCTTGCGCGATGGCAGCACCGCGCTGCAGTTTCATTGTGAGAACCGCTCGCGTTCTCATGTCCGCAGTGTCATGGGCGCACCGGGCGTTTGTGTTTTTCCGCTTGACGCCAAAGACCCGGATGCTGGCATTGTTGGCAGCGCCTTGGCTGTGTATGGCTGCGCGGCTGAAAATGCTTTGGAACGCATCGGGCAGATCGCACAGGCGGAAGGCCTGCCTTTTCCGCTTCTTGAAGGCGAATGGGCAAAAACAAGCGGCCTGGCAAAGCAGGCGTATCTGATTGCTGATTTTACCGAGCAGGAGGCGCCTCTGGTGTTTGCCTCCGCTGTGAAAGCCGGTTTGCGCGGCGTCTACCACGCGGAGCCCTTCAAAGCCTGGGGGCACTTCACCTGGCGGGAGGATGTCGCTTCATCAGACCTGGATTTTTATGAAGGCATCACCAGGCCTGCCCGGGCGCTGGGCTTGTTTGTCGGTGTCCATACATTGAGCAACTTCATCACCACTTCGGATGCCTATGTCACGCCCAGGCCCGACCCGCGCCTTCTGATGTATTGCGTCCTTCAAACCCTGGAGGCTGTGGACGAGCGAAGCGACAGCTTGCTGCTTGCGGACCAGCCCGCGCTTTCCTACCCGCAAACCCTCAACACCTTGCGCCTGGGGGAGGAGTTGCTGACCTTTTCCAGCGTCAACAAGGAGGCGGAAGGAACCAGGCTGACCGGTTTGGCGCGCGGCGCCTTTGGGACTGTGCCAGCCAGCCACCCGGAAGGTAGTGAGGCCATCTTGCTGCGCGACCATCCTTACAGGGTGCTGTTCCCGGACATCCATCTGCAGGATGAACTGGCGCAGCGCCTGGGGGACTTGGCAAACCGGGCCGGCATCCGACAGATTTCGTTTGACGGCCTGGAAGGCTGCGCCTATATAGGCCATGGCCGCTACGCCATGGCGCGCTTCCTGCGGGAGAATTACGCACGCTGGCAAACGCCGCTCATCAACGATGCCAGTCGGCTCACTCATTATGGCTGGCACATCCACACGCGCATGAACTGGGGCGAGCCCTGGGGTGAAGCCATGCGGGAAGGGCAGGTGGATGCCCGCTTGCGCAACCAGGCCTTTTTTAAGCGCAACCTGCTGCCCAGAATGCTGGGCTGGTTTTTGATCCGCCTGGCGGACCGCCGCCATGAGTGCACCAGCCGGGAGGACCTGGAGTGGGCCTTGAGCCGCTCTGCCGGCTTTGACGCGGGCTATGGCATCACTATCCATCCCAAAACCCTTCAAAACCACGGCCAGATGGATACGCTGCTCCAGCTCATCAAGCAGTGGAATGGCCTGCGGGAGTCCGGTTCCTTTACCGAAGAACAAAAAGAGCGGTTGCGGCAGACAGCCAATGAATTCCGCCTGGAGCTTGATGAAGCGGGGCAAGCCATCCTGTACCCAATCTCCATCAGCCGGGTCTTCACCTGCGCGCTGGAGGAGCTGCAGCCCGGCCAGCCCGGCGGCGCTGACTGGTCAGTCGAAAACCCGCAGCAGGCATCCTTTGCCTTGCGCCTGCAGGCGAAAGGCGGGTGGATCAAGAACCCGATGTTCACCACATCCACCGGAAAAGTCCAATATCCCTGCACGGTGGAGGATGGGCAGTACCTGCTGGTGGACCTGGATGGCAAAGCGCTTGTGACTGATAAGAACTACAACACAGTCCTTCAGGTTGAACCGGTGGGCGAGGTGGCGCTGGCCCATGGCCAGAATGCCATCAGCTTTTCATGCGGTTTTGACCGTGAGGAAGCGCCGGATGTGCTGGTTCGTTTCATCACCAGGGGGCCAGGAGAAGCCCTTGTGCCCAAGGCTGTACTCAAATAGCAATAAAAATCATCCACTACGCAAATGCACCCCTATGTTTGACGAAAGTCAACAGTAGGGGTGTCTGGCATTTCAGCGCGTTTAATAAAAAAATCAGTTAATACTCTTCCTCAAACGCCTTCCAGGGAATGTCCACAGTCTTTCCTTGGCTGATCAGCTGGTCGCAGTGCAGCAGGAGCGGAAATTGGTCGGCGGTGGTGAGGCCGGCGGCGATCATCTTCTGAAGCGCCTTGGCTGTGCGCCTGGCGATGACGACGGACTCCAGGGTCACACCCTTCAGCTGCGCCTTGGCCTCATCAAAGGTCAGCCCGCGGCCCAGCAGGGTGCCGATCCTGCGCGTCCGCCCGCCAAAAACGGTCACATACAGGTCGCCCGCGCCAAAGACCAGGTTCTCATCGGCTACCTTGGCCAGCTTCAGCAGCCGGCGCATTTCCTTGACGCTCTGCCCAAAGAGGGCCGCCTGGGAATTGTAGTGCTCAAGGCCTTCCTTGCCTTCCCGGGCTTCGGACAGGCCGATGGCCAGGGAGACGCCCAGGGCATACAGGTTCTTAAACGCCACCGCGCACTCCAGGCCCAATACATCCCGTGTCAGGCTGATGTGATAGAAATCGGTGCTGAACAGGGCTTTCAGTTCCCGGAGCACCGCCATGTCCTCACCGCAAAAGCACACCGTGGTGGGATCCAGGTCCGCCAGTTCATAGCTGGTGCAGGGGCCGCCCACGGCGTTCAGGGAGAGCTGCCTGCCAGGCAGCTGCTCCTTGTAATACGCGGGATAGGATTGAAAGGAGCCGTCCTCCCGTACCATCAAGCCCTTGGTGACGGACAGGACCGGCAGGCCATCGGGCACCTGGGGCAGCGCCTGACGCAAAAACCAATCCACCCCAAAGCTGCTGACGCCGCTGACCAGGGCATCCGCGCCTTGCAGGGCATGCTTCAGTTCCTCAATTTGATAATACGCAATGCCTTCTGGCAGGGTGCGCTTGAGGTTTGTGTGGTAGTTGTCCTCTTTCAGCCGCTTGATGATGTCCCGGTCCAGCGGCGTGCCCACCAGGCGCACCTGGTGGCCGTTGTGCCTGGCGGGATAGCTCATGGCGCTGCCCATTTGGCCCGCGCCGACGATGGTGATGATGGCCATGCTGTGCTCCAATCTGTTTTACAATCCTGCGTTTATCTTATCGGTTTTTGTAAGTCCATGACAGGGACGAATTCCTGATGCAGCGCGCCATCTTCATCCCGCCACTGCCGGCAGCTGCCCCACTGGGTGCCGGTGCTGTAAAAACACCGGAAATCCTTCTGCTCGCCTTGCGGCTTGATGCGTAAGCCGTCAGGCGTATGTTCAAACCCGCTGTACGCGGGAACCAATGCCCAGCTGGCCATGCTCCTTGCGTAGTGGTGGCCGCATTCCACCTCATCAAAGGGGTTGCGTTTGTAGCCGTCATGCCGCGAGCGGGCTGCCTTGACCAACTTTAGTCCTTCTTCCACCAGGCCTTCCTTTATCAGGCTGGCGGCCACCTGGTACTCAATCCCCGTCCATACCTCATTGCTGTACACAAAGGGGAAGCGCGGGCGTCCGCCCTTGGGCCAGGAACACAGCAGCAGGCCAGGCTCATCCTGCAGGGCGAAACAGCGCTGGACGCTCTCGTGCTCTTCCAGCGATTCCCTGAAGTTGTACCGAACAATGCTCAACAGCGCGCTTGTGACATGCTCCTTGGGCAGGACATAACCCAGCCCGGCCTGGTGGGCCAGGAACTGGCCAAACAGCTGGTCAGACAGGCAGCCCAGGCCATGCTGGTAGGGATGTTCATCCACTTTGTCCAGCCGCTGGACATAGTACTCACCATTGAACATCGCCTGGACCGCTTTCTGGCTGGCCAATTCAAACAGGCCGGTGTATTGCCGCTTCTTTTTTTCATCGCCCAGCTGCCCGGCGATCACCGCCCCTGCCTTCAAGGCGGCCAGGAACACCGTGGCAGACAGCGGGTTGATGCCATAAAACTCAATGTCATAGGTGTTGTGCTGGCTGCTGTCGGGCAGGCCGTCCCCATCCCGGTCCCAATGGCTGATGGCGTAGTCCAGGGCGCGCAGGGCAGTCGGCCCCAGGTCTTTTAGCAATTGGTCATCGCCCGCGATTCTCCAGTCCCGCACCAGGCGGACGATGCTGCCGCACTGGCCGTCTATCGCCGGGGGAAGGGTCCATTTTTCGTCCTGCAGGCGGATGCGCGCGCGGAAGTTCATAGCGCCTTCAGCGTCAGTTTCCGTCAGGAACTCATTGCGCCGCATGTTTTGCTCCAGCCTGGGAAAGAGGTGGGCCAGGGTCTGGGCATAATTCCATACATGGGTGCAGTTGCCGTCACAGCAGCCCTCCTGTGAAAAACAGCCTTCCCAGCCAAAGAAGCTGCCGTCCCCGATGCGGAAACAGGTGGTGGAGCGCAGCACTGTGATGTTGGCGGAGGCCGCGTCCAGCACTTCCTTTGGCAGGCTGCTGTCAAAGAAGGCTTTGTGAAAGTCCAGGCTCAGCCCGACCAGCCACTCCCGGTTTGCATAGGTGTACCGCGCGACTTGCAAAGCGTCATCAAAGCGCAGGCTGTAATAATTGCGGGTCAATGCCGGTGGCGGCGGGTTTGTGCGGCCCTGCCACCAGGTCAATTCCCGCTGGGGGATGTGCCAGGTGAGGTAGAAGGTGAAATCTGCTTCCTCGCCAGGCGCCAGGTGCTGGTAGGGCGCGACCGAGCCGACGCGCTGCCGAGCCTGGAACAGGATCTGCTGGTCCTGGCTGGCTGCCTCCTGCCTGTCCTCCAGCAGGCCGTCACTTGAAAAATCATCCCAGAAATCCTGGGCGCCGTCATACCAGGCTCCCAGGTACCAGTTGGGCTTCAGGCTGGCCTGCGGGTGGCTGGTGGTGAGCGAAAAGGTGGTTTCGATGCGCTTGCCGTCTTCCCCGGGCAGCGCTTCATAGGCTACGCCAGTGAGTTCGCCTTCCCGCACAGCCTTGTTGACCGAGTCGCTCGCGTACTGTACATAGTTGAAGAAACCATAGCCCTTGAAGCCGCACATGTTGGCCATCGAGCCGGCAACCGACACAAAGACCGGCTCATCTCCGGTGTTTTTCACCCGATAGGTGAGGATGGCCACCGGCAGGGCAGAGTCCTCATCATCCAGGGGGATGAAGGGCGTCAATGCGTCCAGTTCAACTGAAAGCGGCAGGCCGCCGTCCTCAAACCGAATGGAGCACAGGGGGTATTCCGCCCTCATCGTGCTGGCTTTGAAGCGCGGCAGCCCGGCCAACTGCGAGCTGTCATAGCCGTGGGAGCGGTTGTGCGGCGGCTGGATGGGGCCCTCCAGCACCCTGGTCCTGACAAAGCGCGCGCTGCCTTCCTTGCCGTTGTTGACATGCAGGGCAAAGAAGGTATAGGGGAAGAGGTTGCCCTTGCCGGGTGTGTTGAACACCTCAAAATCCTTGAGCTCGCCCCGGCTTCCCAGGGTGATGTTGCCGGTGCCGATGCCCCCCAGCAAAAAGCCCGCCTGGCTGGCCGTGTGCGGGTAGGCGTCCAGGGTTTTCATCCTGGGCCAGAATGCTTGATTGGTCATGCTTCCCCCTTGTAAACACACGCAAAAAACCTGCCCCGGCGCGAATCGTCCGGGGCAGTGGGTTGATTAAATCACTTCCAGATAGTCCTTGTCCGGCAGGGCGGGGAAGGGCGCGGTGGGCAGGGTCTGGTACCAGTAGGCGACGCTGGCCAGGTCGTCCTGTAAGGGCAGGTAGCGCCCGCCTTCGCGCCAGCCCAGCGCCTGGATGGTGATCCGCAGGTCCTTCTCAAAATAGATGGGGTCGGTGATGTGCCAGCGGTACATCCCAAAGCGGAACTGGCTGGCGTACAGCTTGTCCGGGGTGATCACCTGGTGCAGCCCGGCATAGGGCGTGGTGAAGGCCACATAGTTGGCGTGGGTCTTGGGGTCTTCAAAGTTGTAGGAGCCGCAGAAATAGTCCTCGGTGCCGGTGCCGCAGATGGTGGGAAATTTTTTGTCCCCGTCCATGAAAAACTTGATTTCGCCTTCTCCCCACCAGCCGCGGTTGTTGACGCCCCAGGCTATGTAGGTGCCCACATACTTGCCTTTGCCCTTCACACCTTCCAAAATGGTGTAGTCCTCCTTGTAGGGCAGGGGGTTGGTGCGGCGGAACTGGGCATGGAAGTAGGCCTCGTCATCAGCCACCTCGCACAGGCAGTAGTCCACCTGGTAGTACATCACCACGGGTTCTTCCGCCAGGTTGGTCAGGGTCAGCTCCGCGCTCTTTCTAAAGGGCATGGGCCAATAGCAGTTGAAGGCGCTGCCGGGGTTCACGCAAACCGCCAGGGAGCTTAGCTGGGCATACTCATTCCAGCCCATGGCGAAGAAGTCGCCAATGGGGGTTTCCACGCTGGGGTTCTTCTGCCCGTCCCAGTACATGCGCAGGATGGTGTTGCGCCAGCGGCCGGTAGGCGTCAGCCAGATGTGGTTGATGATGCCGCTGCCCTCAATGCGGGCGATGGTGAAGGTTTCACCGGGCTGCAGAATGATGTAGGGGTTGACCTTCCACCCGCGGCCCAGGTCACGGGCGGCCTTTTGGGCGTTGCCGTCCTTCAGTTCGCACATGCCGCCCTTGCCTTTCGCGCCGCTGAAGTTTTCCGGGCTGATGGAGCGGGTCACCTTCTTTTCCAATGCGGAAAGCCTGTCCATGTTCATGTTCGCTGCCTCCTTTTTGTGACATCAATGCCAGATAAGCGTATACATCCTTTGATTCAATGCCATCATACCCATTCAGAAGGCAGCCTGTCAATCCGGATGTTTACAAAGGAAAATTTGCTGTGGTATACTCCAAGCAGACAGCGAACGCCAGACAGACGATGTGGCATCGAAACCACATGGAGGAAACATGGCCACCATCTACGAAATTGCCAGGGCGGCGGGGGTTTCCCCGTCAACCGTGGCGCGTGCCTTGCGGGGCAGCGGCTATGTCAGCCCGGACAAGCGTGCGCTGATTCAGAAGCTTGCCCGGGAGATGGGCTATGTGCCCAACCACGCGGCCCGTTCCCTCAAGAGCAAGCGCAGCCAGAAGGTGCTGTTTCTGATTCCGGACATCTACAACCCCTTCTATTTCAGGATGATCAAGGGGGCCACGGAGGTCTTGGAAGAGCATCAGTATTTCCCCGTCCTCTGCCACACCAAGGGCGACCCGGCCCTGGAAATGAAAATGCTCAGCAACCTGCAGCAGGGCTTTGGCGACGGCATGATCTTTGTTTCCTTTGACTTTAACCCCAAGAACACGGCCGCGGTCAACGCCAGCGGCTGCCCGGTGGTGCTGACCAACAACTACCAGTCCCCGGACGGGCGGGACGCCTTTGACTGCGTTTTTGTGGACACCTTTGACGGCATCCGCATGGCTGCCCAGCACTTCATTTCCCGGGGCTTTACCCGCATAGGCTACATCGGCGGCAACATCGCGACCCAGACAGGGCGGGAGCGGTTTTCCGGCTTCCAGCATGCCCTGCAGCAAAACCACATCGCGGCGGACCAACGCCTGTTCAAGGTGGGCGACTTCACCATGGAGAGCGGCCGCCGGGCCATGCAGGAGCTGATTGACCAGCGTACCATTCCCCAGGCCCTGGTCGTGGCCAATGACCTGATGGCCATCGGCGCCATGCGGGTGTGCAAGGAGCAGGGCATCCACATCCCGGGTGACCTGGCCATCATCGGCATGGACAACAGCGACCTGGCCCAGTTTCTGGACCTGTCCTCCATCCAAATGTGCGAGGAGGAGATTGGCCGCAACGCCGCAAGGCTGCTGATGGAGCGCATTGAAAACCCAAAGCTGGAGAAGCGCACCATCCGCCTTCAACCCAGCCTGGCTTTGAGAAAAACCAGCGAAGCGGGGGAAGCGCCGGCCGGCTGAAAACTTTGATTGACAGCCTAAGCGGAACACTTTATACTCAATTGTGGCAACGATGTCATATCAAATCACGGACGACGCTTTCAAACCGCGGCGCATGAACAGAGTCGGGCATGGGATAATCGGGTAGAATCCAACCGAAAAGACAGGGAGTCAATTTTCCTAAACATGAATGTGACACCGATACCACATCCCTGGGTACATTCGTAATCATCTGAATGAAAGGCTGGTGATGGACAGATGGCAAGCAAGCCTGTGCTTGAAAACAGCGTGCTTTGTGCCGTTTTCTGCCCTGACACCGGCGCTTTGCTGCAAATCAGGGACAAGGCGCGCGTCTTTGACCACCTCAATCCCCGGAAGAAACCGGCCCCCTTCCGCCTGGAACGCAAGGGACGGATGCACCGCGCGTTTAAGGAATTTGCGTGGCAGGCCGCGGAGGACGCCCTGGTTTTCACCTGGAACCTGTCCGGAGCGGACCTGCGCGCGGACATCCGATTGCTGGAAGACGGCCTTTCATTCACAAGCCGGCTGACAGGCCCCAAGGCCGGTCTCTACCGCGCGGTGGAATATCCCATCCTGGACGGCTTAACCAGTTGCGGGGATGAGAGTTACCTGGCCCACGCCTACGCCACCGGCGTGTTGTTCCAAAACCCAGCGTCAATTCTCCCCGCCAAAGGCGGTCTGCGGTTTTGCCCCTATCCGGAGAGCTTCTCCGGCGCCAGCATGCAGCTGATGGCCTATTACCATCAGGACCGCGCCGGGCTCTACCTGGCGGCCCATGATGGGCAAGCCCACCAGAAATGGCTGAACGCCTACGCGCTGCGCGGCAGGCTTTCCATCAGCCACATGCATGGATTTGAGCACCTGGGAAGCGAAGAAGGCATTCACCAGCCTTACCCCTTTGTGATTCGCCTGTACGATGGTGAAGGCTGGGAGGCGGCGGCGGACATGTACCGCCGGTTCGCCCTTGATCAGCCCTGGTGCGGCCTTGGGCCTTTGTGGCAAAGAAAACAGGAAGGCGACTGGCTGCGCGAGGACATGGGCTATTGCACCTTTGGCATCAATGCCGGGCACGACCGCAGCACTTGGATCCATCAATACGCCAGGGACATCACTGTCCCTGGTTTTCATGTATTGGGGCCTGACTGGACCAACCGCCCCCAGACCTTTGGCAGCGGCATCCCCGGCGGGCTCAGGGATTGGCTGCCCACCCGCTTCCACCCGGCCACCCTCACAGCCATCAGGGAAGAAGGGCACCGCTTCGCTCCTTTTGAGTTTGATTTCCTGGTGGCCCTCAACCAGTCCGACCAGGAGGCCTTGCGGCACAACCTGCAGGCCTTCCCGCAGCCAACCTACAGCCATGACGGCTACCGCTTCAACATGCTCTGCCCCTGCCAGGACTTTACCGCGGATTTTCATAAAGAACGGGACACGCAGGTACAGCAGGAGTCCGGCTGCGACGCGATGTACTACGACATCTCCGTCAACAACCTCATCAAAATCTGCACCAGGGAAGACCACCGGCACCATCCTGGCGGCGGGCGAGCAATCACCGAAGGCTACCAGGCCTGCTACGCTCAGACGGCTGATGCCATGTCGCAAAACGCCGGCCGGCGCATCCCCCTGGGCACGGAGATGATGTGCGAGGTGTTCTTAAAGGAGCTGGACTTCTACCAGGCCCGCGCCTGGGGCCAGCCCTCCTCGACGCTGGAAACCTGGCCTTTCAGAAAGCAGATGCTCTCCGGCCAGGCGCGCATGATCCCCCTGTTTGACCATGTTTACCATGACTACGGCCCGGTGCGCATGGATGGCTGGGGCAAGCTGGTCGCGGAAACCGGCAGCCTCTTCTACTTTAACGTAGCCAAGGTCTACCTCTGGGGCGGGCTTTATGAGTTGAACCATGAATACAGCCCCATGGAAGCCATCAAAGGGCAGGAGAACGCGGGGGAGGAGCACTACTTCCACTTTGAGCCCCAGGGCTATGCCTATGCGTCAGACCGGGCCAATTACCTGTCCCAGTTCGCCAGGGCGCGCGTGGGGCTGGCCAAGCCTTACTGGGCTTATGGCAGGCTGCTGGCGGCGCCCAAAGCCGACTTCCCCAAGGTGCACTACACCTGGTACCACTACAACCACGACAAAGGCAGCCCCAGCTATAAGGCCGGTGGCGTATATGAAGAAAGCGCGGTGATGTCCAGCCTGTATGAAAGCCCCGACGGAGACCTTGCCCTCTTCCTGGCCAACTGCACCAACGAAAGCCACACCTTTGAACCCAATACAACCGCCCTGCCCCGGGTGCCCGGGAACGCGGCCGGGCGATGGATAGCGTTTTCGGGCACGGACAGCCCGCACATTCAGGACTTTCGCATGGACGGCGGCGCGCGGCAATTGATGCCGTTCACCCTGTACATGCTTGAGATCAAACAAAAAGAAAGGGGAACCCTGCAGTGAAACGCATACTCGCTGTCATCCTGGTTGCCGTGTTGGCAATCACCCTCATGCCCGCTGCTTTTGCGGCTGAAGGCAAGACCGAAGTTGTCCTCTGGAACCAGATTTTTGAGGACTGGAACCGCGCCTGGAGCGAGAAGATGGTGGAGGAGTTCAA
>LSQX01207784.1_pt2 | contig 18933 bp, 15 predicted proteins | sample 654561 | NCBI WGS metagenome assembly LSQX01 (sample SAMN04489861, study PRJNA283612) | anaerobic digester metagenome | isolation source: 4 biogas reactors fed with cattle manure at either 37C or 55C with and... | place: Denmark: Kongens Lyngby | collected 2014
GTGTTGGTCGTCGGCGGCAGTCAGGGCGCCAAGAGTTTAAACCGGGCTACCGCCGCCTTATTGCATGCCTTCACCGAAGAAGAAATCCAGATCATTTGGTCTGTAGGAGCTAAAAGTCTCATGGAAGCGCAGGAGTTGGCGGCAGATGCGCCTGTCAAGCCTCATATCTATGGGTACATCGAGGATATGGCAGCCGCATGCGCCGCCGCAGATATCGTAATTTCCCGATCCGGCGCGTCCACTACAGCGGAGTTGGCAGCCATGGGCAAAGCTTCCATACTCGTGCCTTACCCCCACGCTGCCGACAATCATCAAGAGGACAACGCCCGTGCTTTTGAAAAAGCCGGTGCAGCGCGGGTACTGCTTGACGATGAATGTACCGGCGACGCGCTTACAAGCTTATTGCGAGGCTTTATGGCTGATCGAGAAAGCCAAGATGAAATGGGCGAAGCCGCCAAAGCATTGGCGAAACCTTTTGCAGCTGAAGAGATCGCCGAACAAATCATGTGTTTAGTCTATGGTGAAAATACAAGCTGACTTAGGAAAAGCGATCGAGAATTAAGACTTCATCCATCGGCAGCTGACCGCCCCGCGGACGGGCCGGCTTAATGCCCTTACCGATGGCAAGCATCATGACAACGACATGGTCTTTGGGTAAATTGATGAGCCGCGCGACGGCCTCGAAATCAAAACCCACCATGGGACTGGAATCGTAGCCCATGCTTTTTGCAGTGAGCATGAGCGTCTGCGCCGCCATACCGCAGGAGCGCATCACTTCATCCCGCTGAACCTGTTCTTTGCCCCGATAATAAGCATCGATGGAAGCAACAGTTGCCTTTTGTAATTCCGGAGTCATGCTGCGCCAATAACGCTCAGACTCTTTCTCCCAAGCCTTCCTATCGCCGCATAAGATAAAGAGCAGCGAGGCATCGGTAATTTGCGATTGATCCCAACCTACGGCTCGAAGCTGGCTGCGCAATTCAGGATCACGAACCAACACAAAACGCCAATGTTGGATGTTGAATGCCGTGGGTGTCAACATCGCCTGGGACACCAATAATTTGATCTCTTCTTCCGACATGACAAAATCAGGATCATAATGTTTAACGGCGCGGCGCTTTTGAACAGCATCATAGAGTTGCATTCCAAACCCTTTCTACTTCCATACAGGTCTTTCAGTATAAAGATATCAGGAGCGTCTCATGTACAGGGATTTCCCTACAATGAACCGGGTATTCGTGAATCTCCCCAATATGCCCTCTCCAGAATTCCCTCACCACCCCTTAAACACACCTGCCTCCACGAATATTTCTCTTACATTTACAGGGGCATGACATAAGAAATCAGATTGTGACTCAAACACGCGGAAAGAGATAATCGCAACCTTCATAAGAACCGGTATCAGCGGCGCTTGCTAATATGCGCCTCAAGCTTTTCCAATTTTTCCGCAGCGTGCTTGTGGTGGGGATCTAATTTCAAAATTTGTTCCATGATCCGCAGCGCTTGCGAATAATTGCGGCTTTTGATATGGCGTACTCCTATATTGTAGCGCGCCGTACAAAGCTTTTTTATAAAGCGTTCATTGGAACGATCTTGCTCGTAGAGGCTTCGATAATAGCGTTGGGCGTCGATATATTCTTGTCTTGAAAAATAAAAGTCTCCCCAACATTCATCTTCAAGCATACCCGGTCTGCCGTGCTTTTCTTTAAAGGCATCAAAGGCTTGTTGCAAGCGCTGCATATACGTCTTGGCGTCATAGAGCGAAGCAACAGCGCTGCGTTCCACCAAAATCATGATGTTGTTGCCATCTTGTTCCTCGGGAATGAGAAAAAAACGCTCTTCCTCTTTCCACGTCGTGTGAACAGGACGCCCGGTTAAAAGTTCGCCATCTTGAAACTTAATAATTATGGGGCGTGATTCGGGCAAAGGCCAGGTTTGAAAATCATCATCACTGAAATGGCCGTCAAAACTTTTCACGTAAAAGACTGCCTTCACATCTTCGAAAGCGATACGGGAAGTGCGGTTTTGACTTTCCCCCTGGACATTTTGCAGATCTAGATGGAATTCTGCAACCCGACGATTCAACCCGAAACTTATACCATAATGTACAGTGCCGCTTTTCATGCGCACCACAAGCCGTTGTCGGCCTCGTCTCACATGTAGGGGAGTCCCCTGATCTTGGCTGGCAGAGCGGTTGGAATCAACAAAATCATATCCGGACATATGGGTATACTCCTACACAACTTCCTTCAATCCCTAGAGTCCGGCACGTCAGCTTTAGTGTATCGAATCGCCGATCATTTGTCAAATTTAAGCAAGCAAAATAAAATTTTGTGGACTCAAACTTAGAATACGATCTTTTTCTAAAAACCAGTCGGATAGCGCCCTATTGATCTCCTCAATAATAGTCCCAGGAAAATCGTTCATTACAAAACTCCGGACGAAGTTTTTTTTCGGGAAAGCACTTGCATTTCGAGATTGACCCTAATGCCGCTGCCCCACTCTATGAAAATTCATTCCTAAACCGAAAATCGTTTATACTAACCCTATGCAAAACATCTTCACCCTTACAAAAAACACGCTGCCGCGCGGAGCATATCTTCTTGTCATACTGCTATTCACCGTCACGGGAACGGCGGAGACCTATACAGGCGACGTTTGGCGTGACGCGACCCTTTATCGAGACGATTGGGGCACGCCTCACATCTTCGCCCAAAATCCATTTTCGCTGGGATTTTCTTTTGGCTATGCCCAAGCGGAAGATCATGCAGAAGTCATGCTCTTGGCATACCGCATGGTAAACGGACGGCTGTCGGAAGTTTTCGGCGAAAGTTATGTTGAATCTGATATCTTCTCCTTGAAGATGGGACATATTCGCGTAGCTGAAGAAAGTTATCCCCATCTTGACGCCTTTACCCAAGCCATTTGCGAAGGCTTTTCCACCGGGGTCAACGCCTGGTTGGTGGAACATCACAACACGCTGCCCGCTTGGGCCGATGGTATGAAACCCACCGATATTCTCGGTTTATGGCATGCTTTTTTGATGTCCATGGCGCCCATGGATTTGCCCGATCTCTACCGACGGTCACCGGCTATGGAAAGCGCCAATGCTTGGGCGGTCTCCGCCGAACGCAGCGCCGAAGGTAAAGCGGCACTCGTCATCAACCCTCATCAACGACATGATGGTTTCTTCCAATGGTATGAGGCGCATCTGGTTTTGGGCGAAATCAATATTTATGGAGCGACCATCAAAGGCCTGCCGGTTATTGTCCAAGGCTGCAACGACAGACTGGGCTGGGCACTGAGCCCCAATCAAGCAGATTTCGCCGATATATTCCGCGAAGAATTTGAGCCGCAGCAAGCCGCCCGAAATCCGAAATCCATACAATCGCCTCAAGAAGCCACCAACATGGAGCATGCCATGCTGCTCCATTATATGTCTCAATCGCAGCCCTATCGCGTGCGCGTTGGAGGGGGCTTGGAAACACGCTATGTTCCCGCCTTTATCGGGGCACGGGGACCCATGTTCGAACATTCCCAGTTGGGATTGCACTCGTGGTATATTGGCGGGTATCGTGATTTTGGCGGATTAAGGCAACTCTTCGAAATGGGGGCCGCCCGAAATCTTGATCAATTTTGCGATGCCCTGTCGATGCACCAAATTCCCTGTTTCCACATTCTCTATGCAGATCAAAGCGGCAATATCTTTTATCTCTTTAACACGAAATCGGGAACCCGTGTTACCCGTTCCGTTACCCATGAACAAAGCGAGGATGGTTCCGTCGACTACCGGTGGGATCAACCGCAATCCTACAAATTGGCGGCCATGTCATGGAAAAATGTCATTCCTATTAACGCGCTTCCCTATCTCTTAAATCCTCCTTCCGGCTTTATTCAAGCCTGTGCAAATCCACCATGGACAGCAACCGCTCCGCCTGTATTAAATCCTCAAGCCTGGCCGCCTTGGCTGGCGCAGGAGTCGGACAGTTACCGCGCCAAACGGGTCCGCCAATTGCTGCAACAGGGACAACGTTCCTACAGAGATCATCAGTCCATGCTATTTGATTGCGCCACGCCGACAGCCTTTGCACTGTTGCCCGCGCTATTTGAGGTCGTGACGCTGCGCAGTGATTTAACACAGGCCATGCTCCCGGATTTTTGGACAGGTCTTGAGCTGCTTAAAAACTGGAATTACATTTGCGAAACATCGTCCACAGGCATGAGCCTCTTTCATCAATGGTGGTATCATTGCACGTCACGGGCGGCTAAGGTCTTCCCCTCTACAGCGTGGTTCATTGAAGAAACACTTAACGGGAGCGCAGCCGCCCAAGAGATATTATTGTTTTCCCTGGAAGACGCCGTCAGAGCCATGCGTAATCAATACGGCACCCTCGAACAAGCATGGGGCGATATTCACCGCATACGGCGCGGTCAACGCGAAGAACCCATAGCCGGCGCCATTGCCGGTGACGCTATTTTCACTGCATCTGATCATGAAAATCTGCGTGGGAAATGGATCGCCAATTATGGGTACGGATTTGCCATGGTCGTCCAATTCGGTGACGTTCCCGAGGCGGTGAGCTTGCTGCCTTTCGGAAGCTCCGATGTCCCCATGTCACTGCATTATGACGACCAACTGGATTTAATGCTTTCCCGTCGCTTTAAACATGCCCATATTCTGCAAGAAGACAGTATACGGAACGCCGCTTTTGGTACCGGAAAGAATATACTTTTATTACCTCGCGGCGTAACAGGAGCACTCACCTTGTCCGGCGCCGCGGTGATGCATGGCCGCGTACAAACTGATATCACTACCCCCCATCCTGTTCCCATTGAATACGCGCCCTTTTCCTTCTATATGGAGATTGACCGCAAGCCCCTGGATGTTCCTGTCAATCTGCTCGGTTCCATCCATATCGCGCCCGACCTGTGTGACAGCAGCAACTTTGAAAAACTCAAGGTCTATAGCTACGAATCCGGTCTGGATTGGCAGCCCGTCCCCAACCAACGCCTGGATAGGACACAACAAAATATCTATTTCCAAGAGAATGCCATTGCAGAATGGTATGTGGTGCTTGGACCGGCCGAGGCTGCCCAAGGTGCAGAAGCATCACTGCCTACGCCACAATCCCAGAACTATCCCGCTGAAAGCCTCGGATTGGATGGGCTGTTGAATATGCACAACAATGTGCACGTAGGTACTGAGCGGAAAGCTATATTTGAGTTTAAACGACATGATCCCGAAACAGAAAATCAAGAAACACCCACTGAAAGGCTGACACCGAGAACGCCTTCTAAAGGAATTTTTAAATTCGAAACGAAGACAGATTCTTCCGACGAGCCGGCTAAATCAACCACGAATGCATTAAGCGGAATACCGGGATTTCATTTTGGGCCCCAAGCGAAATCCGAGCAACAGGGAACAAGCCCGTCAGACGAAGCGTTTGCGCCTCCCGACACTATTCACGTGACCACAGAGAAGGCCGATAAAATTCCCACTCCGACAGATACATCCCCACTTTCCGAAACCTCTCCGACTATCCGAGAATCGGAAACCCGGCCGCCTGCGCACGAAACTGAAGCTGCCCCCACTGCAGAGGCGTCGGCAGACGAAACAATTCAGACGCCCAAAAAAGAAAAGGATTCTGCGCAACAGAAGCCTAAAAAAACACAGAGCAGATCAGAACCGCTCCCACCATTACCCGATGTGATTCCGAAGGACCAGAATTTCGTCTTTGGACCCTCACAAAAAACGGAAGAAAAAGCCGAGCCTGAAGACGGTAAGGTCCGTACCTTCAAAATGGAATTACTTGACAAATAACCGTTTATCTATGCTTAATACGATCATCACACCATACTACAGACAGAACTGAAAGCCATACACCTACGCAGCGCAAAGACTTGGGGCTTTATACTATTTCGAGAACGAGTCCAAAGGGCTTATTAATTTCAGCGGTCTCCGGCAAAAACCCTGATTAACTTTTTTATCGGAATAATCTTGCTGTTTTATCTCAATACCTGTATAATAGCAGGAACATCTAGATTTAAGGAGAAGCTATGACAATGATATTTGAAATTGTGTCCGTCATCTTACAGTTGCTCCAAGTTATTGAATATATTGTGCGCCTCTTCGGGTTAATCTGGCCCGGCAATAATTCAGAAGAGCTATAACACGCAGTCTGTTAAGAAAAACATTTGGAAGCATATAGGTAATACGGTTATTTTACTCTTGGCCGGAAATAATATTTATTATAATCTGTTGCCGACGTCGAATTACTATAAAATGAAAGAACAGAACTTTACAACTCAATTATACAGTGATTCAGTCTCTTTTTATTATAAAACTCTTTTTTTACCCCATAACCTAGCGTTTTTATCCTGATCAGAACAGAAATTTGTGTGTGCAATAGGGCAGTTTGCACGAGTCGTGGGCGGGTGCTCCGGCTTGCGGAGCAGGTGGTTAGAATATTTCTATCAGGGTCTATAATAAGGAGATATCATGGTAGAGAAAAAAACAAAGGCGGCCAAAAAGTCTGCAACCAAAGAAAAAGCAGCATCCACAAAAGCTGCGGCTGTGTCGGAGAAAGACGCAGTAAAGAAGCCGGCAAAAAATAGCAGTGCCTCCAAAGCTGCCCCTAAAAAAGCAAGCAAAACTGAAGCGTCGATAACTGCGGCTCCGGCTGCTGCCAAGACAAAAACAAAAGCAAAGGCGAAGACCGCCACGAAAGCGCAAGTCAAAGCATCGGCAACAAAAGCCGAGACCAAGGCAAAGGAAAAAGCTCCGGCAAAAGCTCCGGCAAAAGCTTCGGCAAAAGCGAAGGCTGCACCAAAAGCCCCGGCAAAACCGAAAGCAAAAGCGGCTGCGAAAGCCCCGGCAAAACCGAAAACAACGACAAAGGCAAAAGTGAAAGCAAAAGAAGTTAAAGCAACCACTGCTCCGGAAACGGCTGCCAAAGAAAAAGCTGCAGTAAAATCAACGCCCGCCTCCAAATCCGAGCGTACCCGAGGCGTTGTCACACTCAAGTTTTTGGTTGATCTTGCCAAAACAATTAAAGAGGCGGTGGCACCCTATGCGCGCGATATAAAAGGCAAAGAAATCGTCGATACCACGGCAAGCGGCGACGTAACTTTCCAAATAGACCGCGTCGCAGAGAAGACACTTCAAGCCTACTTACGCAAAGCGGCCCTTCCCATTTCCTACTACTCTGAAGATGAAGGTTACTCAACCTTCACATCGAAGCCGCCCAAGAATTTGTTGATTGTTGATCCAATTGATGGAACACGGGCAGCAAAGAACGGCTTTGAAGGATGCGTTGTATCTGTGGCGAGCACACGGGTTCTTGAACGTCCAACAGTGGCCGATATTGATTTTTCTTGTGTCATGGAAATTTTGGGTGACCGCATCTTTTTGGCTGAACGGGGTAAAGGCGCGCGTTATTATACGAACGGCCGTCTCAAACGCCCGAAACTCTCTCCAAACAATGAAATTGAAAACATGGCATGGTCCATGACCATTCCTGCCCGTCCGGCTGAGTTAATCTTCCCTACGGCCGCGCGCATAATCGATCTGTCCAGTCTGAAAGGCGGTTTCTTCCCCTGTAATAGTACGTCGTACAGCCTTACACGCTTAATAACCGGTCAATTGGATGCCTGCGTCGACATCGCCAACCGCTACTATCGCGATATACCGGAGCGGGTGGAAGATTACTTTATCAATGCGGGAAGGGGAAAAATTATCGGCATTGCCCCTTATGACATGGCGGCGGCCTTGTTGATTACGCAAGAAGCAGGCTGTATTGTCACGGATGCCTATGGTAACTCTTTTGATGATCTTCTACTTTTAGACAGCTCCAAAGGCAACCACCGGTCCATCATTGCCGCCTCCAATCCGGTGTTGCATAAAAAACTGTTGAGTTTTTTCAACGCGAGGATCAAACAATATGAAGCTCTTTTGACCCAACGCAGCCCTTAAAAAAATAATTACATCATGCAACGAAAGAATAGGATATGAAAAAAGTACTTGTGCCATTGGCACCGGGATGCGAAGAACTGGAAGCCGTTACGATTATCGATATATTGCGCCGTGGCGGCGTGACAGTGGTAACCGCGGCATTGTCGACGGAGCCTGTAGTCGCCGGTCATGGCTTACAACTCTTGGCGGATATGCTGCTCACGGAAGCGATGGCTGATGATGACTTTGATATGGTCGCTGTACCTGGCGGCATGGGAGGCACAGAAGCTTTATTGGACACGCCTCCCTTCCTGTTGTTTTTACAACGCATGGCGCAGCAAGGCCGGTTCATCGGCGCTATCTGTGCGGCGCCGCTGCTTCTGGAAAAAGCGGGGCTTCTGGAAAATTTACGTTTCACCGCCTATCCCGGCGTCCTAAATTTGCAACCCAATTCCACAGCCGAATATACGGGAAAAGAGGTAGAGATCGATAAGACCATAATTACCTCACGTGGTCCGGGAACAGCCCTTGATTTTGCGCTTGTCCTCCTCGAAGCCTTGGTGGGCACACCCAAAAGAAACGAGGTGGAAAAGCAATTGGTACGTCAATAGACGCTCTTTTCTTTGTTTTTGGAAAGGCACCGTCTACGCGAAATAGTGATGGCGCAGACTTACTATCTTTATGACAATGTGGGAAAGAAAGAAAACACTTGACAAAACCATGCTGTTCAGTTGATAATATCATAAATTATATTTAGTGTTTAGGCTAGTCAACTAAACTATATACTTTGACAGCACATAAAAAATGCATGAATCAACAAGGACAGTGAATCGCGTAATCTTTAACCTGATTTCAAAATAGTAACATCGCCTTTTGATGGTACCGTCTTGGCTGCCGGTGGCTCCCAAGATGGACGGACTTCCTGACATGTCGTCAGGGTTAAGGCAAGGAGTTGGTCAAGATGAAAAGAATCATCGGTGTTCGTGGGGCACTCTGCTTATTGAGTCTTTCCTTTATTTTTCTGAGCGCCTGTGCGCCGAGAGTCGGGGTCACGATTCTGGTTTCGCAAGAGACCGTGGATTTTGGCGCCTTCAGCATGGAGGAACGCTTGCTGGTGGCAAAAAATTATTCCTCCACCCAAACAGACCCCATCATCATCTCCGCGGATCAGCCGTGGATTCTTCTGGATGAATGTACCGAAGCCGCCGCGGCATGTTATAGTACCGGTCCCAACGATCGGCTTCGTATTGCGATTCATATCAACCGTGATATCTTGGACATAGGGCTGAACCGAGGCGCTCTCTATATTCGCTCGGGGCAAAGCAGTATGGTAACTGTTCCGGTCACGGCGGAAGGAATAGCGAAAGCAGATTTCACCCAGTCTCACTCCGAAATTGTTATCGGCAAGCCGATCCAATTTCAGGAAAATTGTCTGACTACTGCCGCCGCCGGCGACGTTCTTTCATGGCAATGGGATTTTGGAGACGGCAGCATCAGCACGCAGCCTAACCCCAGCCATCTCTATGCCGCTTCCGGCATTTATTCCGTTACCCTAAGCATAGAAACCACCAAAGGAATAAAACGCACCGTCACGAAGACCAATTGTGTCAACGTTGTGAATCCTACGGCACTGGTTGATTTTGTCGCGTCCAAAACGAGTGTGGGCACCGGTGAGGCCGTTCTCTTTGAAAATCGTTCAACGCTGGATCCGGCACTCATCCTGCGCCAAGAATGGGATTTTGGCGATGGCAGTTCCTCCGGCGTGTTCAACCCGACACACCATTTTACGCAATCCGGCAGCTACACCATTTCTTTAAAACTCTACACAGCGTCACAGGTTTATGAAGCGGTCAAACCGAACTATATCACGGTTTCCGGTTCCTTGTCGGTTGACTTCAGATACGACAATGCCTTTGTTAAAAACAATACACAGTTCTTCCCCATAATTTTCGGGGCAAACGGAAACCTTAACTATCTTTGGGACTTTGGTGATGGCACTACCAGCACGGAAGAATTACCTACCCACAGTTATTCCGAAAAAGGCGCATATACCGTTGTCTTAAAAGTTACGGACAGCCGAGGCGGCGGAACACAAACTAAAAATCTCCAAATCAATTATAAGCCGCCGCAAGTACTATTCTCTGCAACACCTCGACGCCAATTAGTTGGCAAGGAAGTCGAATTTAGAGATACGTCTATTGCCGGTTTTGGTACCGTATCTGTGTGGCACTGGAACTTTGGTGATGGTACTACCAGCGACCTGCGCAATCCTAAACATGTGTATGAGAGAACCGGCATGTATACGGTTTCTCTTGAAGTGACTTCTGTGCCCGATGGACAGAAGGGTTCACTTGTCAGAAAGAATTATATCGCCATTGTGGATCAACTGGATGAAGAAGGTGAAGGAGAAGGTGAACTTCTGGAACTGGATCGATATGTCAATGCCGTTGATAATTGCTTCACCTACTCAACACCTAAACGAAGCACCTTAAGAGAAGGCGGCTTCCCCATTGCCATAGCTTATGAAGTCGAAAAAATGGTGTCCCAATGCTGGAATCCGGACGATTCCGTCTATTCCAATGACCAAGTAGATTACAGAAAATGGACCCATGGTGTAACCATTGTAGACCCCATCTATAAGCAGAGTAATACGGCTATGCTTTTTATTGATGGCGGATCCCGCAACTCAACCATCCAAGTGGATGATCTCGCCAAAATGGTTGCCTTGTTGTCTGGAACAACAGTCGTACACCTTAAAAATGTACCCAGCCAACCTATTATCTTTAAGGAAGAAGTTGTGAATCCCGGGGACGAAGATAATTACTCGAATGCCCCCATCATCCTTCGCTCAAGAACCGAAGACGCCATCATCGCCTACAGTTACGACAAGTATCTCGAATCTTATAAAAACAACGATGGTGAGCCTACAGAAAGCTGGCCCCTCTTGTTCCCCATGGTAAAATCTGCGGTCAAAGCCATGGATATGGCAGAAGAAATCCTCGCGGCCAACGGTGTGGCTGTTGACGGCTTTGTGGTTGCGGGAGCATCAAAACGAGGCTGGACTACCTGGTTAACCGGCGCGACAGATTCCCGTATCAAGGGAATCGCACCTATCGTGATCAATGTGCTGAACATGAAACCGCACCTTGAACATCATCGCGCCTCCTATGGCTATTGGAGTCCCGCTATTTACGATTATGCACAAAAGGGTATTTTTGATCAGCTCATTTCAACCAGCCCCAACGAAGCACTCTCCACCGAAGCAATTGCGTTATTGGGTTGTGTTGATCCCTATGAATATGCCTTACGAGGCCGCTATGTGGACATGCCCAAGCTTATGTTGAACGCCACAGGCGACCAGTTCTTCGTGCCTGATACAACACAATATTATTTTGATGAACTGCCCGCTTCCAAACATTTAAGTTATGTGCCTAATGTTGGACATGGCATGGGCTTTGATTCAAAAGATACCCTCAACATAGAGACACTCAACAATCCTGAGAATCCGATAGGTCGGCTTTTAGGGTGGTATATGGCAGTGACGCAAAAGAAAGCCTTGCCCCAATTTGAACAGACCTTCAAAGAAGACGGCTCCATCCGCGTTACTGTGGATCCGGCCAATCCGCCCATTGCCGTGCAGCTGTGGGAGGTTACCTCCAAAGACAAGCGCGACTTCCGCGACGGTATCCTGCAAGACAAATGGATCGGAAAAAATTTGGAAGAAAAAGCGCCCGGTGTTTATGAAGCGCGGCCCAATGATCCTGCAACCGGCAGTTATAAGGGATTTTATATTCAGGTTGAATACGAAAATTCCGCTACCCTGCCTATGCCGATCACACAGTTTTATCCCGAATTGAATACACCTAATTTTGTGTTCACCACCGGTGTACGCGTGTTGCCCGTCGATAACAAAGGCAATCCGACCTATCCCGAATTCATAGGCTATCTCGCCAACGAGCTGCGCCATGATGCAGTACCTTTCGACGCGAACGAAATGCCTGTCATCACCCTGTATGGTACTCCTCAGGAAATGGGCAGAGATTACGGAGAATTGCTGAGCTTGGAAATCGCGCATTTTATTCCGGGCTTTGTGGATGCACAAGATCTGACCCCCGAAGAACTGCAAGGTTTATGGGATGAGTATGTGCTTGCAGGTTTAGATGAACGCATTGTGGAGGAGATTGAGGGAATCGCCCAAACATCCGGCGTTGATCTTTCCCTCTTGCAAATGGCCCATGCCGCGGCAATGTACGAGCCGGACTTCTGGACTGCGTCTTCCACCATGGTCTACGGTAATTTAGCAGGCGGCAAAGATAGTGCTAAGCACGGCATTACCATAAACAGCGATCTCAACAGGACTTTTAACAATGATCTCTGTGCCGTAGTCTATATTCCCAATAAAGGCGTGCCCCATACCGTACTCACCTATGCCGGACTTGCCTTTGGCTATACAGGTATCAATCTGGGCGGCATTACCGTTGGAGAGATTCCTCTATCATCAATCGATAAAGAAGACAAATCCAGCGCCATGCCGGTCATGCGTACAGCGCTCTATGACGCTTTCAGCTTGAGAGAAGCGATCGCACTCACCGAAGAGATGCCGCCGCTCAATACGTACCTGGTCTTTGGAGATGGGCGCAACGAAATTCGTGCCGCTAAAGTGTTGACTGATGATGAGGGCGTGTTACCGCCTGTCCGCTATGACTTGGCGAAAGAGGATTTCAATCTTAGCACGCCCGGTGTTGTCTATGATTCCAGCATCGACAATTCAGTCTTAAAGAATGTATTAACCCCTACTTTAGAAAACTTCACACTTGAAGCACTGCTGGGTATTGTCAATATGCCGCCCTTCGCCAAACCCGGCCAGAATGTCCTTAACGTCGCCTATGAAAACTATCCGCTCAATATCTTCCTCTTCAAAGGAACGCAACAACAAGATGCGAACGCCATGGGTGAACCGCTCGTCTTTAATATGCAAGCCCTACTCCCCTAGGCTGCAATAATTCTGTCACTGAATGGATCGGTTATCCTTTGTGGTAACCGATCCTTTTTTATTTAAAATCCGCTTCTGTAAGTTCAGGAAAAGGAATTCTAAAAATTTGGACGAAATCTTCGCCTGCATAATTTTTTACGGAATCCCCTGCTTTATCCCGGGTTACTGCGGGACAATTATAAGCGATCCACTTACCATCCGGAGAAATTACGGGCGCATGTCTGTTTCTCCCATCACCTTGCTCCGTCAGGAAAAGAGATTTACCAAAAGCCGGGCCCTCTTTCACCCACGTCACTGCCAATCCGTTGTTGGAAACAGTTAATAAAGCATTCCCATCAACAGACCAACGAATCGGAGCTTCTGCCGTACCATGCTCCAAAACACTGGCTTGGCGCGGCTGATTTTTGGGATCAGGATCACGATCAGAGCCGAAAGCGGAAATAACAAAAAGCTGCGTTTTTCCATCTGCCCCTTTGCCATGGTAGGCAATCTGTTTTCCATCGGGAGAGCCGCGCACAATACCGCCCGCCCAATCGTGTGTTAATCGGCGTATGCGAAGCCCTTGCGGCGGCGCAGGGAAACGGGAGGCGCTGCCGGCGTCTGCCGTAGTCACATCGAGGTCTGCAGGGATATCCACAACAAAGAGAGATTCCTCGTAATTAACACCGTCATCTGCCCGCACCACGCCGATGAACGCACGCATCGCCCCTTCTCCATCGACCCAAGAGTCGCCATAAGCCTTTTCGAACTCGCCGGCTTTAGACGTACCTTTAGGAACCACAGGCACCAAGAGGGCAAAGTAATGGCTTGCCGGTGCAGGTGCTTCAGGGTGTGGCTCCAAAATCCCAATGGTCCGATCGTATTCAGGGAGCAAAAAATCATCATAGGTAAAACCGATACGCATCCCTTGACGACAATATTCATGGCGATGAGTTCCGCCACGGTGAGCTCCGGGAAGGGTGTCGCGATCAACTGCCACATCTCTTTTATCGAGCCAGGATAAGGCGTATTCTCCGTGATCCAGCATGTGCCATCTCCCCTCCCTCTCTACGATCTCTCCATCCAAACGAATGCGTGCCCCATTCCGATTCGGTTTTCCATAAAACCCACGCTCGGGGAGCTCTTCAACAAAAGGACCGTGGATAAAGCTGACTTCATTTCCCGCCAAAGCAAAAGATACGGCGCCAACCCCGGGCGCGGCGTTTACACCTATAATGCTTGTCTTGGGTTTGTACACAATAATGGAACGGCCCGTTGCGATTTCCAACAGTTCTAAGGTCTGGCTGTTTTCTATTCCGGGCCCTACCGTTTCGCGCGTGTCATAACAAAGGAAACGTCCATCTGCAGAAAAGTTATCGTTGTTGTCGAGACTGTGCGTTTGGGCGGCGAAAGTAAGCTGCTCTTCCGGATTCATATCCAAACTCCATGTTTTTTCTGCGACACAAAGGGACAGTAAAATACACGCTGCGCCTATAAAACGTTGTTTGTTCATGTTGACCTCTTTATCTTTTTACATCTGCGAAAACAATACCGGTCATTATGCCTCAATCCCATTAGGAAAATACAGATCTTGTTTTGGAGACAAGCTTGCGCGGCTGTCGACAATTCGGTCCATGCCTCACCATCCTGTACATGCCTGCCCTGCAAGGAATACAATAGAGATTGACTGTCTCCAAATTTTTCCGTATAGTATTCCTCTTTGGTCGCTTTATAAATTTATCAACGGGCGCAGGAGTTAAGCATGGGTTCCCAGTTTGTCTATTTTAAATGTCAGCATTCCAATCATTGTTGTAGAGATGTGGTCTGTCTGCCCACGCCTTGGGACGTTTTACGCATTGCCGTCACTACAGGCGCGGATCCCCGTCGATTTGTGGAATTCTTGACTCCTGAAGAAATTACGGGCGTAGAAAAAAACGATCCCACCTGGCTGCATATCAATGGAGATCGGTTTCTTATGGCGCTGTGGCGCGATCCTGAAGAAGGCTGTTACTTTTTAGGTAAAGAGACGAAGTATTGTACTATCTATGAACAGAGACCGATTCTTTGCCGCTTGTACCCGTTTAAACTACACGAGACACGGGAGGGCGAATACAGCCATTTCACCTTGCATAAGGATGTGGGCTGCCCCCGCGATAAAGGCGCTAAAGTAGCCACTGCTCCCCTCTACGAACTCTATCTCCAAGATAAAATGCACCAAGAAGATTATGTGACATTGGTGGAAACATTCAATGAAAAGGCAAGCAAAGACACCCGTCCCGAAGACTTCTTAATTTGTTTTTAGAAATCGTTGAGGAAAGCTGAACCGACGCGGATCAAGCGGCTTTTTCTACCGCCTTTACCAGATCTTTTCTGACGGGATAGGTACGATTGCTATACACGATATACCAGTAAGGATCGCGGTCGTGTACCGCATCTGCAGGCTGGGTCAATCCGCTGTGGAAGTGGATCGTATAGGTACCGGTCTTGGGCGCATTTTGCTGACGAATACCCAGGGCTGACTTCGAAGAACCCAATATGGTTAAATTCGGCGTGGTGCTGCCATTGCTATAAGCTTCTTCAAAGGCTAATACCGTTTTAACATAAGACTTCGTTTCTTGGAAGGGCGGAACCCCTTTGTGCCGCTTCACATTTTCAGGTCCCGCGTTGTACGCTGCCAATGCTAATTTTTTATCCTGAAACAGTTCCATCATTTTATAGAGGTATTGTGTGCCTCCCGCCACGTTCTGGGTCGGGTCGAAAATGTCGGTGACGCCCATCTCTGCTGCTGTGCCCGGCATCAACTGCATGAGACCGCGGGCGCCGGCTGGGGAAACGGCGTTCGGATTAAAATTACTCTCTGCCCGTATCACCGCATACACAAGCGCCTCATCCAATTGATATAAGCTCGCGTAACGGGTCACAATGGATTTTAAATTTTCGTCCGTAACAATTTTGAGTTCCGTCACAGGCGTAGGCTTATAGGAGGCAGGCAAGGGGATGCGTTCATACTTGATCGCGATCTCTACAAAATCATCGCGGTGGGTGTATTTTTCCGGTCTGTTTGTAAAGGTAATAGAACCGTCTGTTCCTTGGTATTGATGGAGTGTCTTTTTCTGTTGACTCGCTAAGCGCGTGGTTCCGCTCGTTGGTTGGGCAACGGCGGCCAAGCAACTCATCAGACACAGAAGCATAATCAGCCCCGGCATTCGGACACTTCGCCACATCAACCCATTAATCTCCTTGTTCATATTATTTAGCAAATCTTGTCAATAGTATATCACAGCCCGCTGTTATGCGCAACTGTAAGTTTATAGGAGGAACAGAACACTTTTTTTTGACGAACGCGCTTAGGCTTATGAAAGGGTGGTAATTCATTTTATAGTGTCAGAAGAAGGGAATTCTAATAGTTGTTCCGCAGTGATTCCGCGCAGCCACACCACAGCTGCGACATCAACTTTAGCATAGAGATATTCGGCTACAAAGCCGAGGGCATACCAAGTTGGAATAGAGTATAGCATAATTTGGCCATGGAGATTGTACGGTACCCCTTTATAGGTCCACACTTCTAATCCCAAAACCTTTGTGAAAAAAATACCCGACACATATTCGACGGCAAAAATAGTCACCATATAAACGGCGGCGCGCAACACCAAGGGTACGCCTCTTTTTTTCATGGGTTCTGCCATGGGCATTAAAATGAGCCCCAACAAGCCATAATCGAAGATCATCCATGGAGAGGACTGACCGTGGAGATTCCAATTTCCCGCCCAGCCTGCGCGCAGCGCCCCCCACAGTACCTCGGCTACGAGGCCGCCCAATGCAAACACAAAAAAACGAATTAATGCACGACGCCATCTCATCTGAATTTTCCTTTATATAGCCTGCGGCATAATCAAATATAGAAAACGCATCTGCTCGACAGGCATTATTCTCTATAGAACGGTCGTATACGCTGACACGTTAAATGTATTTAATGGACAGAAAAGCAATAGTCCGAAAAAGGCATATCCACTTTTCTGTCCATATAAAGCCTTGTCTTTTATGACGCTCCACCGGGCAGGGTGGTCTCTTTTCTTGCTTTAATTGTCCAATAGGCGCATGGTGCCAATAACAGGATAATGGTCTGAAGGCAAGCGGCCATTTTCAATGTAGGTATCTGTTTCACAGGTTGAAACTTCAAAATTACCTTTGAGGAGAATCCAGTCTATTCGTTTATTTTCTGCATCGCCCGGATCTTTAAAGGCGGTGAAGGTGACGGTGGGGCCTATTTGTTCTTTGGCAACGCGCCACGCATCGGTAAAGCCATTTTCCATGGCTACATCATAGGGCGCGCTCTTTTCTGCATAGGCGTTAAAGTCGCCGGTAAGAATAACGGGCTGCCCTCCAGCCTTGGCTTCGATGTGTTTCGCAATAAGGGCGACACTCTCTTTACGTGCTTCAGGGCCGCGATGATCAAGGTGGGTGTTGTAGTAATAAAAGGTACTTTGAGTCTCGGGATGGTAAAAATGTACCCATGTTGCGATGCGGGTCAGGCTTGTGTCCCATGATTTTGAAGCGGGCACATCGGGCGTTTCGGAGAGCCAAAAATTACCACTCTCCAGCGGGAAGAAGGCATCTTTTCTATAAAAAATTGCCGTCATTTCTCCTTTACCCGATACATCTCTGTCAATACCGATCCAGCGATATTCGGGCAGTTGCTCCACGATATAATCGGCTTGAAACGCCAGACATTCTTGGGTGCCCAATAAGTCGGGAGATTGCTTTTTAATGACATTGATAAAACTCTCTTTGCGATGGGGCCAAGCATTGTCTCCGTCATTGGCAGTGCCGAAACGGACATTGAAACTCATGACTTTAAGATCCATTTCTGCCTGCGCCCAGAAACAACCCATGATACAAATAATCAGCAACAAACGTTTAAACATGAACTTTCCTTTCTATAGAGTAAAAATAATCTATCTTGCCAGTATAACAAATTTATTATAGGAGGGAGAAGATTATTCCGACGGTGCCGGCTTGGCTTTACCTTCTTTTTCATAGGCACGCAATTTATAGATTAGACTGCGACGACTGATCCCCAAGAGTTCAGATGCCTTTGTTTTGTTCCCTTCCGTTTTTTCGAGGGCCTCAAAAATTGCTTTCCGTTCTATTTCCGCCATCGTGTCGATGACGAGGTCTTGCTCATCAGCAGGCAGCTCTTTTTTTCGGCGTACCATCGGCGGCAGACTCTCCGGAAGAATACGAGATCCCTCGGTCAAGATAGCGGCTCGTTCCAAGACGTTCCGCAATTCGCGGATGTTTCCGGGCCAGTCATAGGCCATCAAATGACGCTCCGCGGCAGGCGTCAATAATTTGCGATGCGTTTTTAAGATCAAGGATGCCAATAGAGGAATATCTTCTCTGCGCAGCCGTAAGGGTGGAATCTCTATAGGAAACACAATGAGCCGATAATATAAATCTTCACGAAACCGCCCCTCTTCCACCTCAACTTTCAAATTACGATTGGTAGCAGCCAGAAAACGCACGTCAACCGTAATTTCTTGATCACTGCCGAGAGGAGAAAAACTTCCGGTTTCCAAGACACGCAACAATTTGGGCTGCAAGGTTAATGGCAATTCACCAATTTCATCAAAAAACAGGGTGCCGCCGTCTGCCTGAAGCAATCGCCCATTCCGCGCCTGTTCTGCGCCGGTGAAGGCGCCTTTAGCATGGCCGAACAACTCTGATTCCACTAAATTTTCGGTCAAGGTACTGCAATCGACCACTGTCCAAGGATCTGCCGCTCTGTTGCTCATCTGATAAATAAAGGAGGCGACAATTTCTTTGCCCACACCGCTTTCCCCAAAAAGCAGTACCGTCGTGTTGGTCTGCGCCACCTTTTGAGCTTGTAGAAAAACTTCATACATGAGAGAACTTTCAGCGACCACCCCTTCGGGCAGGCTGAGGCTTCCATTTACTTCACTATGAATCCCCATGAAATCTTCAATAACCGTGATGAGCTCATCAATGT